>ENA-USUG01004328-USUG01004328.1-human-gut-metagenome-genome-assembly--contig:-NODE-4328-length-17725-cov-12.228354_pt1 | contig 17725 bp, 29 predicted proteins | sample MGYA00250059_ERZ773394 | MGnify/ENA primary metagenome ERZ773394 (study PRJEB29103, sample SAMN06111957) | human gut metagenome | biome: human gut; feature: ankylosing spondylitis patient; material... | reverse complement strand
CGTCCGAAATCTGTTCTGAGTTATAAGTTTCTGGAACGGATGATGCGTGTGATGGATAATCCTGATTTCTTTGCAGGGCTTCCATCCCAGACGGCAGAAGAATGTCAGAAAGCAGCGGTCCATGATTTTCGCAGCTGGTTAGCTTCTTTAAGAAAATATAAGAAGCATCCGGAAAAGTATCTGGGAAAACCGAAAATGCCACATTATAAGAAGAAGCGTTCGATCTCTACGATAACCTTTTTCCAATCAGGGCTGCAAGATCAAAGAAGGAGATATCCTGCGGTTCGCTCTTACAAACGAAACGTTCCATCTTCCCTATCAGCCGGAAGGACGATTGAAAGAGGTCAAAGTGAAACCGTATTACGGAGATCTGCTATTGGTCTGCACGTTTGAATGTCCAGATCCGGAAGAAAAGGTGAAGGGATCCGGGGTCTGTGCCATTGATCTTGGTGTTGAGAACATCGCAGCCATCGTGAGCAGCAAGGGAGATTGCTGGCTGTACAAAGGCGGTGTGCTCAAAGAAAAGAACCAGTGGTACAACAAACAGCTGGCAAGGCTTCGCTCGATCGCAATGAAAGGACATGACCCAAAAGAAGCAGCAAAGATGGGATTGTTGAACACAAAACAGATGCGAAGATTACATCAGAAGAGAGATCTGTTCTTCCACGATGCGATGCACAAGATCAGTTCCAGGATCGTTCAGGAATGTATGGATCACGGGATCACTACGATCGTGATCGGAGTCAATGAGCGATGGAAACAGAGTGTTGAGCTTGGAAAGAATACACAGTCCTTTGTCCAGATGCCATTCTATCAGCTGCGAAAGATGATCGAGTACAAGGCAGAGCGTGTCGGGATCGAAATGATCAGTCAGGAAGAAAGCTATACGTCAAAAGCGAATCTGACTGCAGGGGATCATATTCCAACGTATGGAGTGGATGATGAAAGGGCAAAGTTTTCCGGAATAAGAGTCAAACGTGGACTCTATCAGAATAAGGAAGGGAACCTATTCAATGCAGATCTGATCGGAGCAGGAAATATCTTAAGAAAGAAGTTTCCAGAGACTTTCTCAAAGATCACGGACTTTTCTTTCTTGCAGAATATCAAAGTTATACAAGTATTCTCGTAAAAGAGATAGGTGCTGCGTGAGCCAGCCTCAGTTGGTACGGACAGCGAGATGTTTTTTTTTCGAAACATTTCGTCAGAGATGGGTAACTGTCACGACTACTGGAAGCCCCTTCCATAGGGATTATGTACCGCATGGGAGGCGTAGTTCATAAGCATACTAAAACAGTCACAATAACAAAAAAAGTAAAAAAGACAAAAAAGAAATATCAGTATTCAAAAAGGAAACCTATGATCGAAGATGTAAAATGGTATCTTCCTGATAAGTTTATCAAGACTTTAAAAATGAAAAATATCATGTGATACAGGATCCAGGAAGCAAATTATTTAAAGATACAGTAAATTTGGGAGTATTTTCCGCAAGAAAAAAAGCTGTGATTTTAAGAGAATATCAAAGTGATCAGAAAGTCTTGTTGCATGAAATGGGTCATTATGTAGATCTAAAAAATAATTTTGGAAGCCTATCACAAGAGTTTATACAAATTTATCACTTAGAATCTAAAAAAATAGATTCGCTAAGTTACTCTCGAAAGGATTCGAAAGAATATTTTGCTGAAGCTTTCATGATGTACTGTAAGTATCCGTATACGCTGAAAAACGAATTTCCTAAAACATATAATTATATCGCACAAACGTTACAAGACATATAATATTTCGCAGACAGGCAAGGAATCCCTTGTCTGTTTTTTTATCTTTTGCGCTATCTCTCATATTTACTTTGTGAAGAAAGGAGGTGGAAATTGTGAAATTATCAAGAAAAATAGTTATTCCTATGATCGCTTTAGGATGCATGTTTGCTTTTACTGCGTGTTCGAAACAAACGGATCAAAAGCCAGAAAAAGAAACAACTGCTTTAAAAACAAAAGATATCAAACGTCCGATCAATACTTCTCAGAAAAAAGAAAATACAGAAGTAACAATAGATCAGAAACAAGAGAAAAAACAAGATGCTTCTACACAAGCAAAACGGAATGTTGCAGAAGCGACAACGACAGAAGTTCCAATCGCAACGAAAAAGGATGAAAAGAAATCTGCAAAGACAGAAATAGTCGTCTATAACGGATTTGCAGATGGAAACTGCGTTGAAGTTCAGAAAGAAGATGGAAGTTTTGAAGTAATGCTTGTTATGGATGACGCATTGATCAAAAAGCTTGATTCTATGGATATTGGTTCTAAGATCAAGATTTCTTATAAAGCAAAAGCAGGACAGGCAAACAAGCAGATCATAAAAGTGAATTAGGAGGACATTATGAGAAAGAAAAAAAGTTTGATAACAAAATGTTCTGCTGCCGTGATGAGCCTTCTTATGGTAGCAGGAAGCGTTGGAAATTATAGTATTGTTTATGCGGCAAATGCTTTTAAAGCAGGAGACAGCTTTAAGATCAAATACACGCATAACAATAAGATTTCCACGAAAAAAGCAGTGGATGCAAGGTGGAATGGCAAAGTATTAGGTACAAAAATGCCAGGATACATTGATGAAAATGATAATGCGATGTATTCTGCTTATTAGATTTTTGGCCAATCCAAAGGACCAAAGGTTCTTTATAAAAATTCTGGAGATACATTTACACTGAGCCGTTACAGCACAACAGTTAAAATGACTGTTAACAGCAAATATGCATATGTGAATGGCAAAAAGATTACAATGGCTACTCCAGCTCGTAAAGTATACAATTATAAGAATGACACGAATTATATCATGGTCCCAGGAGCGTGGACAGCAAAACAGCTTGGTATTCATTATAAGTGGGATGGAACAAAACGAGCAGGATGCATGAGTGCTGCAACTCAGTCTGGAAATTCTGGAAGCACGACGACTACAGCATCGAAACCTGCAACTACAACAGCAAGTAAACCGACAACGACCACTACTGAAACGAAGCCAACAACGCCAACAAAACCGGAGAAACCTGAGGTTACAAGAAAAAATGTAACAACATCTTATGATATGACAGTATCTGATTATGCAAAAGAACAGAGTAAGGCTGTTCCAAAATATAATAATCAGGTTTATGATCAAGCTGCATATCAGAAAAAAATCATGTCCGAAGTTAATGAAGAGCAATATCTGCAGATTGATACATATCATAATGTGAATGAATCTTTATATGCACAAAAAATGGAAGAGATGTTAAAAAATAAGACAAACAACGTCTTAAAAGGAAAAGCAAATATAATTATCAAAGCAGCGAAAAAAGAAAAGATCGACCCTGTATATCTGCTTTCCCAAACATTGAATGAGTCTGCATATGGAACCAGTGATCTAAGTAAAAAAACAATTACTGAGGTGATCACTGGAGACAGCTTAAAGAAAGATGCAAATGGAAATGTGATCGGATTTCTCAAAGTTAATGGAAAATACATCACAAAGAAAATTTCATCAACGACTGTTTATAATCTGTATGGGATCAAAGCATATGACAGTAATCCGCAATTATGCGGTTCTTCCTATGCATACTACATGGGGTGGACAAGTGTAAATAACGCAATCAATGGTGCAGCAAAATATGTAGCAGATAATTACATTCACAACGCGTCTTATCAACAGAACACATTATATAAGATGAGATACAACCAGAAAAAAGACAACCTCTGGCATCAATATTCCACAAATCCTTCTTATGCAGAAGAGATTGGAAACAAAATACATGAGATGAAAGAAGTGTATGATGGATGTTCTAACACATTTGTATATGACCACCCATCTTTTGTGAAGGAGCCAGAAACTACAACAAAACCTACAACGACAACTGCAAAACCAACCACAACGACTACAACGGCAGTAAAGCAGCCAACAACAGTCAAATATACAGTTACAGGAGCATTACCAAACAGCAGAGTTAAAGCTTCAAAGAGCAATTACGATCTCCGGATCAAACTACCTGAAAAGGTCACAAAGTATTATCTTGAAGATAAGTATACGAGCAGACAATTATTTATGTCTTGTGCAGGGAATTATGTTTCTCATTTCAAAAAATCAGCAAATCGATCTGCAAAGAGTACGATGTCTGATTTCACAGTAAAATATAATTCTGATAAGGAAAGAACTTATGTTTATATCAAACCATCTAGCTCTTATCGTGGATATTCCGTTACATTTGATAATGGATATGCTTATGTAAAATGGGGAACTCCAAAAACAATGTATAAAAATATCGTTGTGATCGATGCAGGACATGGTGGAACTGATTCTGGAGCTGTAGGAAATGGATTAAGAGAAAAAGATCTGGCATTAAGTATCGTGCTTGGGGCAAAGAAATATTTCGATGAAAACAAGAATTATGCAGTGTATTACACAAGAACGACAGATACTTATCCATCTCTGACAGCAAGAAGTCAATTAGCAAATGATGTTGGAGCTGATTATTTTTTAAGCTGTCACATTAATTCTGCTAGCGCAACAGCTAAAGGGTCCGAAACTTTATATAATTCTCAGGGATATAAAGCAACGAATGGCGTGACTTCTTACAAATGGGCTGCAAATGTACACAATTTTACAAAAGCAGCAACAGGATTTACAAATAGAGGACTTGTAAACCGAACAGGATTAGCTGTTTTAAGACATACAAGAACAGCTTCTACTTTAACAGAATTTGGATTTATTACGAACAAAGTAGAAGCAGCATCTATGAAAGCAAACACAGACAAATATGGAAAAGCAATGTATAATAGTGTTGTAAAAATGTTTCAAACAAATCCATCAAAAAGATAAGAATCATAAAAGAGGAACAGGTATAAATGCCAGTTCTTCTTTTTTTTTGACCATTTTGGCAAACTCAACGAAATGGTCTGTCTTTTTTTATATGTGATTTTTTTTCTGATGAAAATCTCTCATATTTATAATAGAAGGAAGATTCTTACCAAGTGATTTTTTGAAAAAGTCTGTCAAATGGCGTAAATACGTGGTTTCTTACGAATAGCTGATTTTCAATGGAATGGTTGGTAAAATGTTGGAAAAATGGCTTAAGATCGTGATTTATAGAGATCAGTAAGATGCAAGAATGACGGTTTTTCGTTGGTTGAATAATAACATAGGATGTATTGAAATGAAAAGAACGCAAAAATCTACACTTTCACAGTTTGTTGAATAATAACATAGGATGTATTGAAATTATAGAAAATCCGATTGAAATTTTTTTTTGATCTTAGTTGAATAATAACATAGGATGTATTGAAATTCCATCATATTTACTTTGAACTAATTAAATTTTGAAAGTTGAATAATAACATAGGATGTATTGAAATAACACACCGCAGCTAATTCTTTAAAGATTCCCATTGCATTGAATAATAACATAGGATGTATTGAAATTATTTAAGTTGATATTAATATAGGAAGGAGGTTTTGGTTGAATAATAACATAGGATGTATTGAAATAGGAGTCCGGCGATACAGAATATACTGGTGGTATACGTTGAATAATAACATGGGGTGTATTGAAATACGTTTATTGGAATACAGGGAAATTTGCAATTATCAGTTGAAAATAACATGAGATGTATTGAAATAGGCCTGATTAGCTATAAGGGCATTGGGATACAGTTGAATAATAACATGGAATGTATTGAAATATGAAATTTCGTAAGACAAACACAACAAAAAGATGGTTGAATAATAACATAGGATGTATTTTTTTTATATGTGAAAATTCTTTCTTAAAATTTCTTTCATATTTATTATGTAAAAAACAACACAGGCAAAAAAAAGGAGAGTATATATGTTACAAGATAATATTATTTTAAAAAAAGTAATCGTTCATGTGTCTCAGCCATCCATTGGGAAATATAAAGCATCCGAAGAATGTATTGACTTGGGAACAGATTTTACGGAATTTTTAAAGAAGCAGATAGAAAAGATGACAGAATCTGATGATGCTGTAAAGATCGATCTGAATCATGCTGCAATTACCATTAATCTGGATAATTTTGAAAAAAATACAGCCAAATTAGGAGAAGAACTCTATGATATCTGTTGTGATAGTGTCAAAATCCCAGATGCAGATTTAGTATTCCTTACTTTTACTAGTGAAGGAACTGATTATTTTGGAATGTTGAAAATGGATTATAAACCATTCTATGGACATCAGAAAGGAAGCACAGAGGTTGTCACAAAACAGGTTATGACTAATACATGTAAGGAAGCTTTTATCGTAAATATTGATACATTGAAAGGTGTTCTGCAGCAGAAAAAATATGAGATGCTATCTGGAGAAAAGATCTTTTATCTATCTGAAATGTTCTTAAAGATCACAACCGGATTAAGTCCCAAAAAAAGTTTTGGATATATGATGCAGGCAATCTTAAAAGCAACAAAAGAAAAAAAATTAGAAGATCAGTTAAACATTCGTTTACAACTTTGGAATATGTATCAGGATGATGGAAAATTTAGTATCCCTACAGTTAGTGATCAGATTTTTGGAGATGATACCTCAGGAAAAACAATTTTTGATGATCTTATGGAGAAAAAAGACCTTTCTTATGAATCTTTTGAAATTAAAAAAGAAGCAACTGTGAAAAAATTAGAATATCAAACGATCATCTTAGATGAGATTGAGATCAAAGTTCCTATCTCTGAGATCTTAAAAGTGAAAGAGAAATACTTGCCAGATGGGAATCAGATGGTCGTTGACTTTGAGGACCGAAAATTAAAATGACAAAGAGAGACAGAAAGTTATTAACAGCTTTTTTAATGAAATATTTTCAAATTGAAAAAGACGAGATCATGGAAGAGGATGAGATCATGGAATGTATCACTACTTTGATCACGGAAGGAATCTTTCATGATGTACGCTCTTTACAGATTGCAATTGGTAGACAGACAGGCATTTTGATTCCGAAAAAGATGATCGATGATGCACTGTTGTATTAAGAACAGGAGAATTTAAATGGAAAAGGACAATAGAAACAGCAGCGAAGATATTTTAACTCGATTTTCTTTGCTTACAGATGATGTAAACGTTAATAGCATTAAGGGGTGGCCTTATATTAACTTAGGAGAATTTTTTCAAAAGGATTATCCAGAAATGTTTTCAGCTTTGAAATTAGGCATAAATATTAAAAAATGTAATATTTCTATACACAATGTAGAAAGTTATTGCTTCTATGATGATGAGGGAAACATTGATAATATAGATGAAGATGCTCCAGAACTTTTGGTTGGTTGGGGAGTGTGGAAAGTAAGATCTTTTTATCTTTCAAAAAAGGATTTGGTTGCTTTATCGAAATTCATGATAAAGTATTATAATGTATTCATTGAAGAATACAAAGAAGTTGAGCAACAGGTGAATCAATAAGGATTCGATTAAGGCATGGTGTCTTCCATGTCTTTTTTTGCATGTTTCATAAAAATCTTATATGTGAAAAATCATCGAATTAAAATCTTTCATATTTATATTAGAAGATTTTTTTATGGAAAGGAGTATGAAAATGAAGTTTATATATCGGCTTTTTTGGACAATGTCAATCATGTCTTGGATGCTATTTCTATACATATTGAAAAATATTCAATCAACTGGATTCGAAATTGCTTGCATTTTTGTAGGGTTTTTCGTTGTAGTATCTCCATTGATCGCAATATTCTTTGCAAAACATCTAAGTCATGATTGTATCAGTGGATGTTCAGAGATTCAATGTGTGGATCGAAAATGCGTATTGGTGATATGTTGGATTTCTTTGATCGCTTGTATTACAGATACCTCAATGTTATTTTGGATGAATTTTGCAGCATTTTTTGTTTTGCTGTATCAAACAGAAATGATGTATTTTCATCCAATGCTGATCCTTCTTGGTTTTCATTTTTACGAAGTCCAGACGAATGAAGGAACTTGGGTAAGAATCATCCAACGAGGAAAAATTGTACGAAATGCAAAATACGTGGTTTCTGATAACTTGTACCGATTAAGTGATTACACATATATCGAACTGTAGAAAGGAGAAAGGTTATGTCAAAAATGACAGTCGGAGATTTTAAATACCAAAATCGGAAAATGAAAAAAGTCTCAAAAATCATGGATACCGTACTACGTATCGTGTTTTATGGAGTCTTGTTTGGATTAATGATTCAGGAACGTAATCTTTTTAGTGGAATTGGATGGGCTTTTATGATCTCAGCAGAAATCATTGGAAATATTCCAGATATTCGGGAGATGAAATATAAGAGTGGAAAGATCATCTCCATGGGATTATGGATCATAGGAATCTTCATCTTTGCTATGTTTTGGAAATAAGAAAGGAATGTATCATGAAAAGAAAAGAACTTGAAAAATGGTATACCATTTGTATTATCATTTGTTCTTTCGTATTGATCGAAAATATTTGGTATGCTGTAACGTTTGCTCCTGATATTCATAAAGAAATTTTGTATGGAATTATGCTGATTGTCAATTTTTTTTACTTTTTCTTTAAGAAATATGAGAAAAGCGAGATTCCTACATGTTTTTATATTTTCTCAAGTGTGCTGGATTTTGTGTATATGTGTTCTTGGTTTGTGTAGGAGCTTTGGAGATGAGAGAAGTAAAACAAATTACACCCAAAGAAAAAAACGAAAGGAGATGAAAAGAATGTTAATTCTGTTGAAAGACGAAGATAGAGTCATTAATACACAATGTATCAGCGAGATATTCATCCGATATGACAATAAAAAATGTGAATATGACTTAATTTGTACTCTAAATCAAGCTGTTAGTGGATGCAATCAGAAAGTGCTCGGAAGATTTGAAAGTCAGGAGGATGCTGCTGCTATTTTGGAAAATATAGTGAATCAGTATGGAAGGGGACAAAGAATATACAAGATGGGAGAGAAGTAAAAATGTCAATAACACAATTGTATATGAGATTAACAAAGATGCCGATAACTCAATTGTATATCATTGTATCCATTTTTGTTGTAACGATCCTCTTTTTATCATATTTGTTTTTTAAAAGGAAACATAAAAAAGAGAAAAAAGAAAAGGGTAAAAAATGAAGTATGTATCATTAATCATTGCTGTTTTGATCATTGAATTGTTTATCATCATAGGTTCTTTCATAGCCAGATGGAAAAACAAGAACAATGTAGATGTGGATCATCGAAGGAAGATCGAAAATATTACATTATTAATCTTTTGGATGTCTTTGTTTACAATTGTTGTGATCATGACGGGAATTTTGCTAAAAATAATGTAAGTAAAGGAGAAAAAGATGTTAGTAAAAGATTTATTAGAACAGACAAAAGAAAGTATTCTGATTGAGAGATCTATTCAGTTAACAGAGTTGCCATATGATATTGTGAACACTCGTGCATCCAGGAGAAAGGCAGAAAAGCAGCTTCAAAAGAAATACAAAAAACTGATCGCTGCGATCTTAAGATTAGATCCGGTTCTCTCAGGAGAAATGATCACTTTTGATATGGATGAGGGTGACTTTATGAAAGATGGAGAAATGCTACCTGTAAAATTCATGGATTGGAAAAAACTCTTAGGCATGGATATTTGCTTAGATGGCCATGATGAAAATGATCAGCAGTGGATCGCAGCATTTATGATCCGATATATGACCTGGTATCACCAGAAATATTCTGATTGTGGAAAATCAAAGTATCAGATCAGAGAAGAAGCAGCTGGAGAGATCAAAGGAAAGAAATTGTTGGAACGAATGGTCAATAAAAAATAGTTTCGTAACCAGGTTGTAAACCGTATGGAGTCCCATACAGTTAGAAAATGTTTTGGTAGGGACATGAATGTCCTTACCAGATTTTTTCCATCGTCCATTTTTTTTATGAAATCTCTCATATTTACAATGGAAGTATTTTTTTTATACATCAAATTTTTTGTGAAAGGAGAAAACATTATATGCGTAAAAAAAAGGATCAACAGAGGCAGGGGCAAGAGATAAAAGCGCAAAATAATCAATCAAAATCACGCCGTACAAAAGGTGAAAAGCCTAAAAAACATAAAAAACAAAAAGGTTTTTTACAATACTTGAATCCAAAAGAAATGGAAACAGAGATCATTGGGTATGGTTATCAGTATTCTCTGAAATCTTATCTGATCACTTTATTCCTGAGTTTGGCTGTCGTTGTTGCAGTTTGCAGATTCTTTCAGCTGACACCAAAATATATGGCGATTCTGATCGTGATCTTTTGTTTTTCTTTGCCTGTGATCATTGTCGATCAGTTTCGATTCTTGTATGAACAGAAGCGCTTTCGACAGTCTGTAGACTATATGGAACAGATGATTTATTCTTTTAAAAGAAAACCAAAGATCTTAGAAAGCTTGCGAGATGTATTATCGTTATCTGATGGAAAAATGGCTGAATGCTTAAATCAGGCAATCGACGCAATCAATCGTGGAGACTCTTATGAAGATGCTTTACTACCGATCGAAAACGAATATGGATGTGAAAGAATGAAAATTTTACATGACTTTCTGATCAAAGTAGAACGTCAAGGTGGAAAATATCAGTCTACATTGAATATTATCTTAGATGATATCCATAGTTGGACAGAACGTACATATTCTTTCCAGAAAGATCGTAAAGTAGTAAAAAACAGTATCATCATTTCTCTGGTTATGGGAGTTATGATCACAGCAACAACAGTGATTTTGTTCTCTCGGAATAAATCCATGTCTCCGATTCTTAAGATGGAAGCATATCAGATCGGTTCCTTTTTGGTCTTAGGAGTTATGATACTGCTGTTTGCTTTTGTACAGAAGAAATTAACTGGTAGTTGGCTGGAAGATATTCATGATACAAATGAAAAACAGATTGACAAAGACTGGAAAAATTTCCGTAAAGAACGAAATGTAGGAAAAGAGATCATGCAGAGTGTTTTTGCCACACTTATATGTAGTGGACCAGTTATTATCTTTGGTTTATGGCAGTCAAGCAAGATCTTTATCATCGGTGGAATTGTTTTAGCGATCGTCATCTTCTTTGTTCCAACAGGAAATGGAAATGCTGCAAAGAAGCGTTTGATCAAAGAATGCGAAAAAGAATTTCCGGGATGGATTCGTGGAATTGCATTAGACCTACAGACAGACAATGTCTATATGTCTTTAAGAAATTCTGCACCAAATGCTCCATATGTATTTCGTAATGAAATTTACAAACTACTGGATGAGATTGAAAAAGATCCAACTGGAATTTTACCATATCAACATTTCCTAGAAGATCTGGAAGTACCAGATATTCATTCCATTGTTAAGATGTTATATTCTTTAAACGAAGTAGGAAGTGATGATGCAGAAACACAGATCAACAGTCTGATCGTAAGAAACAATGCTTTAATTGAAAAAGCAGAGCGCCTGAAAGATGCAGATAAGGTAAAATTGGTAAAACAGATCACGTGGCTTCCAATGTTAACTTCTACCGCAAAGATCTTTTTGGATATGGGATTACTTATCATGTTCCTGTTCCAGATGATGGGAAAATTGCAGTAGATATGCATTTAAGAATAGCATATTTTTGAAAAAAATTAGACTTGGAAAAGATTCTGAGTCTTTTTTTTGTGTAATAAACTACTGAAAATCGGTAGAAAACTATGGCAGATGTTAAAAAACAAGCTGCAGAAAACATGAAAGAAATGGATAAATTTCAGACAAAGGAAAAGAGCCAGTACTGCAATACCAGCTCTTATCGTCATGAATGAGTACCTTCAGGAAAATCATTCATATGAAATTATAATGATCATTTCAACCCAAAAACAAATGATCATAATCATTGTGATCAGCCATAAATAAAGACCGATTACAAAAGTAACAATTGAACAAACATCCGGACGTTCTCATTTCAGGGATCGTTCGGATGTTTTTTGTTCTCACTATAAATATGAGAGATTTGAAAAGCAATATTTCTCACATATAAAAAAAATAAAAGACCAATACGGACAAAATACATCAATCGTACTGGTCCTATGCTTTTCGTGGTTGAAACCACGCCCCTTTATGGGCGGGGCAATTACCCCTTTTTACAACATAATATACAGTTCCATATTTTTTTTCTTAACTCTCATATTTAAAATGAGGAGTTTTTCTACTTCAAATTTTAAAAGAAAGGGGACATTGCTATGGGTGATTTGATCGAAGAATATGGAGAGATCGTAGTTCTTGTTATTTTGGGAATTGGAATCTGTGCTGCATTCATCAAAGTCATAGGGATGATCTAAAGGGAAAAATATTATGGGTGAATTTTTAGATGAATATGGAATGGTCATCCTTTATGTGATCTTTGGGTTGATCGTTATGGGATTATTCGGAATGATCGTACAGTATTTTGTAGAATACGGTCCAGAGTTTATTAATTCATTGGCATAAGAAAGGAGGACTTGAAGAATGCATAATCTTATGGAAGAATACGGGAAGATTGTAATCACTGCTGTGGTTGGAATTTTTATCATTGGACTACTGAGTGGATTTTTATTTAATACCTGGAAAAGTAATGGTATTTATAAGGATACTGGTCATTTATCAGGAAATCAGGAGTTTCAGGCAAAATCACCTTTACCAACCATTACATTAAAAAGTGGAAATAAGACTGTTAAAATGAAACCTGGGACAACTTATAATGCACGAAACAATGTAACTGTGACAGATAGAAAAGATGGAACAATCGCATCCAACAAAGTTAATATCAAAGTGGAACAAGTAGATAGAAATGGAAGAACAACGATTTCTAAATTAGGAACTACAGGAAACACAATATCAGTCAATGCAAATTATCGTTATTACAACATTATTTATAAAGTTACAAACAGTCGAGGCTATAAAGCAGAAAAAAGGATGAAATTATTAGTAACTGGGCGTACAGCTTAGTTTTGGAATGGAGAAAATATGAAGAAGATTTTAATTGGAACTGTTGGCATCTTATTATACAAATATTTACCAAGATCGATCACTTTTATGCCATTAGGCGTTTCGAAAGCAATCCTGTGCATTGCAATGATCGTAGGATATTTTTTGTTTGATAAAAACTTAAGGAACCTGATCAAGCATAAATTTTCATATATAAAATTTTTCTTTTGTGGAATTGGATTATGGGCAGTACAGAGTATTCTTATGACGCTTCTTTTAACATTCATAGAGGCGTTATTTGGGTGGACAATGCCGGCAATGTTAAATGGACAGGATGCAATGTCGCCATGGTTGTATGTTCCGATCGCAGTGATCCTTGGACCATTAACAGAAGAATTTTTATTCCGTGGACTTTTTCAAGAGGGATTGTCAGGCCTATCTGATCATAAAGTATGGCAGGTGATCACGATCATTCTTACAAGTATATTTTTTGGAATATTACATCCGATTCCGGCACAAAAGGTTTCCGCATTTATCACAGGAATGGTCTTTGGTTTTATTTATTATAAGAAAAAAGACATTCGATATGGATGCATGCTACATATTGGAAATAATTTCATGGCAACAATGTTATCATATATCCTTGCTGCTGTGATCATATAAGAAAGGAGCGATCAATTTGAAATCACCAATGAACCTAGCAGTCAGTATTATCATTATCATGTTTGCTTTTTTTATCGGGATGAATTATTCTGTGGCAAGTTTAACAACAAAAAATGCCAGAGAATATCATGAAGAAGTGATTCATCAAATAGAAGCTAGTAACTTTGATTCTGATGTTATCAGTCATTGTATTAGTGATGCAACAAAAAAGGGATATACATTGAAAATCTCAAACGATGGTTTTTATGAAAATTCTTCCAGATACAAAGTAACATTAACATATCATTCTAAAGTAATGATCCTTGGAATCGATCAAACACATGCTTTAGAAGGCTATGCTTTGTAAAGGGGAGGAATTTTATGAGATTAGCAATAGAAACCTTCGTATGCGCAATTTTGATTTCTCTTTTGGTGTTGCTTGGTATGTTTAACCAACAAGTAGACATGAATACTGGAAATGCAAAACAGTTTTGTTCTTCTGCGATCAATCGCATGGAAAGTGCAGAATTTGCAAACGAAGTAGTTGATCGATGTAAAAGTGATGCAACAGCATCAGGATATCGATTAACAGTTACATCTGCAGCAAGCGGAGATACAACAACTTACACAACAGTTTTAACATATAAGGTGAAAGTGCCTTTATTCCAGTTTGAAAGAGAATATCAGATCAAGCAGGCAGCAGAAGTCAATAATGATTAAGAAGAAGCAGTCATCAGAAATGGTGGCTGTTTTTCTCATTCCATTTTACAGTGTCATTTTTTTTCTCAAAAATCTCATATTTAAAATGAAGGGAAAAATGGAGTTGAAAGCAGAGAAGTGCCTCAGATTTTTTTTCAAATCTCTCATATTTAAAGTGTAAGAGATAAAAGTAGTAATTTCATCGTGAAAAGTTCTCATTATGAGTGTTTGCAGTTCTTGGTAAAACAAAATTTGATGAAAAACTACAACGTCATTTTTTTTCTCAAATCTATCATATTTAAAGTGAGAAGAAAAATAGTGATTCTTTTGAAATGACTTGTTTCCTTGAAAAGAAAAAGAAAAATGCAAGGTTGTTTGTAAAACAAGTTCTTTCTCAAAAGAAGTGCGTCAGATTTTTTTTCAAATCTCTCATATTTAAAGTGTAAGAGAAAAGCGACAGTTATCTTTCTTGAAAAATCTCATATTTGTAATGAATGAAAATTAAAAAGGTATGGAAAAAATCATATATTTTTTGATCTTTAAATGTAAATAAACAACAAATATAGAAAAATAAGGTTTCTGCTTTTTGAAAAGTCTTCTAATTCAAAGACTTTAGAAGTTTTTTCAAAGACCAGAAATGGTCCCTAAAAAAATAAAAAGGAGGTAGCCAAATTATGGGTGAGTTTCTAGACAATTATGGACGAATCATTGTATCCGTCATTATCGTGTTAGCTTTAGCAGGATTTGTGGCTGCGACATTTACACCACAGTTCCAGACAGCGATCACAAATACACTTAAGACTTTCTTCGCAAAGTCAGGAGCTACAGGATCTCTGATCATGTAAGAAAACAGCAGTAAAACAAAGAACAAGAAAAATTTTAAACATAAGAAAGGAAATATAAATCATGGGAGAATTTTTAGACAATTACGGTAGAATCATCGTTTCAGTAATCATTGTATTAGCATTAGCAACATTTGTGGCTGCAACATTTACACCACAGTTCCAGAAAGCTTTAACTGATACATTATCAACATTCTTCGCAAAATCAGGAGCTACAGGATCTCTGATCATGTAAGAAAACAGCAGTAAGCAAAGAACAAGAAAAATTTTAAACATAAGAAAGGAAATATAAATCATGGGAGAATTTTTAGACAATTATGGTAGAATCATTGTTTCAGTAATCATTGTATTAGCATTAGCAGGATTTGTGGCTGCAACATTTACACCACAGTTCCAGAAAGCTTTAACTGATACATTAAGCACATTCTTCACAAGATCAGGAGCTACAGCAGGCAAACTAATCATGTAATAAAAAAAACAGACAGTAGCCATTAACAAAAACTGTTTTGGTACACCTCAAAAAGTCTGTAAATATAGAAGAGCATCATAGCAGAAGTTATGGTGCTTTTTTCTTTTCCATAAAAAATATCAAATCTCTCATATTTATAATAGAAAGAATGGTTTTAGAAAGGAGATTATAAAATTATGAAAGGTGCGATCACAGGATTTATCGTATGCCTGATCATGGTATTTTCTGTTTACATCATGCAGGCAACGACTGCAACATCCGTCCGTCAGGATGAGTTGACAACAAATACAAGCAATGCAGTTGACGCAACGATCCAAAGTTGCAGAAACAACAAATATTCTACAGATGATGCAATGGCAAAAGGGTTCCAGCAGCATTTAAAAAATCAGATGACAGCAGATGGCAAACTGAAAGTTGAGATCACAGAATGCGATCACACGAAAGGAATTCTTTCAGTCAAAGTTGTTGAAACATATAAGATCCCAAGTGGAAAAACAAGAACTGTTTCATGTGAGAAAACAGGCGTTGTGGAGGAATAAGTCACGAATTTGTAAGTAGTGTAATTTCATATGAAAAATTAGACTTAGAAATGATTCTGAGTCTTTTTTTTGTGCTGCAAACTGCTGAAAATACAATATCATCATTTTAATTTTCTCAAATTGCATATTTGAATTGAGAAAATAAATCCGGATGCTCCTAAGAAAGGAGAATTCGCGATGAAAAAATTCATAACAGCAGAAAAAATAGCGGAAATGTTAATCAGTGGTGTGATCAGTTGTGCAGTTGCACTTGCAGTTAACTGTATCATCGAAAAATATAAAAACAAGAAAAGAGCCGATGTGGATGAAACACCGACTCAAGACAATATTTCTGAAAGATCCGATGAAAATCTTTCAGATGTTTTAAAATATGCGGATATCCACGACAATACCAATTGTGATATCCAAGTAAACATATACACTGATCCTGAAAAAGATCAGTAGTCAGAAGAAAAACAACTTAAACCTAGCATCCGGATGTTCTCGTTTAGGAGGATGTTCGGATTTTTATTTTTTTCTTCTACACTTTAAATATGAGAGATTTAAAAATAAATATTTTTCATATATAAAAATTTATCAAAAAAATTAACAGAAAATCGCTGCCAATCGGTTATCTACGAATGAATGTACCAGAATTAGCTCTAAAATCTTATATGTGAAAAATATCTTTCAGAAAATCTTGCATATTTACTATAGAAGAAATTTGAAAGGAGTTTTCATATGAAACATGGAAAGAAACCAACAAGAGAACAGAAAATGATGCTAAAAGAAGCAGGACTGGTTCCTGAGAACTGGCTGGTTATAAAGAATATGGAAGATCATATTGAGGTAGTCAGCAAAAAATCTTTATCAGATGCGACAAAGAAGCCTAAGATAAGAAAGATTATAAAGTAGTGGAGGATAACTATTATGATGGAGAAAATCATATATATTATGAACCTTGTCATCATGGGAACGGTATTCTACACGTCTTTAACAGAATCTTATCTACAACGATTGTTACTTAATGATCCTGACACGAAAGAAAATGTGATACGTTTTTTTGAAAAGAGATCTTTTATGGCCGCAGGGATTACAATGATCTTAAGTATTCTTCCAATCATTGGACAATTATATGCGCTGTTTCTTTCATTCATCACTATCTTCTTAGATGATCAGGAGCATATCAAAGGTTCTTATAGTGACAATGAAGAAGATGATGGAAAATCATGCGCAAACCTCAGTCCGACACAGTCGCTCGGGGTCCGGGAACCGGTGAAAGCATGACCGTCGGAGACTAAGATAAAAGAAACTCTCGAAACGAATCGGGAGTTTTTCTTGTTAGAGTTCGGAGTTTTCAAGAATCTTATATGTGAAAAATATAAATCATGAAATCTCTCATATTTATATTAGAAATCAGTCGAAAGGAGTCACGAAATGGGTTTAAGTATCAAGACCTGCTATACGGTCAAGATCCAGAAACAACTGGACGTCACGCAGGATAAAACAACCGAAAAATTGAACATCGCAAGAGAACGCGCGGTAGACAGCCGACTGATGCGTCAGACTTCCCTGATCTGTTTGGAAGCATTGAAGTTCTGTGTCTCCGTGATCTCGAAAGAATGGGATACGATCATGAGTGTGGAGTCGAAACTGAGA
>ENA-USUG01004313-USUG01004313.1-human-gut-metagenome-genome-assembly--contig:-NODE-4313-length-17788-cov-8.341483_pt1 | contig 17788 bp, 19 predicted proteins | sample MGYA00250059_ERZ773394 | MGnify/ENA primary metagenome ERZ773394 (study PRJEB29103, sample SAMN06111957) | human gut metagenome | biome: human gut; feature: ankylosing spondylitis patient; material... | reverse complement strand
AAGCTCCGCGAGTTTTTCGCCGAGCATCAGGATAAGCCTGCGCTTGAAAATCCATCAAGCGCAAGCTAAAAATTTTTGTCGTGTGCTTGACATACGGGTGTCTCATGTCATGAAATCTCACATGTTCTGCGCCGATGGCTTCCAGAATCCGGTCATGCATAGCGTGGAAGGATGCCGGGTCGAGCATCTCTCCGGTTTTCGGGGACGGGAACATATAGGGATTATCCGGGTGCTTTTTGTGTTCTTCCACCAGAATCTGCACGGTGCTCTCCGGAAGTGTCAGCAGTCGCAGGGAGTTTTTCGTTTTTGGCTGGCTGACAACAAGCTGATGGTCGATGCGGCAGACGCTTTTGGTGACGGAAAGCGTCCGTTCTTTCACGTTCAGGTCTTTCCACAGCAGCGCCAGCAGCTCGCCGCGGCGCAGTCCACTGGTCAGTTCCAGATAGAGCGGTGCAAACACGCCGCGCTGCTTCGCTTCGTGCAGATATGGCCCGATCAGTTCTTCCGGCAGCACTTTCATTTCTTTTCGCACCGTTTTCGGGGCTTTGCAGTTTGCTGCCGGATTGCTCAGAATCAGCTTTTCGGCAACAGCCTGATCGAGACTTTTCCGCAGGATTCCGAGGATGCCCTGTACGATGCGCGGGCTGAGCGTCGTTTCTTTCAGCGGAATGTGGCTGTAGTAGTGATTTCTGCCGTGCTCGCTCATCTCGTTGATCGCGCGCTGAATTTGAATGGTACTCAGCTTTTCCAGCGGGCAGTTAAGCTAACTGCCAATTTCATCCAGGCTGGCGATGCGATTCTTCTCCAGCCTGCTTTGTTATGCTCTTTTCGGTTTCCTAAATTTTGCAGGACTTTTTTCGTTTCTGCTATTGACTTTTGTTTGCAGGGCTCTCTGCAATGTACGTCTCGGCGCGATAACGTCTCCATAATTTTTCAGGTGGAGCGTCTCCGCCAGTTTGGCATACGCATTTTTTCAAACCTGTGGCAGTTGCGCACCCGGAAAGCTCTCTGCCTTGCTTCCCTTCAGGGAATTTTTGATTAACTTAATGGCATTGCTTTCTCTGCTACGCATTTTGCTACCATCCCTACAGCGTAGTAACGCTCCTTCTTTGATCGGCAGCGCTTTCTTTCACTGCCGTTCACAGAAGGAGCGTATCCGTTCAGACAGTATCTTATACTATCCAATCAATCAGGGATCAATTCGCAGCGTTTTCACACCTATTGATCATCTATTTCATTTTGCCGTCCGTGATCTGCATCCGCGTCAGCAGCTTCCGAAGAAGCGGAGCGAGCGCCGCAGTCAGTACAGCCGCGCAGACGGCTTCTCCGATTCCGTTCGTCAAGACTACGCTGCCGAGCACGCCCAGAAGAGCCTCATAGGCGATGCCGCTTGCCGCAGCGTAACTCCTGCCAAGCAGCAGATAAATGAGCGCCAGCACCAGAATGGTATTTGTCAGCGAACCCGCAATCCCGCACAGGAACCCACCCAGCCGGGTATTTTGCCGTCTGCCGAGCAGATGCATGCAAAGCGTAACGACAAGCCCGATGCAGATGCGCGGCACAAATGCAATAATCAGCGCCTTCCAGCTCCCTGTGCTTTGCCCCGGCATCGGGACAAAAGGCGAGAAAGCAAAAGAAGTTACATTGGGCGCCATGGTCGAGCGCAGAACAGAGATAACGCCAAAGCCCGCGCCAAAGCACACGCCGGCTTTCCACCCAAAGAGGATGGCCGCCAGAATAACCGGGATATGCGTGGTCGTCGCCTTCATAAACGGAAGCGGGATGGAACCGAGCGGCGTAAAGCCCATGAGGAACATAATCGCCATCAACATCGCCATTGCGCACAGGCGCTTTGTTCGGTTTTGCTTCATCTCCGGTCAGATCCGTCCGTGTTCGTGAAGAATTTCTATTGTCCACACGGCAGCCTTTCCGCACGCGCTTGGGCACGCCGTCAAATGCCCGCCGCTCTGTGCAAATCCCTCACGGTCGCCGCGGTAAAGGTCAAACGACTTTCCGAGCAGCTTTGTCTGCACAGCGGTGCAAGTACCGCCCTGCGCACCGTATTCTGCTTCAAAGCGGTCGCAGAGTTCGCGCGCCATGGGGAACATATTCGCGCGGATACACTCGAGATCCGAGAAGTGATCATAGCTTCTTCCCGCAAAGCAGCTCATCGCCATTACGCCGCCTGCCAATGCGCCGCAGGTGTAGCCGCCGCCCGCAATCCCCGCGCCAAAGCCGGACGCTGCAAGAAAGACGCTGTCAGGAATTTTATCACTTCCGATTGTCTCCTTAAGCGCAGCCAGCACGCACTGCGAGCAGCTGCCAAACTGCTGCTCATAGGAAAATGCCAGATCGTAGGCTTTTTTCTTGAGGGCTTCCAGTTCTTCCATCATACGTCTCTCCTGTCTCTGTCCTGCATCATCTGCTCATAGTAGAGCCAGCCGCCGGCAAGATTTCTGACCTTATAGCCCTTCTGCTCAAGCAGACGCTCTGCCACATAGCCGCGCAGACCGACTCTGCAATAAATGATCAGTTCTTTGTCTTTGGGAAACATATCCAGCTGTCCGCGCATTTTTTCCAATTCGCAGTGGATTGCGCCGGGAATATGTCCCTGCGCAAACTCCTCGTCCGTTCTCACGTCGACAAGCACGCTGGAATCATCCAGACCATCCAACGCTTCCGCAAAAAACGGGCGGAACGTGCCTTCCACAATATTGCCTGCCGCATAGCCCGCCATGTTGACCGGATCCTTCGCCGACGAGAACGGCGGCGCATATGCAAGCTCCAGTTCCTGAAGGTCAAAGACATTCATCTTCGCGCGGATGGCTACGGCCAGAACGTCCGTGCGCTTGTCAACGCCCTTCCCGCCAACAATCTGCCCGCCGAACAGGCGACCGGTCTGTGGGTCGAAGATGAGCTTGACAAACATCATGTCTGCGCCCGGATAGTAGCTGGCGTTGGATGCCGAAATCGTGATGGATTTGGCGCACGCTGTGCCGTTTGCGCACAGATAGTCTTCCCCAAGCCCTGTTACACCGACGACCGCACCGAAGACTTTCGCAATCGCCGTACCCTGCGCGCCGGTATAGCGGGCCGGCTTTCCGCAGACGACGTCAGCGACAATACGCGCCTGTTTGTTGGCAGGAGACGCGAGCGCGATCGTCTGCTTTTTACCGCTGACAATATTCGTCACCGCCACGGCGTCACCCAGCGCGAAGACATCCGGGGCAGACGTTCTGAGCTGTTCGTCAACCAAAATCTCACCGCGTGCGCCAAGTGCAATGCCGCTCGATTGCAGGAACTTTGTCTCCGGGCGCACGCCGATGCTGAGAATGGTCATATTGGACGGCACGATCTCGCCGCTTTCCAGCGCGACGCCGCCATCCTGGAAACCGACAACCTTTTCGCCCAGACGCAGATCAACGCCGGCAGCCCGGATGCGGTTATGGAGAATATGCGCCATATCGGCATCAAGCGTCGTGATGACGTGCGACGCAGCTTCAATGATGTGCACGCGGTGTCCAGCGTTTACCATGTTTTCCGCCATTTCAAGGCCGATGTAGCCGCCGCCGACGATTGCCACATCACACGGCTTCTGCGCGGTCATATAGTCCTTGATGCGGAAGGTATCTTCCAGATTGCGAAGGGTAAAGACCTTTGCCGGATCCATACCGGAAAAGGGCGGACGGATGGGTCCTGCGCCGGGCGCAACAATCAGCTTGTCATAGCTTTCCGTATATTGCTCGTCCGTCAGGCGGTTATGTACCGTGACGGTTTTCGCCGCCGTATCGACGGAGAGCGCCTCATGCATCACGCGCACGTCAACGTTAAAACGCGCGTGAAAATGCTCTGGCGTCATCAGAACAAGCTCCTTCCGCTCGGTGATGACATCACCGAGATAATACGGCAGGCCGCAATTTGCGAACGAAATAAATCCATTGCGCTCAAGCATAATAATTTGAGCGTTCTCGTCATTCCGACGCAATCTTGCCGCCGCGCCCGCGCCGCCTGCAACGCCGCCGATGATAACAACTTTCATAGTCTAACTCCTTTTCCGCCCCACATCGCCTGCTTCGGCAGAAAAGGAGTCGAGAATCAGGGCTTTTCCACCTTTCCCTTCTTCTCGTAGCCTTCTACCTTCACAATCAGCTTGTGGATATGCTGTTTCATAATCCTGCGCGCCTTGTCCGGTTTTCGCTCTTCAATCGCCAGGAAAATGTTCAGGTGGTCGCTCGGATTATTGACCGAGGACGCATTGATCATGCGCTCGAGTTCAGGCGAGTAGTCCCGATCCGCCCGAATCATGCGCATTACTGCCTCGAGCACCGGGTTTCCCGTCGCTCTGGCAACTTCAATATGGAATATGGCATCTTTTGCCGCCATGCTCTTGCCGTGGCTTTTGAGCTGCGCTGTTTCATCTACAATCTGGCGCAGGCGCGCAATATCCTCACTTGTTGCGTTGGCTGCAGCAAGCGCCGCTGTCTCAGGTTCGATGATCTGGCGGGCAGCAAGCACGTTCTTGAGCTGGACGCCAAAGCTGTTGGTAAACAACTCAAGCGTAGTTTGTACCATCTGCGCCTGCTGACGCGACACTTCAAGCTCTCGCAGATACGCAAGTCCGGCCTCGGACATCGCCCGCCCGCGGGACCTTCCATCATATTTTTCACTCTTGAGGTAGCCGCGCTGCTCAAACTGGCGCAAATAGCGCCCGATGGTCGCTTCGCTGAGCGTACTCTTGCCGGTCGACTGCAACGTGTCTGCAAGATATCCCGCCCCGACCGGTATCCCGGCATCGGCCACGGTCCGGAGCAAGATATATTCCATTTCCGCGTTTTTTTCCTTCATGGTGGCTCTCCTTCACATTCCTTTGTTGTCATTATATTTCATCCGGAAGGGAAAGTCCACCAATTGTTCCAAATATGACCCACTTTCATTCGTTAATTTTGTATTTTACGATGCACGGGCACAAAGCTGCGATTGGCCGCGTTAAAATAAAGTCCCGCGAAAACAAGCGCCATGCTCAGAAACTGCACCGACGTGATGCGTTCATGCAGAAAGATCCCCGCCGTAAGCACCGTGATCGGGCTGATGCCGTTAAGAAACGCCGCAGAGCTTCCCGCGCCAACGCTGTGAATGGAATGTTGCTGCAAAAGATACCCGACACCGGAGCACAAAACGCCAAGGTAGAGAACCGAAAGTGCCGTCTTAAGCCCGAACCCTGTGCCGAAGCCATCTTTTGAAAGAAGCACCACCGGAAGCGTCATGACAAATGAGCTTGCCATCAGCCAGAACACCGCGCAGGCAGGCTTCGTATTTTTCAGGCGCTTGCTGAGCACCGTATAGCCCGCCAGGCAAAATGCCGAACAAAGCTCCGCTACATCGCCCTTGTTGAGCCCGATGCTGAAGATCCGCGAGAGCCGGCCGTTCGTCAGAAGAGCCACCACGCCGACGAATGCAACGACGATGCCAAGCACGCGGCTTTGCCGGATGTGCTCATTCAGGAAAATAGCTGCGAGCACTGCTGTCATAAGCGGTCCGACAGCGTACAAAATGGCCGTATCGGTCAGAGATGTATGGTCCAGCGCATAAAAATAGAGGTAATTGCAAAGCACCACGCCAATGAGCGCCAGCACCGGAAGCAGCACCCGGTCGGATTTTCCGGGCCGCAAGCTTCCGTCGTGCAGACGAACATAGGGCCCCAGCAGCGCCGCAGCCACACCGCTTCGCAGGCACAAAAGCCCCAGCGGCGTCAGCTCCTGCAGCGCGTATGTCGACGGAATCCCCATGGACCCCCACAGAAGCATTACACAGATGATCGGCAGGTACAGGCGGAGCTTTTCCGCAAATTTCATTTCCGTGCCTCCAGCGCGCGCGCAAGCTTTTCGATGAACAGCTCAAGATTCTTTCTCTGCGTGGCAACGTTGATGCGCATAAACCGCTCGCCGCCGGGTCCGAAGGTTGTGCCTGCGTTGAGCGCCGCGCCGACCTCGTCCCATACGAAATGCTTGAGCGCCTCCGGCTCCATGCCGAGCGCCTGCATATCAAGGATCGGGATATAGGTTGCCTCTGGATAGACGAGCTTCACCTGCGGCACACGTGCTTTCAGCGCGCCGTCAAGATAATCCAGATTTTCTTTCAGATAGGAAAGCAGCGCCTGATACCAGTCCTCTCCGTGCTCATAGGCGGCCTGCGCCGCGCCAAGCCCGAAGGAGTTGCCGTTTGCAACATGCAGTCCGAAGCGCTCATAATATTGAAATTGCTTGCGCAGCTCGTCGTTTGCAATTGTAATATGCGACATCTCAAGCCCCGCCAGGTTAAAGGTCTTACTCGGCGCCATGGCGACGATGCTGTGATGCAACGCCCAGTCGGACAGCTGCGCAAAGACCGTATGCGAATGCTGCTTGTAAACGATATCACTGTGAATTTCATCCGAAAACACAAGAAGCTCGTTCTTCCTGCAAATGTCATGCACGCGCATCAGCTCTTCTTTTGTCCACACGCGTCCCGAAGGATTGTGGGGGCTGCAAAAAACGAAGAGTTTTGCCTGCGCCGCTTTCTGCGCCAGATCCTCAAAGTCCATGGTGAACTTGCCATCTTCATAGCGCAGCTGGTTGTCAATCACCTTACGCCCGAGCGCTTCAATGGTGCTGCGGAACGGGAAGTATACCGGTGGCTGAATGAGAACGCCGTCGCCCTCTTTGGTGAAGGTCAGAATTGCTGTGGAAAGCGCCGTCAAAACGCCCGGCGTATGCCAGACCCAAGCAGGGTCGACGTCCCAGTTGTGCCGCTTTTTTTCCCATGCGCAGAATGCTTCATAATAGCCCTGCGGGAAAATATTGTATCCGTAGATCGGGTGCTCCGCGCGGCGCTTGATCGCCTCTGTCACCGCCTCCGGCACAGGAAAATCCATGTCGGCAATCCATAGCGGCAGCAGATCATTTCTGCCGAATGACGCTGCCATACCGTCATATTTGGAACAATTTGTGTTCTGTCTTTCGATTACTTTGTCAAAATTGATCGTCATGTCTTGTGTTTCCTTTTCCCCCTGCGTGCGTTTACCACGCGACATTTGTTCCGAGCTGAAGTTTCTTTGCCCGCTCGCAGGCAATTTTTGCAAAGCTGATATCAAAAATGGGCAGTCCGAAAGCATCGAACATCACCTTATGGTCTCGGCTTGCGCGCGGAATCGTTTTGGTTCCGAGCAACAGCGCACCAAGCGTCGACGAGATTCGCTCCAGACCGACGAGCCCTTCGCGGTAATAGCGGAAGAGCGATTGCCCGCTCACATCTTTTGCCTCCTGCCAGGTGTCGACTACAATATCCGAAAAGCGCTCAATTGCCGCGTGCGTAATCTCATGGAAACCGATATGGCAGTATACAGACGCTGCTTCCAGATGCTGCGGCTCCAGATACGGCTCCGGCGCGGAGGTCGCCGCGATGATAATATCTGCTCCTTCGGCCGCCACGTCCAGCGTTTTCGCTGCCGTAAGGAGCGTTTCGGTCTTCGGCTGATAACGCGCGACAAGTCTCTGATTTTTTTCTCCGCCGCGCGACCAGACAGCGATCTCACTGAGCTCCGGGCATGCATACAAAAGCGCCTGAAGCTGGTGCTCAGCCTGTCCGCCCGCACCGAGAAGCGCCGCTTTCTTTGCATACTCCGGTGCAAGACGGCGCAGCGCCGCCGCAGTTACCGCTCCCGTTCTGGCCGCGCCGATGGCAGTGCCGTTCATCATACAGATCGGCTTTCCGCCCGAAGCGTCGTTGATCACGATCGCTGCCTGAATGCGGGATTTTCCCTCATCTTCGTCTTTCAGCGCGTGTCCGTGGGACGTCCATTTGACACCACAGACGTGAAACTCCCCTCCAACATATGCCGGCAGGCAATAACACGCCTGGTCGAGTCCATCGCCGTTCAGCCGCATCGCAGATTCCTCTACAATCAGCGCCTGCTTTTGCTCAAAAAGCCGCAGAACTTTTTCCACCAGTTCCACGCTCTCGGCAATTTCACAGATGCCGGTTGCGAGCACGTCCTGCTCCGAAAGCCACAATATATTGCTCATGGTAACACCTGTCCTTTGTACGAAAGCTGTGCCCCGCAGACACGCTGTAAGCGGGGCACAGCCATGGTTTAGTTTTCCTTGACCTGCTCTACATCCGGCACAAGCCCTTCGGGCAGCGGGCTGACGTAGGGTTCCGTCTGATTCTTGTGGAAGTTGTCCCAAGCCTCTTTGACCAGCTCCGGATTCTCCAGAAGCCGAAGTCCGGAAAGACCCAGCACCTTCGCTGCGCAGAGCATGCTGGCAAAGCCGACGTGCGAGCCGCTGTAGGCGGTCATCTGCCACGAATGTCCCGGGCAGCCAATGCCCTGACCCGCAACATAAATCTGATAGGTTGGCACCACATGGCTGACATCACCGACATCCGTCGAACCGGGCGCAACCAGACGGTCTTCAATGACCTTGTCGAAGACGACGTCACAGAGGAACTTGTCGTCGCCGTTAACGCCGTACTCTTCTTTCATGATACGGCGATCTCTTGCCAGAACCTCCGGGTACGTCTCCGCCATTTTCTTGGCAAATTCGTAATCCTCGGGCGTAAACTTCGGCGCACCGGTATCCTTGTACGCCTGAAGCATGACTTTCTCAAGCACGTCGTTCGGCATGACCTCACTGCATCCGGTGAGGAACTCGATGTCAAACTTTGTCTGCGTCATGAGCGCAGCTCCCTTTGCGCAGTCTACCAGCCAGCTGTAGACTTCATCGACATCCTTGCGCTTCGGCGCGCGGATATAATACCACACTGAGCACTCGTCCGGCACGACGTTCGGCGCGCACGAGCAGATGGTTGCATAGTGCAGACGGACGTCAGGCTTGACATGCTCACGCATGTAGTTTGCAGAAACGTTCATCAGCTCCACTGCATCCAGCGCGCTTCTGCCGTCAAACGGATGGCCGGCCGCATGGGCTGCTTTGCCATGGAAGTGGAACTTTACGGAATTCATGCAGGTGTAGCATGCGCCCCATGCACCGCAGTAAGCGTGCGAATGCCAGGTCAGCGCGCAGTCAACGCCATTGAATGCGCCGTCCCGAACCATGAAAACCTTGCCAACCAGCAGTTCTTCTGCCGGGCAGCCATAGAAGCGAACCGTACCCTTGACCTTACCGGCAACAATCGCATCTTTGAGCATGATTGCTGCGCCGACCGCGCCGACGCCGAGGTTGTTGTGCCCGCAGCCGTGACCCGAACGCTCTGGCTCATCAGGATACTTGAGCTCTTTATGGCAGCTGACGGTCTGGTTCAGGCGTGGCAGCGAGTCATACTCGCCGAGATACGCAATCACCGGATGTCCCTCGCCATATTCTGCGCATATGGCCGTCGGCACGGTGCCAACACCGAGCTGAACGCGGAACCCCTCTTCTTCAAGGAACTTTGCAATCGCAGCGGAAGATTTCTTTTCCTTGAGGCCGGGCTCTGCATACTCCCAGATTTCCTTTGAGAGCGCCGTCAGCTTTTCCTCGCGGGAATCGACGGAAACAAAGCAGGCCATTTCATCATTTCTGGTCATCTAACCACCCCGTATTCATAAGTGCGCGGCCGATGAAAATCGAACCGAAAACGCTGATAAGAATTGCAACCGAGCTGTCGAACCAACCAGTCATCTTGCTGACTGCCAATGCGATGATGCTCAGCGGCACGGAGATGATTGCAATCTTCGGTGCGTAAAGAACCATCTGCATCAGCATTGCGCCGTAAAGTGCAGGAACCAGATAGACAAGCGCACTGACGAGCGACGCCGGAATCATGGAAATGATCTGCTGGCCAAGCAGAACGCCGATGGTCAGAATCGTGGTGTTGACAACAACGGAGACCGCAACGCCGACCGTGGAGATAACAGCGCCTTCCGGAGTGCCTTCCTGAACGCCGGCTGCCTGCTGGGCAACGGACGAGCAGGGAACGCGCAGGTTCGAAATATTACCGGACAGGAACGCCATGTAAGTGCCGGGAATACCGAGCACGGGCTGGAAGGAAATCGGCTCAATAAAGTAGTAGACCAAGCAGGCGCTGATACGGATGGCTGCAGCTGCGGCAATTGCCTTTGCCGTCGGCATAACACCGAAGACAAGCGCCAGCACAATCAGCGGGACGAAGCTCGCCACAACGCCGATCAGGCTCGTCATGCGGCCGTATTTGATGCTGTACGGAATATAATCTTTGCTGTAAATTTCTTCTTTTGTCATAGAGACATTCTCGTTCATGGATATTCCCTCCTCCTCTTAGAAAATGCAGGCAAACGCCACACCGACAACCATCGCAATCGTTGCGCTCCAGTTGTTGACCCATTTGGCTTTGCGCTTTTTATTAAGCATGGTGAGAATGAGAATCGTCAGCGCGCCGCCGATCGTCGCCGCAATGTTCTTGTTTTCCACTGTGATGGGGTACATCTTGTTGAAGGTCAAGCTGCAATAGCAGCCGAGCGTTGCAGCTGCCGTGATGATGGGCAGCGCCTTCTGGTTGCCGCCTGCAAGCTTTGTGCGCAGACCGTCAATCTTATGCGTGAAAAGACCGGAAACGATGATCCAGCCGATACTGCCGAGCACCATCGCCCAGACGCCGTTTGCAAAGGCTTCCGCCGTCATTTGGCTCTGCTCAAATGCAACGCCGACAGCCTGCGCGCCAACGTCCGCAGACGTCATTTCAAACATAACGGCTCCGATGTAGGAAAGGCGTAGCCATGCGATAGGTGCGCCCATCATGACCATCAGCGAAACCATGCCGGCAAGGATGGAGACGGACGGGCCGACGGAGGCAGCCGCTGAAGCGACAACCGCGCTCTTGAATGTTTCGTGCTTGATGCCCATGCGTTTGCCGTCAATGATCGACCGGCGCAGCAGCACAATAACCTGCCAGACCAGCACGCACATCGGGATTGCAACAGCAAACCACATCCAGCCGCTGTTAGCTATTTTCAGATAATCCATTTCTTTTTGCTCCTCTCTTTTGTTAAACCATCATTGATGATTTGTTGGTCACATTGTAACACGGATTTTCGAAATTGCAAGGCGGTTCCGGCACTTTTCTGATTTTTGTCGGTTCGTTCAAATTTTTCATTTACCAATTGTGCAAAACAAACGAAGATTTGCCGCAGCGCGCCGCTTCGCAAAATCTCCCGTTTTTTCGTGCCTCCCCTTTTCAAATAGCTTCCCATCCGATATAATGAGGACGGATTGCAGCCGTCACGCTTTCCGTGTAGCGGCTGTGCTATGAGGGATCAACTTTGGAAAAAGGACGCTGCTGAAAAAACACTTTGGTCGCAGCGCCTTCCGAGGTGGGCAGGAGACGCTCATCGGCGCGATTTTGTCCGGCCGGGACGTTTTGGGCGTGATGCCGACGGGCGGCGGAAAATCGATCTGCTATCAGATTCCCGCGCTCATGCTGCCGGGGCTCACGATCGTCGTCTCCCCGCTCATCTCGCTCATGAAGGATCAGGTCGCGGCGCTCACGGAGGCGGGTGTTCCGGCGGCGTTCCTCAATAGCTCCCTGTCTCTCGAGCAGCTGCGCGAAACGTACGCGAAAACCGCGAAGGAGCAGTATAAGCTTCTGTATGTTGCGCCCGAGCGGCTGGAAAACGAGAGCTTTCTGTCTCTTATTTCGCACGTTCCCGTGTTGCTTCTCGCCCACGGCCACCGCGACCAAGCAGGTGCGTGCGGATATCATCTCGCAGCTGGGGCTCCGGAACCCGCTTCTCAACATCACGGGCTTCGACCGTCCGAACCTCTATTTTGCCGTCCAGCACCCGACGAGCAAGTTGGCCGCAACATTGCAGCTTGTGCGCAAGCGGGACGGAAGCTCCGGTGAATTCTTTTTACTCTATCTTGATCTTTATCAGGCGTATCGCCCGAAAACGGATGGGGACAAAGAAAACATCAACGATGATATTACCTTCGAAATTGAACTCATCCGGCAGGTGGAGATCAACATCGACTACATTTTGATGCTCGTCATGAAGTACCATGAATCGAACTGCAAGGACAAGAGCATCTTGGGAACCATCGACCGGGCGATTGACTCCAGCATCCAGCTGCGCAGCAAAAAGGACCTGATCCACGGCTTTATCAACACCGTCAACGCCGCAACGGATGTTGACCGCGACTGGCAGAGTTATGTGCAGCAGCAAAAGCAGCAGGAGCTGGAGCAAATCATCGCAGAAGAAAAGCTGAAGCCCGCAGAAGCGCAGCGCTTCGTCGCCAATGCGTTCCGCGACGGCGCGCTCAAAACGACCGGCACGGATATTGACCAGATCCTCCCGCCTGTCTCCCGCTTTGGCGGCGGCAACCGCACGGAAAAGAAGAAAACGATCATCCAGCGGCTTGCGCAGTTTTTTGAAAAATACTTCGGGATTTAGTGGTCTCACGCCGACTTGCATTCCAGTACACTTTGGGGTATACTGCAAATAGAAAGACTAAAAGGGGAGGCGTCAATATGTGTACGCGCAATCAAGCGTTTGAGATTTTGAAGATCGTCTATCACGCCTGTGATCCAATTCTAGGGCACAGCATCCACGATGCAATTTTGTACGGATCCTATGCCCGCGGCGATTTTACCGCGGAGTCGGATATTGACATTCTCCTGACCGCAGATTTGACGCAGGAACAGATCGCGTCGCAGCGGCGTGCGGTTTCTGGAGTAGCAAGCACACTCAGCCTTGACCACGATATCACGGTTTCTGTCCACGTTGTGCCGCTGGCACAGTTCCGGCGGTATGCAGATTTCCTGCCGTTTTATCAGAACGTGCTGAAGGAGGGGATTCGCTATGCTTCCTGAACAAGCTATTGAAATCTCCAAGGTTCGCTTTGACCACGCAAAGGAATGTCTGCGGGACGCAAATCTGTTGCTTGCAGGCGAAAGCTACGCAGTGCGGCAAACCGCGCATACTATGCGATTTTCCACGCGATGCGCGCCGTTCTTGCTCTTGACGGCGTAGATATGAAGCACCACAGCGGAATCATTTCCGAGTTCCGGAAACGGTATATCAAAACCGGCGTGTTTGACATCAGCTTGTCTGGGCTGATCTCCGAGCTTTCCGATGTTCGTGAGGGTAGTGATTACAACGATTTCTTCATCGTTTCCAAGGCGGACACCGCCGAGCAGGTGCAGTCGGCAGAGACGTTTTTGACGGCGGTAGAAACCTATCTGCGGACAAAATATTGAGTCTGTACGTCACCTGACCCAAACCTTGACCCAGACTGGGCAAAAACACGATGGACGCAATAGAAAAATTCCCGTAAATACAGAATTTTTCATCTAAAATATGTGCATATTATAATTAAAATACAGAAAAATACGAACGGATGGCTCTTGACGTGCATGGGGTCACAGGTTCGAGTCCTGTACTGTCCACCATAAAAAGTTCTGAAATCTAACGGTTTCGGAACTTTTTCTTATACTTTTGATGTCAAAAAGTTCGATGCTTTCAAACAGGCTATAAGGCTAAATCGATTGTACGACAAAAATACGACAGTTTTGCGAAAATGGAGGGAGAAAGAGCCGTCAAGCTCTTTCTCCCTCCTTCGTCTGTACTGCGACCAGTGCCTGCCGCAGCGTGTCCGTGGTTGTGTGGTTATACACCCGTTCCAGCATTCTGGTATCGCAATGCCCAAGCAGATCTGCGATCAGGTGCTGTGGAACGCCCTGTGCCGACCAGAGCGTCGCTCTGGTATGCCGCAGCTCGTGCGGTGTCAAAGACGGAATCTCCGGATGTGCTTTCACCAGCGCCTTCATAAAAGGTCGATACTCGCGTTCATACCAGTTCCGGGGGATATACGCTTTTCCCTCCGGACTGTGAAAGATGTATCCCTTGGATCAGGCTGACTACTATATGTGGAATTTCCCGGAGGAGTACGATCCGTATCGAGAGCAAACGCAAGGCGCATATATTACGGTCACGGGCGATCTGGGCGATACCTGGTTCGTGGAGGGCGATCACATTGAGCTGTTCGGCAGATATGTTGAAATGAGTTCTGCTCAAATTGACGGTACGTCCTATACCATGCCCCATATTGAAGCAAACAGTGTGTATTTCTGGACGGAATATCAATATTGTGATTCTGAACGGTTTGATGTGAAGACCATCACAAAGGTTGCCGAAGCGGTCTTTGGAAATGACGTTGAAGTGAGAGAAGCCGTTTATCAGGAAGACATGATGGGGTATCAGAGCGGCGGATTCTATGACAAGCCGTTCTATATCGCGGAGCCGGAGAATCAGTCCAATGCAAAATTCAACTCCTACCGTCTCTACACCAAGCGCGGCATGATCGAAGATACGAAAACGGGTACAGACCTCTGGCTCTTGGGAAATGACCCGAATTTGGAACGTTACCTTGAATTTTCCGCAGACTTTGAACATTACTTCCTGTTTACGCTGGATCATGCACTTGAAAAGCTGACGTTGGAATACTATGACAAGGATTTCTCGAAAATTTGGAAACGGGAGTTTGAAGGCACGACAGCGGCGCATTACGACTATACCAAGAACAATATCTATCTCTCGGCAGACAACTCCCTCTATATCATAGACCTGTCAACGGGTGAAGATACCTTCCAGCCGGCATTCATCGGTGAAAAGCAGGAAATTCGTAAAATGACAGATGGTATTCTGAGCGTTGGCTTTACAAAGTCGGACGCTATTATGAAAACGGATTTGGAGGGAAATATTCTCTGGACGGCAAGCGTTGTCGGAGATATCAATGCGGTCGATGGCGTTCAGTTTGTCGATGGCAGAATCATTTTGCAGCTGGAACTCTTCGACGGCGTACACTTTATTGTCGTCAACTCCGACAGCGGCGAAGTCATACAGGATGCTGTGTCAATCTCAAGTTAAGCGGAGACGGATGTAATAGACAAAGACGCTATCCCCAAGAGGGTAGCGTCTTTGTTTGTCAATATACTTATGCCTCATATGAGCAGCTTGGCGATGCTCTCAAAGGCTGCGAACACATCTTCTTTTTTCTCCTGCGGTACAAGAGAAAGCATATTTTTCACTCGCTCGGTTTCGTTTTCAGAAATGGCATCTGAATTGAATCGTACCAACTCTGGCAGGGATACGCCCAAGGCAAGTGATATTTTGTACAGGGTATCGATGGTGGGGCATTTTAAGCCGCGTTCAACCTGCCCATAGTATGCCGGGTTTATACTGGCGGTAAGGCTGACCTCTTCCTGACTGAGACCACGTTCCAGCCGGAGCTGACGAATACGCGCAGCAACTGCCATTGTGATTTGCTTTTTCTGCTCGTCTATTGTTATCACCGCCTATAAGCATCTTTTCTATAATGCTATATGAGTTCTTTATGCGAATCAAATTACTAAAGATTCTATTTTAGATGCTTATAGCATTGACAAGCTAAACTAGAAATACTATAATTTTCATATCACAATAAATGGAGGCGCATGAGATGGCAATTACAAGACCCGAACTGGCGTGGTATGTTTGTACTTGGTGTGGCAAAAGGGTTACAAGTCATGGAAGACCTGCCCCCGGAAACTGCCCCAGAAAAGAGAAAGACAGCAGCGGAAGACCGAAGCCCCATACATGGGTGAAAGATTCCTGATACCGTCAAAAGTGCCTGCCAATTTGGATGGCAGGCACTTGCTGTAATATGAATTATAGAGATTAAGGTGGGAGTAAACAATGTCCGTCGTGGAAACAGAGCTTTGCAGAACGATTACTTTGATCGCAAACAACTATCAGAAGGTTTCAAATCGAATATCGAACATCAAAAAGCCGCACAAAGTATATGAAAAGCGCTCGATTCCCAGCAATGAGAGCATCATCGCATATTGTGAGGGAACATTGCCGTTTCTCAGGATGGTAACTGACTTCGTTGTCTTTACCAACAGGGCGTTTTACCCATCGGATCTTGGCGGTTTGGCATCTAAGAGTGTTCCGTATGGAGAGTTGTGGCGATACATTGTTACGCAGGACGATGATAAGGCGTCTGTTTACCTGCGCAATAGCAAGGAAAATTATATGATATATTCTTCAACTCTTTTTTCAAAGAATGTTGGAGGATGTGAAATTAAGGCGCTGTTAGAGGAAATTCAGGCTTATTCTTGCCTGCACGATGATTCTTTCCGCAGTAGATACCAGAAGGCCATAGAGGATATCTATGAACAAGCCAAGGAAGAACGCTGCAAAGGAGATTTGTCGGAAGGTATAAAGGCGGCTCTCTTATCGTTTGCCGCAAAGGGCAGCACAGACGGTATCCGCTTTTTGGCGGAAAGCCGGTTCAGATTGTGTGATGCCGATAAGTATCCGGAGTACATTCAAAAACTGCCCATCTCAGAAGAGATGAAGCAAAAATACGCAAAACCGCCAAAGAATTTTTATGATAACTTGAAAAATGACTTGGCAAATCCAGTATGTGCGTTTTCGGATACATATTTGAATGGCATTATTACTGCGATTGAGAAACAAAAAAATATATACGATGAGGAAAAACAGTATTATCGGATTGTAAAAGCATTCGCTCTAAGCCGGATAGACCCCATAGCCGCAAGAGAGGAATATCAGGAACTAAGAGAGAACCTGCCGGACGAAAACTGGAATGTGCTTGAAGACATGATGTAAGCGTCAAACCACTCCGCGCATGGACAGGCATGAGACAATAGTAACGGGACGTTGCGAAACGTTCCGTTACTGTCATATTGGAGGTAAGGGGATGACAAGCGCAAAGTTGAAACACCGTGTAAAGCTGCAGGAGTGGGCGGCACGAATACAGGACTGCCGCAGCAGCGGTCTGTCAGTGCGGGTGTGGTGCAGACAAGAAGAAATCAATGCAACAACCTATTACCGTTGGGAACGGGAATTGCTGGCTTTGGCTGAAACAGAGCTGTGCTCGAGTGTGTCGGCCGTCAGGTTTGCAGAGCTTCCGGCACCGAAACGGGGATCACGCAACGTTGCGGAACGTTCTGCAACGTTGCATATTGGAAACGCCAGTCTGGATATTTATCCCGGGTGCGATACGGAACAGCTGAAAATGCTGGTAGAACTTCTGTGCCTATGTTAAATGATTTCACCGGCGCAGATAAAGTCTATATTGCCTGTGGCTACACAGATCTGCGTAGCGAAAGATGGCATTTACCATCCTCTTGAGGTTTAGGGCCATGGCGGCAAGGAGGCATTCTTCCGTAGCTGCAAGAATGCCCCTTTTTCGAATCCTTGAAATACAGTGTTCCCGTTTCAAGACGGAGAAGCTGCCCTCGGCCCAGATTTTACGAAGCCGCATCATGGCCAGGTATTCTGGAGTTCCCACGCGCTGATGCCCTCTGAAAAATGCCGGATAGCAACTGCTGGCCAGCACTCTGCGCCGAATTCCAGCCTTGTCAAAACAGCTCGGCCGTTTTGGACAGCGCATACAGGCATCGCCCTCGACCTGGTAGCACCGCAGATATTTGCCCGTCGATTTGCTGCAATTTAGCCTGTGGTATGTAAGAGGAACTCCTTCCGGACAGATGAATGCGTCGAGCTGTGGATCGTAGGAGAATCCATATTTCTCAGGTGGATTGGAGAACTGAATTGCGGGGATATATCCGGTAATGCCCAGAAGCTCCAGCCCTCGGTGAACAGCGCCCGTCTCATATCCGCGATCCAGAGCAAGCCGGCTCATTGGGATACCAAAATTGATTTGCCGTTCCAAATGCCGCAAGACCAGGACGCTTTCCTTCTCATTGGCAGGATATACATCTACGCCTGTTAAAATGCCGTGTTTGCAGTCCACAGTTGCTTCCATCA
>ENA-USUG01004307-USUG01004307.1-human-gut-metagenome-genome-assembly--contig:-NODE-4307-length-17827-cov-4.996225_pt1 | contig 17827 bp, 19 predicted proteins | sample MGYA00250059_ERZ773394 | MGnify/ENA primary metagenome ERZ773394 (study PRJEB29103, sample SAMN06111957) | human gut metagenome | biome: human gut; feature: ankylosing spondylitis patient; material... | reverse complement strand
ATACCTGCAACCAGTTTACCAACGATAACCGGGAAAATCATATCGGAGTTTACACCAGCGGTAAATCCAAGATGATCGCCGAATACGAATGCTGCGGATACTGCAAATGCAACGTTTAAGAGTTTGCCCTTCGGGTTCATCTTATCCATAATATTGAACATTGCAATATTGTTAGCCAGAGTCGCTACCAGTCCTGCAGAACCATTCTCGTCCATACCCAGTTTTTCTCCGATAGCACTCAGTGCTTTACCAAAGGTACGGGTAATCCACAGAACCATCGGGAATGCACCGATTAATACAACTGCAATCTGTCCACATACAAGAAGTCCGGACTCCAGAGGAATCACGCCGTCAGCATCCGGCTCAACCATGATATTCATGAGCGGGAATTTGATACCGGTCTGATACTCAAATACTGCAACTGCGGTAAAGAAGGTAATAACTACGGTAACAGCGGTTCCGAATTTGTTGAATCCGTTGATCATCTTATCCGGCATGAACCACAGACCTGCTACGATGAGACCTGCGATAATGATAACCGGAATCAGGTTTCTTACGATCGTAATAATGTCGATCTTATACTGAGTCATGTTCATAACAAGACCACCTACGATACAGCCAATCGGTACGGTAATGAGACCTGCCAGGATACCTGCTCCCAGATACGGACGGTCAGATTTTTTAATAATGGACAGTGCAACCGGGATGGTAAATACGATGGTCGGTCCCATCATGGTTCCCAGGATCAGACCTGAGAAGTTACCAACGGCTTCGCTTCCTGCCATCTGCATTGCCAGTGGATATCCACCCATATCGCATGCCAGAAGCGTGGTCGCAAACATGGACGGGTCGGCGCCCAGCAAGGTGTAGATCGGAACAATAATCGGTTTCAAAATGATTGCAAGTACCGGAGCCGCTGCTACAACACCTGCCATGGCTGCTGCCAGAGGACCCATTGCGTTAAATCCCTCATCAAACTGCTCGCCATATCCTAATTTGTTACCGCGGATCTTGTCAATCGCACCAACGATCATGAAAATCATCATGATAAAGATGATCACCTTGTTGATGGAAAGAGTGCTGACCCATTCCTGTACGCTGCTTGTAAATACCCCTACATTTGTAAGGTTGTCAAGTAACTCCTGAAACATACCCGTTCCTCCTTTTTTTGTGTTTCTTTAAAGCTTATGCTTTGCTCCCCCAGACTTATGCCGAAACACAGCCTATAACAGAGATTCCAAAAGCTGCGGTGCGGGACGCGGAATAACCGTGCTTTCCACATACAGCTCGCTTACCTGTTTTGCTGCATCAATAGCTGCACGGACAGCTCCTACATCTCCGGTCAGGACTACAAATCCCTTTCCGCCGATGGCATAGCCGGTCCGAACTTCGATTAAAGTAATCTGAGCTGCTTTCGCTGCTGCATCCGCTGCTTCAATGGCTGAAGCAATAGAATAGTACTCAATCACGCCAACAGCCTGAGGATCCGTCACTTCTACTGTGCCGGAAATTGCCGGAAAGACCTGTTCATGTACGCTTGGAATCAGCAAAGTGTCCACTACAAATTCTCCACCTGCTGCTTTTCCTGCTTCCAAAGATGCTCTGACAGCACCGGTATCACCGCCTACAATCACCATATATTTTCCCGGACAGACAGTGACAGAACGTAAAAGTTCCACTTGCGCGGCTTTTAACATAGAATCACTGGTCTCAATGCCTCTGGCAATACTGGACAGCTCTACCATGCCGATCGCTCTTCCCATCTCTTACGCCTCCCTTCTACTGATCCGAATGCCTTTCGGAGTCACTTCTTTTACAACTCCATCAAAGCCTGTATGGATGTTTGCGGATAATCCCTCTGCACTGCCTGCAATCAGGTCATCCTTCTTTACAGCATCCCCTGCAGTCACTACCGGAACTGCCGGTTTGCCGATATGCTGTGATAATGGAATGAATACCTCTTCCGGTTCTACTTCAAAAAGCTCCGGCAGACCGTGGAATACATATTCGTCCAATCCAAGACGGGCGATCAGGCGTCCGGTAGGAATTCTCCTGTGCTCCAGCATGTCGCTCGCCTGCGGATGCTGATTCTTCTCCGGCTGAATTCCTCTCTCTCTCAAAAGTCCTTTCGCATAATCGTTCATCTTCCTCGGTGACAGTCCCATCGGACAGGAGAACATCTCACAGGTACCACAGCTGCTGCAGTTTGCCGCACTGCCGAAAGCCCGCTCAAATTCTGCCGGATCCGTAATAGATTTCTGTCTCCAAATGGTTCTCATAATCATATGGGGCTGCACATTGTGTCCCAGCAGATGTCTCGGACACAGATCTGTACAGGCTCTGCACTGAAGACAGGCTGTTGCCGCCTGACGTGCCATACGTTCCACACTCATGGCAGCACGTTTTACAAGATAATGATTCTTCGGAAGCACCAGAAGATTGCCTGTGGTCTTGGTAACAACCGCATTTTCAATCTCTTCTCTGGTCTTCTGCATTTTTCCCATCATGGGACCTCCCAGAATCACCACATAATCATTTACCAGAAGTTTTGCTTTTTTCAGGACTTCCGTAATCGGCGTACCAATTGGTGCGTGACACATCACCGGAGTCTCCACCGCACCTGTAATGGAGAGAAACTTCTCGTCCACAGGTTTTCCTTCCAGTGCATCGGCAATATTGAGGACTGTGCCGACATTTTCTACCACGCATCCTACATTCAGAGGAAGTCCCCTTTCCGGAACCACCCGTCCGGTTACCTGATTGACCAGCACCTGCTCGTCACCAGCCGGATAGTAGGTCCGCATGGTAAAGATCTCTACATTGGCTCCCAGTGCTTTTACTGCGTTCTGAAGAGCTTCTGTCTCTCTTACATATTTTGCTTTTAATGCAATCACTGCATGCGCTGCTTCCAGATGTGCGGCAATCTTCTCTACTGTCGCTACAATTCTTTCTGCATAGGTACGGCACAGATATTTGTCTGTCTCGATCAGCGGCTCACATTCCGCTGCATTGACGATAAAATACTCTGCCTTCGCATTCAGTTTTACGTGGGTCGGGAAGCCGGCTCCTCCGGCTCCCACTACTCCCGCTTTCTGAATGGCTTCCACCATTTCCATACTTGATCACCGCCTGTCTTATATCAGCGCTTCGTCAACTTCCTGGTCATCCACGATTCCGACGATCGTTGCATCCACCGGAATATGGGGACCTCCTGCTGCACCACGCGCTGAGCTTCCGCCTACATAAAGAATCTTCTCTCCCACACCGGCACCGATAATATCTGCCGCTACAATGGGCGTATCAATGGGCTGGTCGTTCAGAAGATTCAGTGGCTGCACCACCAGGAGCTTTAATCCGGAGAGATTCTCATCTTTCCGTGTTGCCCAGATGTTTCCAATTACACGTCCTATTTTCATACTCGGCTTCCTTTCCCGCCAGTCTCTCCTTCGTCACGAGCAATGCTGATTCCATATTTCTTCGCATACTCTTTGGCAAGATCTGACAGAATTGCCTTCTTTCCTACCAGAATGCAGGCAGCCTTTCCTTCCCGTGCACTGATCACATCTCTCTCTGTAATGATGCGTTTCTCCAGCCGTAGGGTTGATCCGGAGACTGGCTGTTCTTTTTCTCCGGTGGATTCTTCTTTCTTCGGAGCAGCCTCTGTTTCTTCCGGAACGTTTTCTCCCAGAACAACCGCTTCCAGTTGATCTAAGGGAACAATGGTCACTCCGTTCTGCTGAAGGAATTTTAAGTTTTCCTCCAGACGGCTGTAGTAGCCGGCCGGCGCGGTATCCTTATAGCGATACAGTTCCACTTCTTCCTCCGCAATAAATATCCTTTTTCCAAGGAGAAGTGCGGTTCCGAATCTTCTGGTGTAATCGGTATCGAAGATTCCGTTGGCAATCTTTCCAAGGGCTTCATTGGTCAGTGTAAATGCGATCACGCCTTCATAGGAAGCCACATCGCAGTCTTCTTCTTTCAGCAAAGCACATTCTACCCGGTAGCATTCTGCAAGTTTTTTGCTTTCCAGCACCGGATGGCACCGCATTCCATGGTCTTCCGCCAGAATCAGAAGTGCCGGCCTGTTATCTTCAGACGGCACTGCCGCCGGTTCTGCCGATGCTTCTTCTTTTTCCAGCTCTGCCACACGCTCCTGTACTTTTCTGCAGATCTCACTGATCATAGCATCCAGTTCCACGCGCTCCCCTCCTTTCCATTTTTTATACTCATTACACTTTACAGTTCATGGCAATACCTGTCGGTGTGACAAGGAACGGATCTGCCGGCTTGATCGTCGGGATTCCCGTCTCCTTTTCAATAATCTTTTCCATACCGGTCAGACAGCAGGTACCTCCACACAGATAAATGGTATCCACATTTTTTGAAACGATGTTTTTCTTTACGATCGTTGCCATTTTCTCAATAACCGGTTTCAGAATCGGAAGGATCTCCCGATGTCTGGAATAATCCTGTTTGATGGCTTCTGCTTCTGCAAACGGAATATGATAATTTCCGGAAAGCACCAAAGTCAGGTGCGTACCACCTGTCGGTTCGTCTGCGATCTCCACAACCTTGCCATCTTTTAAGAGCGCAAGTCCTGTAGTACCGCCTCCGATATCCACAATCACGCCGTCCGATATCTGGTAAATAGCATTGGCTGCACTCGGCTCATCCAGAACTGCAGTCACTTCCAGCTCCGCACCTTCCGCCACATAGGTATGTGTCTTGACGCTGTCGTCGGTTCCTGCCGGCATGGCAATCGCACAGTTTACCAGTTCTTTTCCAATTCGCTGCTCCAGTTTTGCCTTCAGAGCTTTTACAATGTTCAGTGCTCCGAGATAATCGACGACTACGCCGTCCCGAAGTACATCTGCCGCCTGTTTCTCACAGGCAATGGGATTGTTTTCCTCATCCAGCACCACCATTACGATGTATGCGGTACCCAGATCCAGACCGACTTTCAGTTTGTCTCCTACCGGAGTGAAGGTCTTTGTCTCGGATTCGGCTACCCGTTTCATGTATGTCTCTACCCGTTGAATATCCATCTGTGTTCCTTTACTGCTTTAATATTTTTCCGAGAGTAAATCCACTGACCTGCGCCGCATTTGCCTCATCGAAATCAATGTGCATTTTGTAACGGAACTGATCGCTGACACGAATGACAACGTTATCAAAAGTCACTGGTCTCTCAGTCATAATCTGTACGCTGACACGTTCCTTATCCTGAAGGTCAAGCTTTGCGGCTACCTGCGGCGGAACATGTACGTGGGCTCTTGCCACGATTACAGCAGAAGATGCGTCAAGTGTACCCTTCGGTCCTTCAATGACCACCGGTCCTGCATCTCTTAAATCTCCGGATTCTCTTACCGGAGCTTTTATTCCCAGTGCCACGCAGTCACTGATGGAAAGTTCCACCTGTGTTGCTTTCCGCACTGGTCCTAATACTGCCACGCGTTCCTTCTTCCCTTTCGGTCCGATGAGCGTCACGCGTTCTTCACTTAAAAACTGTCCCGGCTGAGACAGCGGACGTTTCGGATGAAGCACTGCCCCTTTTCCGAATAACAGTTCCACATCCTCCTGCGTCAAATGCACATGTCTGGCAGATACTTCTACTTCTACCAGTCCACTCTGTACGATAGAATCCACTACCGATTCAATAAACTGCTTCATGACGTCTCCTGATTCTGGATCTTTGCCAGATATTTACACATGATAATGTGTACGGCACTGGACATTCGGTTCAGTTCTTCTATGATATCTGCCCTGTCATAACTCTTTCCATTATGGAACGCGGCTGCGGCCGCTACTTCGGTTTCGCGGACTGCCGTTCTGAGCTGATTCAGAAGTGCATAGGTCTTTCCAAGCTTATAACTCGGCAGAACCATCTGCTTTACTTTATAATATTTCATAGGATTGTGGGAATGTGCCCGCAGCTCCTCATGAGTCAGTCCGATAATCGTCTCTCTGGTAAATGGTTCATCCAGTACATCACAACGCATCATCTCACGCAGACTTACCAGAATATCCTCCAGATCATCGATAAATTCCTGATCTTCCTGCATTTCCAGCAGAATCGTCTGATTCAGCACAAAAAGAGCTTCCAGACTGTCCAGTTTTCCACGGAATACAATCCGTTTGTCATCCTTGTTCACCAGAACATTTCTGACAAGCTGGGTCATATGCTCCGGCTTCTCATAATAGAAAGCACCTGTCGCGTCATCCACATATTTGGGTTTCGGCGGTGCCGGAGTGACGACTGCACTTTCCGGGATTCCCGGAACCTCTGTAGCCGTGATCTCCACTTTTTCTTTCGGGAGCGGCTTATCTTTTTCTTTGATAATCTTGATCTTTAACTGCTGCAGATATTCTCTTGCTGCCGGTGAGAGGATCTGTCCCTCCGGTATGACATAAGTCTCCGGCTTGGATGCCCGTAACTCATCCCGCAGAATTGCTTCTGTAATTACCTTCATCGCAGTCAAGCCACCTCCTTATCTCCTATACTGTCCGGCCGTCCGAATACACGGGCGGCCGGTACTTACTCACTTATGATAAGGAGGGTAAAATAGCCTCAACTTCCTCATGCGGTCTCGGAATTACATGAATAGAGATCAGTTCGCCAACACGCTCAGCTGCCGCTGCGCCTGCATCTGTTGCTGCCTTCACAGCTCCCACATCGCCGCGTACCATAACAGTTACCAGTCCGCCGCCTACATGCACTTTACCGATCAGAGTTACGTTTGCTGCCTTTACCATTGCATCTGCTGCCTCGATAGAAGCTACAAGTCCTTTTGTTTCAATCATTCCTAATGCCTGTGTTACTGCCATTTTTCATTCTCCTTTTCTTATCTACATAGAACGAAGTCTTTTTACGATCTCATTCACTACTGCATCAATATCAACATCTTCTGCCTTCGGTCCGCTGCACATGCCATCCGTACAGGTCGGGAGTCCTGCTTTGATCTCATCAAGCTCCAGAAGTCCTTCTGCCACATGACGTTTGTTCAGCAGATTCATCGGTCCTACATTTTCGGAGGTAGCACTTCCGCCAATGGCTCCGCAGCCAAGTGTCAAGGCCGGCATCAATCCGGTAGTGCCGCCGATACCTCCAAGGGCACTCGGTGTATTGACAATGATACGGGATGCCGGAACTCTCATGGCAAAATAGTTTACCATTTCCGGATCCTTGGTATGCATACTAAACGTATGTCCTGCTCCCTCATAATGCAGAATATCCTGCACCAGTCTGCAGATCTCTTTATAATCATCTGCGGTATAGAATGCCAGAATCGGTGCCAGTTTCTCATTGGAATATGGATGACCACGTCCGATACCAGTTTCTTTTGCTACCAGTACTTTAGTTCCTGCCGGAATATCAATACCTGCCAGATCTGCAATGACCTGTGCACTCTTTCCTACAATCATAGGATTCATAGTGCCGTTTGCTCTTAAGATGAATTTTCCGAGTTTTGCAATCTGCTCGTCTGTCAGGAAATAGGCTCCCTGTTTCTCCATCTCTGCCCTTACAGCATCTTCCATATCCTTATCACATACAACGGACTGTTCAGATGCGCAGATCGTGCCGTTATCAAAGGTTTTGGAGTCCATAATCCGTTTTACTGCCAGCGGCAGATCTGCGGTCTTTTCAATGTATGCCGGTCCGTTTCCGGGACCTACTCCAATCGCCGGTGTTCCGGATGAATAAGCGGCTCTTACCATGGCACTTCCGCCAGTAGCAAGGATCAGTGCCACATCCGGATGTTTCATCAGGTTATCTGTTGCCTGAATAGTCGGAATGGTGATGCAGGATACCAGATTTTCATTGCCTCCTGCTTCAGCAATTGCCTGACGAATTACTTTTACTGCCTCCAGAATACAGTTTCTTGCATTCGGATGCGGTGAAAATACAATCGCATTTCCTGCTTTTATGGAAATCTCAGATTTATAAAATGCAGTAGAAGTCGGGTTCGTGGATGGAATCAGTCCGGCAATCACACCTACCGGAACTGCTATCGTGCGGACTTTCTTCTCTTCATCATATCCAAGTTCTCCAATGGTTTTCATATCCTTGATATGCTCATACACATCACGGCTACCAAATATATTCTTAATTACCTTGTCAGCCTCAATACCAAAACCGGTTTCCTCATGAGCCAGTTTTGCCAGACGCTTTGCATTGCGCACACCTGCATAAGCGATAGATTTTACGATGGCATCTACCTCTGCCTGCGACTTCTGGCTTAATTCCTCCTGAGCCGCTTTGGCTTTCTCTACCAGCTCACGCACTTCCTGCACTGACAACAGGTCTTTATCATATAACTGCATAAGCAACTTCTCCTATATACTATGATTCTTTAAACTCTGTTATCTTCTGAATCAGCTCCTGTTTCTTCGCGAAACGGATCTCAGCGCGGGTCATGTTCTTGATCTCAAGTGCCCTTGCCAATCTTCGGAGCGCATCCACCCCCATGGTCTGCATCTCTTCCACCGTCACATCCTGAGGAGCTTTCTCCCCTTCTTCCGCTTTCACGGCTTCAGATTCAGGTTCTGACAGTGTATCCGGTTCTGACGATATTTCCGGTTCAGATGGCTTTTCCGGCTCTGGAGGAGTTGGCTCTTCCGGTTCTTTTCCACCTTTGAGCATTCTGGTCACATCATCCGCCGGACGCGGAATGACATGAACACTGATGACGGTGCCGACTCTCTCAGCCGCTGCTGCGGAAGCATCCATAGCTGCCTTTACGGCTCCCACATCCCCTTCCACTAATACTGTCACCAGTCCGCCTCTTACTTTTTCCACACCCAGTCTGGAAACATTCGCTGCTTTCAGTGCGCTGTCCAGAGCTTCGACTGCTGTAAGGTAACCATATACTTCAATCATTCCCAATGCCTGCATATATTCGTACCTCTTGTCTTTCCCGCGGCTGTTGCTCCGCGGGAACTAAATCTTATGCTCTGATTTTATGCGATAGGATTGTCTGCTACAAACTCTACAGCTGCTGCAAATGCATCACATGCTGCCTTGCATGCGGACTGGCTTCCGGTCAGCAGTGCGCCACCGAAGTTGGTCTCTGAAGGCGGAGCATACAGAACACACATTTTTACGTCTGCTGCTTTCAGAGCTGCATCCACACCATACATAGCCTCAAGAGGCGGTGCGATCAGATATGCAATAGCCTCGCCCTCTTTGATACCTGCGCCCTCAGAAAGGTAAGAACCTGTTCTGGAAATGCAGTGTGCATAGTAGCAGATGGTATCGTCATCGTTTGCAGATACGAAATGAGCCTGATTCTCAATGACATCAACAGCTGCTTCAAGACCACTCTTTACTTCTGCCGGATTCGGGCCTGCCAGAATACCAATAATTTCTCCTGCCAGCTTGGTGTTTGCATTAGCAGCACCACCGTAGAAGCTCTTTGCGTATACAACCTGAACATCCGCTTTTTTGGTAGCCTCATCCAGTGCAGTATACGTAACATCATCACAGTCTGCAGTGAGCAGTGCAAGGGATCTCTGCTCCGGTGTCAGATTTAATTCTTTTGCCATTCCCGGACTTACATTCGGGATGAGTTTGGTTGCAAGCACTGATGCTTTCAATGGATCGCGTTTCATTTTATTCCCTCCGTTCGACTTAAAGTTTCAGATCTGTACCACTTGCTTTTGCATCAAGGATCTTCTTGATGATATCAGCAATATGTGCTCCGGCCTCTGCCGGAATGGTTCCGTCTTTATGGATGTTGGATACAACGGTTCTTCTTGCCTCCGGCATTCCAACAGTTGCTTTGTAGGCAATATATGCGGACATGGACTCTGCGGTAATCAGTCCAGGTCTCTCACCGATCAGTACACAGGTAACATCCGCACCTGTAATCTCAGAGATCTGGTCCATTGCTCCTACACGACCATATTTTACGAAGAACGGAGTACCGTAATCGATGCCGTAGCTCTTAAGTCCCTGCTCAATAGCCGGCAGTACATCACCTACATTGGCTGCGATTGCTGCGGAGCTTAAGCCGTCAGATACATAGATCTGTACGGTCGGATGCATCTTGCATTTTTCTTTGATCGTGGCAACTGCCTCATCACTTAACGCACGTCCCAGATCCGGGCGGGTCAGATAAGTATCTTTGCTGTCACATTTGGTCTGCACGGTAAACAGACCCATTTTATCAATAAAGTCCTGATCTACATCGTTAAATACAGCATCCTGTGCTGCAGAATGTGCTGCACGGAATTCCAGTACCGGAAGTGTCTTATAACGAGCACCAGCTTTGCCAATACCCAGACGGCAGGGAGCGTACTGTTTCAGATCATAGTATGCTTCCTTTGCTACCGGGTTTTCTACCAGATACTGTGTTCTCAGATCGACAGCTGCTACATCGTCCCAACAGCCGTCCTCAATTTCAGTGCCATTCTGCGGGGAGGCTTTTCCTGCTACAGCAGCTTCCACTGCAGAAGCAGTTGCGCCATCGCTCACATTCATCTCTGTAAGCACCTGTGCAATGATATCTCTTAAATCTTTCTCGCTCACCAAAGTTTTTCACCTCCTGCTTATTTTAAGAAAACGGATGCATCACCTGCAAGCGGTGTCAGTTTTCCGTTTTCTGAGAATCCCATCTTCTCCAGCCACTGATCAAACTCTTTGATCGGACGGAGACCGAAGATCTCTCTTAAGCTTGCTGCTTCATGATATCCGGTACACTGATACATCAGCATACAGTCATCACCCTGCGGTACGCCCATGATGTAGTTGCAGCCTGCAGCTACCAGAAGGGTTGCCAGGTTCTCGATATCGTTCTGGTCAGCTTTCATATGGTTGGTATAGCATGCGTCACATCCCATCGGGATACCGGTCAGTTTGCCCATGAAGTGATCCTCAAGACCTGCACGGGTAACCTGCTTGGAATCATACAGATACTCCGGTCCGATGAAACCAACTACAGTATTTACAAGGAACGGACTGTATTTTTTAGCAAATCCATAACAACGAGCCTCCATGGTTACCTGATCCCATCCATGATGTGCATCGGAGGAAAGCTCGGAACCCTGTCCAGTCTCGAAATACATAACGTTCGGGCCGGTACTGGTTGCTTCGTGAAGCATCATATCATGTCCTTCATCAAGCATAGAGCCATTCAGACCAAATGCTTCATTACCCTTCTGAGAACCTGCAATAGACTGGAACATCAGGTCAATCGGTGCTCCTAATTTATCCATAGCTTCCATCTGGGTGGTTACATGTGCAAGTACACAGATCTGAGTCGGAACTTCCCATTTGTTCTTGAACTCATCAAAGCTCTTTAAGATTCTTGCAACACTCTCTACAGAATCATCTACCGGGTTCAGACCGATAACTGCGTCACCGCAGCCAAGGCTTAAGCCTTCCATTACGGATGCCATGATACCCTTCGGATCATCTGTGGTGTGGTTCGGCTGCAGACGGGATGAGAATGTTCCCGGAAGGCCGATGGTGGTGTTACAATGTGCGGATACACGGATCTTCTTTGCCGCATAGATCAGATCCAGGTTGGTCATCAGTTTACATACAGCGGCTACCATCTCACTGGTAAGACCTCTGGATGCACGTTTGATCATATCCGTTGTGGTGGTCTCGCTTAAGATCCACTCACGGAATTCAGCAACCGTCATACCCTTAATCTCTTTGTAGATTGCCTCGTTGACACCGTCCTGAATGATTCTGGTTACTTCGTCTTCCTCGTAAGGAACTGCCGGATTGTTGCGAAGGTCTTCCAGGGTGATGTGAGAAAGTACTACTTTCGCAGCTACTCTTTCCTCTGCGGACTCTGCAGCGATACCTGCCAGTTTGTCACCGGACTTCTCTTCATTGGCTTTCGCCATGACTTCGCGAAGAGATTTGAATTCGTACACTTTGCCGAATAATTTTGTTTTTAAAATCAACCTGTTCACTCTCCTTTATCATGTATTGAAGATTAGAGTTTTTGTGACAACGGGAACGACGCGCCCCTGCGCTACCGGTTCTCCGATGTCGATGTAGTCACCATCATTTGCAAAGATCCCATCAATGCAGATAAATTTTTTCTGGCGCTTCAGGAGTACATTAATGGCGTTTCCAAGCACCTTGGCAATATCATTTTCGATGACCAGAATGAGGGGGTGTGGTCCGGCAATTACCTCTTCCGCCCCATCGACAACCATCTGTGCCAGTTCCTGAATCTCCAGAAAACTGGTATGATATCTGCCTGAAAAAACAATGGCAACCTGTTCAAGCGCACCTTCCGTTTCGTAAAGCTTCAACTTCCGACGTAAAGATTCCTTGAACATAACCGGGTTCTGTTCCTCATCCTCCGTAAGTTTCAGAACCGGAATGTTTTTTATGGGCAGTTGTCCATCACTGTAGCTGATGGTGCTGCCACTAACATTTGTAGTATGGGTTCCCGCTCCGACTACCGTTGCACGGATCGTCTCAGCCGCGGGATATGTAAGAACCTGTTTCAGAGCCGGATTATTTTTCACTGCTCTGGCAAGAAGCACCCCAACATCTCCATATTCGAACACATTGGCAGGTTCTCCGTTATAATAACAGCTCGCCACTCCGCCTGAATAAGTAATGGCGTCAATTTTAGGCTCACTGGTCAGTGGTTTTCCGTCATTTGTATAAAGCCCTGCGTGAAGGCTGTCTGCTTCTCTGGCATGAATTGCCATGGCCAGCTGATCTGCCATATATTCACAGATCTTATAGAGAACGGTTTCCTCTGCCCGGTCGCCCACTGCGATGTGAATGCCATGGGCTTCTGCAAGTTTCTGAATCTTCGGGAAAATATAACTGATCCGACCATTTTCAATCTTAATCAGTCTTCCTCCTATATCGAGACAACTCGTTCCCTTCAGGTTTCCCTTCTGGAACAATGCAATATTACTGGTTCCGCCTCCGATATCAATATTCGCAACTGCCTGCCGGTGTTCTTCGGAAAATGCATCTGCCCCTGCTCCTTTTGCAGAAAGAACAGATTCCAAATCCGGTCCTGCAGTTGCCACTACAAAATCACCTGCCATGCTGCTTAAGGAAGCAAGTACCGTATTGGCATTGTGCTTTCTGGCAGTCTCTCCGGTAATGATCACCGCTCCGGTCTGCAGGTCTTCCGGTTTCATTCCGGCGGCCTTATATTCCGCTTCGATGATCTTTTTCACCTTTTCCGCATCGATCTCGGTCTGGGAAAGAAGCGGTGTAAAATAAATCTTGCTCCGGTAGGTAACTTCCTTATCCACGATATTGATCCGGGGTACCACATAGCTGCTGGCTTCATTCTCGATCGTCAGTTTGCTGAAAATCAGCTGCGTCGTGGATGTCCCAATATCAATTCCAACACTTAATATGGTTTCTTTCATGGGGATCTCCTTCCATCACAAATCACTTGTCCTCAAAATATTTCAGGAATGGTTCAAATCCAGTACCTTCATAACTGCTGGTGACAAAGATCTCTTTTGCTCCTGCAATCTTCAGATACTTCTGTGCATCCTCCAGCTGTTTTTCGGTTGCCTTGTCACTTTTGGTGACCACCCCGATACAGGGCTTTGCAAAACTGCTGGAATATCCAGGTGGAAACATGGTACCGCTTTCCGTCGCATCCTGCACAAGGACAATGGTGTCTGCATCCGCTGCTGATACCATCAGTGCACCACGCATATAGGTACGTTCCAGATATTCTCCCGGTGTGTCAATCATATTTTTATTAATGATCTCAACTGCCTGCGTTTTCTTGTATTTCAGCTGCTGGTCGCTTAAATATTGACAAAGAGTTGTCTTCCCTGCCATGGAACGGCCAATCATAATAATTCGTCTTTTCATCTTCTGATCCATCGCAGAGCCTGTCTTTCTACGATCTTGTGATCGTTGTTCCTGCAAATCCCATCTTGTCACACAGCACATGCATAACATCGTGAAGTGCTGCCTCCACATCTGCCACATCACCTGTGATGATCAGGGATCCATTAAACCGATCCACAAATCCAATCTGGATGCCGGCTGCCTTGCTGGCTACATCTGCCGCAATAATAGCTGCCTCACTGGGAGTAATGGTAAAGATTCCGATTGCTCCTTCTGCATCAATCAGACCCATTTTCGCATACAGGGCTTCTACCGGATGGGGAATCACATGAGCCAGTGTTACCTGTTTGCCAGGAACAAACTCCTGTATGATTCGTTCTTTATGGGATTCCTCAAACATTGGATTTCCTCCTTTGCCTGTCTCTAAATTCTTCTGCCTTCATAGGCAGCCAGGAACAGGTCTCTGACCTCCTCTGGCGTACAGTCTCTTGGATTTGTTGCGGTGCATGCATCGTTCATGGCCGCATTTACCATCTCATCCAGTGCTGCCATAAAATCTTCTCTGGAGACTCCTGCTTCGGCAATACTGGTCGGAATATTCAGCTGTTTAATAAGCTGTTTGGTAGAACGGATGACATTAAATGCACTCTGTCGGATACTGCTGCCCTCGAGCCGTGCCAGTCTTGCGATTCTCGCATAGCGCTTTGCATGTACAGTCAGCTTATCGTGACATCCACAGTTGTAGGCCATTACATATGGAAGAAGAATTGCATTGGCACGTCCGTGGGGAATGTGAAAATGTCCTCCCAGTGTATGTGCCATGCCATGATTTAGTCCAAGTCCTGCGTTGCTGAATGCCATTCCTGCCAGACAGGAGGCATGATGCATATGCTGTCTGGCATTCAGGTCATCCGGAGTCTTATAGGCTTTTAACAGATTACTACGAACCAGCTTGATGGCTTTTTCTGCTGCTGCATCCGTAAAATCGTTTGCATTCTTTGATACAAATGCCTCTATTGCATGTGTCAGGACATCAATTCCTGTATCTGCTGTAATAGATGGCGGTACCGTCTTCGTAAGCTCCGCATCCAGAATTGCATCATCCGGAAGAAGTTCATCTGCAACCAACGGATATTTTGCGGACTTTTCCGGGTCACTGATGACTGAAAAGCGACTTACTTCCGTTCCGGTTCCACTGGTAGTCGGAATTGCCACAAACTTGCATTTTTCAGAAAATCCTTCTCTGGCCGACAGATAGTTGATGGCTTTTGCACAGTCAATCGGCGATCCTCCGCCCAATGCCAGAAGTGCCTGTGGTTTAAAATCCGTCATAAGGCCAATCCCTTTCGTAACCGTGGCAATATCCGGATCCGGTTTTACTTCTGAAAAGATCTCATAAGCAATTCCCATCTGATCCAGTACGTCGGTCAGGTAACTGACTTTTCCGCTCTCATGCATGAATTTGTCAGTTACAATAAAGGCCCGCGTCACACCCTTAAGGATTTCACGCAGACCTTCTCTCTCCATGTAGATTCTTGGCTTCACATAATAATTTCCCATTGCTTTTTCCTCCTGTTTCCGCCATCTTCATCATATGAGAAAAAACATCTCATTTTCGCTTCCTCCAATAACGATCCTGATCTGTTCTCGTTATTCAGTTTTCATCATAAATCAAAGTTCGCTCTGAATCCTCTTTACTGCTTCATCTACAGCAGCTGCCGTACCTAAAATTGCCAGACAGGTCAGATGCTGCGGACAATTTCCATTGATCTCAAACACCTCTACATCAGATGCCTTCTGTGCCAGATCGCTGGCATAAATCAGGTCACAGACATTTCCATTACACAATGCAAGCGCGGCATTCTCATGGAACAGAATATCTAACCCTTCCATTCTCGCCCTGCGCATGATAATTTTCTTCGTCCCCTCAGAGACTGTTTTCATTACTCTGATTTTCAAACCAGCCATAATGCGTAGTTCCTCTTTATTTCTTTATAAACATTAAATGAGCAAGTCCCATGGCATAGGATCTCTGCTCACACGTTACTCATTTTTGTTATTTTATTTTCAATCTTGCTCATATTATACTCGACATTCTGTCACAAAGCAAGGTGTATTTGTCATATCTGCATAAAAACTTTTCATTTTCTGTCTTTTTTTCAAAATTTTCACCACAGATTTTCTCCGGCGGACATCTGTATCTGTCAGCCGGAGGAAATATTATACAATATTATGATTCAAGATACTCGAGTTTGCTCACAGATATTTCATATGCAATTCTTTTCTCACTTTCCTCCTCACTCAGTTTTTTCATGTACTCGCGGCTCTGGATTCTTCCCCAGATCTGTGTGTGGCCTCCCACCTCAAATCCGGATGCAAAACGGGCATTTCTTCCCCAGCAGATGCAGGGAATATAATCAGATTTTCCATAAGGCCGGTTGACAGCCAGTAAAATATCCGCAATCTCACGTCCAAGCGGTGTTTTCCGATAGACCGGTGGTTTGCAGATATATCCGTCCAGAAAGATCTGATTAGTCTTGGCATTCTCCACTTCTTCATCCGTAAACTCCAGTTCCCTTACAAATACAGAAAGAACCAGACGGTTCTTCTTCTCCTCGTGCCGATTGTAGGACCGAAACTGGCCCGCCGCACGGATATAGGCTCCCCGGTAATCCGCATTCACATCAATCAGCCGCTCGGAAATCATCAGCGGAATAATATCACATGAATCGCTTAGCCGTTTTACAGATACATTCAGCATATAGAAGCCTTCCCCAAAAACTTCATGGCTGAATGTGAAGTCGGACACGACTTCCCCTACAATCGACACCTGGTTGTTTTCAATCATCTTATCTGACATCATTTTGTTCTCCCTTCCTTTTGACGAAGTGTCTCTTTTCGTACATTGTCTATAAAATATATTCCCGTTCTTTTCCAAATATTCCAAAAAAGTTAAAAATTATGCGCCTGATGCGAAAAAAGCTTGTATTCCGGGCAAAATATGTTACACTATTAAATTTGTAGGATATTGAGTGAGACAACAAAGAAGAGGTTTTTAGTATGAAACGTGAAGATGTAAGAAATATAGCAATCATCGCTCATGTAGACCACGGCAAGACCACCCTGGTCGATGAGCTTCTGAAACAGAGCGGCGTGTTCCGTGCCAATCAGGAAGTGGCAGAACGTGTCATGGACTCCAATGATATTGAAAGAGAAAGAGGTATCACCATTCTTTCCAAAAACACGGCAGTCTTTTATAAGGATGTAAAAATCAACATCATCGATACTCCCGGTCATGCAGACTTCGGCGGCGAAGTAGAGCGTGTCCTTAAAATGGTAAACGGTGTTATCCTTGTGGTAGATGCTTTCGAAGGTTCCATGCCCCAGACCAAATTCGTTCTGAAGAAAGCGCTGGAGCTGAATCTTCCGGTAATCGTCTGCATCAACAAAATCGACCGTCCGGAAGCAAGACCGGAAGAAGTCGTAGACGAGGTTCTGGAGCTTCTGATGGATCTGGACGCTACTGATGAGCAGCTGGACTGCCCGTTTGTCTATGCTTCCGCAAAGGGCGGCTACGCTTCCCTGGATCCGAACGAACAGGGCAAGGATATGACTCCGCTGTTCGATACCATTCTGAATTATATTCCGGCTCCGGAAGGTGATCCGGAAGCACCGACCCAGGTACTGATCAGTACCATCGACTACAACGAATATGTAGGCCGTATCGGCGTTGGAAAAGTAGACCGCGGTACCATCTCCGTGAACCAGGATGTGGTTATCGTAAACCATCATGATCCGGATAAGATGCGAAAAGTAAAAGTCAGCCGTCTCTATGAATTCGACGGTCTGAATAAGGTAGAAGTGCAGAACGCAACCATCGGTTCCATTGTTGCCATTTCCGGTATTTCAGATCTGCATATCGGAGATACTCTGTGTGCACCGGAAGGAGTATCGCATCACGGTGGACAACGCCGCCGGGGTTCAGCACGGCGTCAAGGCGGTTACCGTAGACGGCAAGGCCAT
>ENA-USUG01004284-USUG01004284.1-human-gut-metagenome-genome-assembly--contig:-NODE-4284-length-17917-cov-26.884025_pt1 | contig 17917 bp, 14 predicted proteins | sample MGYA00250059_ERZ773394 | MGnify/ENA primary metagenome ERZ773394 (study PRJEB29103, sample SAMN06111957) | human gut metagenome | biome: human gut; feature: ankylosing spondylitis patient; material... | reverse complement strand
AAACTGCTGGCTAATAAGCAGATATTGGCGCAGATTATGAAGGGCTGTGTAGATGAATACAGCGAATGTTCCGTAGATGAAATTGCTGAAAAGTATATCGAAGGAACGCCGGAGGTTGGCACGGTTGGCGTTCATGTTGACGATACCAACAGATTGCCGAGGACTCCTGAAGTAATAACTGGAAGCAATAATGAGGATTCTACGCTGACTGAGGGAACGGTACATTATGATGTTCGCTTTGATGCGATTGCGCCGACATCAGCGCATGATGCGGCTTCGCAAGATGTGATTCGGCTTATTATTAACGTGGAAGCACAGACTGCGTTCAATCCGGGATATCCGCTGACGAAACGTGCAATCTATTATTGCAGCAGAATGATTTCCGCCCAGCACGGGCCGATATTCAAAAAGTCGGAGTATGGAAAAATCCGAAAAGTGTATTCTATATGGGTTTGTACAAAACCGTCCGATGAATTTCAAAATACACTCACAAGGTATTCGATTTGCCCGGAACAGTTGATTGGAAATGCAACTGAAAAATCAGAAAACTATGATCTTATGAGCGTGGTAACGATTTGTCTGGGAAAACCTGATTCGGAAAACTATACAGGTATTCTAAAGTTTTTGGATGTGCTGCTTTCTTCGTCAAGGGCAGCTACAGAGAAAAAGAAAATTCTCGAAGAAGAGTTTGGCGTTGCAATGAGCGATGAACTGGAAAGAGAGGTGCTTATTATGTGCAACCTTAGTCAGGGGGTCAAGGCCGAAGGCAGAGAAGAAGGCAGGATAGAAGGTCGGAAAGAAGGCCGGAAAGAAGGCCGGAGGGAGGGCAGAAAAGAGGGCATCTGTATCGGTGAAATCGGGATGCTTGTTCAACTTGTTCAGGACGGCGATTTGAAACTGGAGCGTGCGGCTGAAAAAGCTAAAATGACAGCTGAAGAGTTTAAGAAAGTAATGGAGAAAACCTCAAACCAGGAGGTATGAAGCAAACATTATATAGAACGTGATTCAAGCAAAATGAGTTTTGATGGTGCACACAAATTTGCAAATATATAACTATCAGACGGTGTCATCAGAAATTAATAGATAGCCAACTATAACGATTGATTTTTTAGAATAGCTTGTCGCTACCATAAATCGCGCGATTTGGTAGCTCGCTTGTATGGGGTTCAAGAGGCCGTGAGTTCGACTCTCGCCACTCGGACCAAAGGTGGCTGTCAAGGTCAGCAGGAGCGTCAAATCCGAAAGGATTTGGCGCTTTTTTATTTTTACGGCTTCAAACGAGGCAGCGCTTGTTCCAAACCGTTGGCGATGGAACGCTTGCGGCGTATGTCCAGATGGCCGTAGATGTTTGCGGTCATCTTGATGTCCGAGTGGCCCAGCCACTCCTGCACGTCCTTCAGGCCGTAGCCCTCCGACAACAGCATGCTGGCGCAGGTGTGGCGCAGGTCGTGAAACCGGATGTGGGGCAGGTCGTACTTCTTCAGCAGCTTGTGGAAGGTGTGGCTCACGTAGTCGGGGGAGTAGGGATGCCCGTCCTCCCAGGTGAACACGTAGTCGTTGGCTATATAGTCCTTGCCATAATAGTTGCGGTAGTATTGCTCCTGCTGTAACAGGATTTTGAATAGCCGCACCGCATCATCGGTCAGGGGAAAGCTGCGGAAGCTGGATGCGTTCTTCGTCTTGTTCTTCTCCACGACCTTTGTGACCCGGGCCACGGTGTGCCGTATGGTCAGCGTTTGCATCGCAAAGTTGATGCTGTCCCATTTCAGGCCCAGTACCTCGCTGCGGCGCAGGCCGTACAGCGCGGTGACATAGATGATAGGGTAGAGGCGCTCGTTTTTGACGGCGGTCAACAGGTCTCGCATCTGCGCTTCCGTGTAGAACGTGCCGGTAAACTGCGCTGCGTGCGGCATGACGACCAGATCGGCGGGATTTGTCTGAATCAGACCATCTCTCTGCGCTAATTTGAGCGTCTGATTGAGCACGTTCTTGTGCTGGCGCAAGCTAACCGCTGATAGGCCGCCGTGGCCGTCAGAACGCCCGAATTTAGCCTTTACGTTGATGTATGTCTGCAGCGTCTCGCCGTCAACATCGCACAGCCGGATTTGCAGATCATCGAAGTAGGGGAGGATGTGCGCCCGGGCCTGTACCTCGTAGCCCTGATAAGTGACCTCGTCCACGCGATGCCGGACATCCTCCAGCCAGCGACGCACGGCGTCACTGAAAAGCATATCAGGAGGAACTTCCTGTTCAGGCTTTTCGCCGAGCATGTCAAGCATGATTTGCCTGGCTTTGGCCTCGTTCCCTGTTACTGTCAGACCTGTGGAGACCCAGGTCTGATTTTTCTTGCCATCTGTCGTATGTGTGAGCACAACATAGTATTTGTCGTTTTTTACGCGCAAGCTGGCTGTCATGAGAAGGGCCTCCCAAAGCATTGTGGCATAAGACTGCACCTCCAAGATTCGACTGTCGGGACGGGGCGTTTTCCTCGTCCGCAAAACCAGTATACTACAATCGTTACGATTTCAAAAATGTACGAATGGAACCAATATGGCGGCACAGCAATGCCGTGAAAGCGAGCGCCTTCACGGCATAATCTGCTGCTATATTGGTTTTGCGTTTTTCTCCCCCTGCAAATTCCAGACAGGCAACCCTTCCCGGCGCTGTGCCCTGCAAGGCAGCCTTTGGGCCGGCCTTGCAGCATGTTGTCACGCCTTCTTGGCACGCTCCCCGGGCAAATTCGGATTATCGCGCTGCTTCCCCAAAAGTGGTACGGCAGAGGACGCTATTCAGTTGTGGTGAGAGGAAGTATATCTCCTCTCAATTACAATGGATAGCGTCGGAGTATGGGAATGGGACGGGGAAAATAAAAAAATTGTGGTGAGCAAATGGGGCAGTGGTTCCATAAAATGTTTATTATTGAACGGATTGGATGATTTTGTTTTAAATAAAATATGCAGTTGCTTCGCTTCGCTAAACGGAAATACTCATACGGCTTCAAATTGTTGGCCTTGCCGTTTCTGCAATGCTGTAGAGAATCGCACTGGATTGTGCTCCTCTGGGCGTGTTGAGCATAATCCAGTTTTGCCCGACTGTAAAGGGACGATTTGTTGCGATTGGTTTCGTATCATGCACGTCAAATAAAATCCTCTGCTTGCAGTTAAGGATGCACGGAACTTGTATCCGGATGAGGAATAAAAGAAATCTTTCTACTTGTCAATCTGCTGTAAATTATCGACTGAATTTGTGCAAAGCTAACAAAGTGAAAAAGAGAGCCGTTCTTGTCTTGACACTCCACAAGGAATATGGTATTGTAATCATGCACAGAATAAGTCGCTATTCAAGTGCCTGATTTGTTTGTGCCTTACAAAAAAGAAAAATGTACGTGAGCAGCGTCGTTGGATTGTTACCGTTTGGCGGGCTAGACCAACTCTGCATAGCACAAGCCGAAAGCGTGTTTCAGCCTTCGGTATGTTTGCTGTGTCAAGGGTGGTCTTTTTTTATTGCCTTTTTCAACCCGAGGAGGAGAAACAATGCAATATACCGTCAAAAAGCCAATCAACAACAATATTTTGCGCGTGGTGGATTCCACGGGCTGTGAGTTGATCGTCACCGGGCGTGGTCTGGGCTTTGGTGTTAAGCCGGGCTATAAAATCGAGGCTGAAACCGTGGAGTGCAGCTACCGCATGACCAGTCCTGCCGTGCAGCAAAAGTTGGTGGAACTTCTGGAACGGATTCCGTATGAGCATCTGCTGCTCACCGATGAGCTGGTAGAAATCATCCGGCAACGGCTGAAATACCCACTGAACGAAAGCCTGCTCATCACGCTGGCCGACCACATCAGCTTTGCCATTCAGCGCAGCGAACAGGGAATTCGCTTTTCTAACCCGCTGATGACTTCCATTCGGGAATTCTACCCGGAAGAGTATCACCTTGGCATGGAGTGCCTTGCCACCATCCGCCAGCGCTGCCATGCAGACCTTTCGGACGACGAGGGCGGCTTCATTGCGCTGCACATCGTCAACGCAGAGCTCAACACCACCATGAGCGTGGTGAACGATGTCACCCGCTTTGTGGATGGTTGCGTGCAGGTAGTAGAATGCTTTTACAACTTCCATTTTGACCGGGATACACTGGATTTCAGCCGCTTTACAGTGCATTTGCGCTTTTTTGCACAGCGCGTATTTCAAGGAAAACAGGAGCAGGAAAACGATACCCATGACGAAGTGTTCCGCGCTCTGATCGCCCGCAATTGCAGTGAACACTACAAATGCGCCTGCTGCATTGCGGAGTATGTGCGCAATACCTGGCACAAGGAGCTTTCGGACGAGGAACTGGTGTTCCTTACTATCCATTTGAAACGGATTTGGATGGGAAAGTAAGCTTTTTGTTTCGCCTTTGATTCTCCACAGGTATTTCCTGTGTAGATATATGCTGGTTACGAACTTAAGAAAAAGGAGAATTGAAGATGAAAGACAAGATCTTTGGCGTACTGCAACGCGTGGGACGCAGCTTTATGCTGCCCATTGCACTGCTGCCTGTGGCGGGCCTGCTGCTGGGCATCGGCAGCTCGTTCACCAACGAAACGATGCTGGCGGCTTATGGCCTGAACAGTGTCATCCATCCGGGCACCCTCATTTATACCATTCTGGACGTGATGAGCCAGACCGGCAATGCGGTGTTCAACAATCTGGCGCTGCTGTTTGCCATGGGGGTAGCCATCGGCATGGCTCGCAAGGAAAAAGAGGTTGCGGCACTGTCCGGTGCAGTGGCCTATATCATTATGAATACAGCCATTCAGGCCATGATCAATGCGGCGGGCGGCGTAGAAGCTATGCCTGCCAACTCCACCACCACCATGCTGGGCATCACAACGCTGCAAATGGGTGTGTTCGGCGGCATCGTGGTCGGTCTGGGCGTGGCTGCGCTGCACAACAAATTCTATAAGATAGAGCTGCCGCAAGTGCTGGCCTTCTTTGGCGGCACACGCTTTGTGCCCATCGTCAGTTCTATTGTGTATCTGGTGGTCGGCATTGCCATGTTCTATATCTGGCCGGTGGTGCAGAGCGGTATTGCCGCGCTGGGTGCACTGGTGCTGGCTTCCGGCTACGCAGGCACCTTTATTTACGGCCTGCTGGAGCGTGCGCTGATTCCCTTCGGTCTGCATCATGTGTTCTATATGCCGTTCTGGCAGACCGCTGTGGGTGGCACCGCCATCATCGACGGCGTGACCGTGACCGGCGCACAGAACATCTTCTTTGCCGAGCTGGCTTCCAAGTCCACCACTGTGTTCTCGGTCAGCGCTACCCGCTTCATGGCCGGTAAGTTCCCCTTTATGATGTTCGGCCTGCCCGGCGCGGCGCTGGCTATGTACCAGTGCGCCAAGCCGGAAAAGAAAAAGGCGGCAGGTGGCTTGCTGCTGTCTGCTGCGTTGACGGCGTTCCTCACCGGCATCACCGAGCCGCTGGAATTTACCTTTATCTTTGTGGCACTACCCATGTACGCGGTGCACTGCGTACTGGCCGGTCTGTCCTTCATGCTGATGCACATCCTGAATGTGGGCGTAGGCATGACCTTCTCCGGCGGTCTCATCGACCTGGTGCTGTTCGGTGTGATGCAGGGCAACGCCAAGACCCACTGGGTGTGGGTGGTCGTGGTCGGTGCGGTGTACTTTGTGCTGTACTACATCATTTTCCGCTTTATGATCTCCAAGTTTGACTACAAGACCCCGGGCCGCGATGATGCCGAGGAAGTCAAGCTGTACACCCGTGCGGACGTGAACGCCCGCAATGCTGCTTCCGGCAGTGTGCCTGCCGGGAATGACCCGGTCAGTGCCATGATCGTGGAAGGTCTGGGAGGTGCCGCTAATCTGGCCGATGTGGATTGCTGTGCAACCCGTCTGCGCTGCACGGTCAATGATGCGGCATTGGTCAAACAGGATGTGCTCAAAGCCTCCGGTGCCTCCGGCGTGATCTGCAAGGGCAACGGCGTACAGGTGGTGTACGGTCCCAAGGTGGCCGTCATCAAAGCAAAGCTGGAAGATTATCTGGAAAGTGCACCCAAAAACCCGGTTGTCGCTCCCTCGCCGGCAACCGCACCCGCAGCAAAGGATACCGTGCTGTCTGCCTGCCTGAACGGTACGGTAGTGCCGCTGGCCGATGTGAAGGATGAAGCCTTTGCCAGCGGTGTATTGGGGGATGGCATTGCCATTGAGCCCTCCGATGGTGAACTGGTGGCACCTGCTGACGGTGAGATCTCCTCCACCTTTGAGACCCACCATGCCGTGGGCATGACCACGGCTGACGGTGCCGAACTGCTGATGCACATCGGCATCGATACGGTCAAGCTGGGCGGCAAGCACTTTACCTACCTCGTCAACGAGGGCGACAAGGTGAAGAAAGGCCAGCCGTTGATCCGCTTTGAGTTGGAAGCCATTAAGGCCGAAGGCTATCCCGTGACCACGCCGGTCATTGTCTGCAATACCGATGACTATGCCGCTGTCGAGGCTAAAGCCAGTGGCACCGTAAAGCAGGGGGATGCGTTGCTGGAACTGAAGCACTAAGCGTTTCTCCCAAACTGTAAGGTGAGGTTGCTGTAAAGGAAAGAGCTATTCCGATAAAGGCAATGTCACTTAGTTAAATAGGCAATCCCTCTACACCAACGCAGAAATTGGTATAGAGGGATTTTTTTCTTATAAATACTTGACAATAAGCTCAGAATGGACGGCCTCTTTGCTTACCGAAGTAAGTAAAGAGGTCCTTGTAGTTAGAAAGTGTCCGCTGTGACAGCTAACAGCAAGGAGCGAATGACCGTAGAAAATGTCAAGCAAACGTTGAAAGAGTGCTTTTCTCAATTGAGGTGATCCACGCTTGGAAGTTGCAACACTGGAAAGCTTCAACTTGCCAGAACCAACAACGCCGGGGTCTACGCCTGCAAAGGCCACAATAGAACTGCGGGTGCGGGAAACGGCGAACATCACCTAATTCAGCCATGAGATGCGGCCCTGTGGACTTTCCAACACCGTACATGGCTGTCTGCGAGCGGTATGGTGTGCCGGCCATCATTGCGATGGGACGCAAGGGGGCAGCACCGTAGCAGCTGCTATCTGCAATACGCTGATCTATTCCGCTGCCGAGATGCTGGATCCCACCGCCCGCGGATGGAAACAGTAACATTTACAATGAAAAAGAGCCTTGACAGTGGGCGCTTTTCTCTTTCTTAATCTGTACTTATAAAAGGTATATCACACCAGCATATCGAACAGTCCAATCATCAGAGGCATCGTCATGATGGAAAGCAGCGTACTCAGAACATACAATGCACTTGAGTGTGCCGCATCACGATTGTAGAGTTGCGCCATTGAGGTGACTGTCGCACAAGATGGCGTAATAGCCGATAGATAGACTGTCATCAGAATTGCTTTACCATCTGCAATCCAGTCAGATGCGTGGAACACGCGAAGTAGCAGCAGAACAATGATAGGAACTATAATCAGACGAAGTGCAACGGGCAAATAATTTCGTACTGTGCAAAAGACTTTTTTGAGAGGGACTTCTGCAATAGCCATGCCAGCCAGCAACATTCCCATAGGTCCAATCATGTTTCCCACGCTGCTGAGCGTACTCACAATGGGCGTAGGCAGGGCAATATGTAGCAAGTAAAGAAGCGCACCAGCGACAATCGCAATCAGATTGACATTGGTCAGAATCTTCTTCCATTCAAGTTTTGCGCCTTCTTGCAGGCAGGCACTTGCGTGCGTCCAGAGAAGAATCAGCTGGACGATGACGAAAGCGCAGGAATACACGACATATTCCTCGCCGAGCAAAGACTGAACCAGGGGGATGACGAGCGCAGCCGCATTGCTGTATATGATGTTGACCTGCTCCACGACATCCAATTTAAGCGGCCTTTTAAAGATAGCATTGAGGACCAGAAACACGACATGCATTCCGACCACTATGCCCATCGAATACAAGAGTCCTGTGCGAATCTGCGGCGTATCATCGATTTGAAATGCGTTGAGAACAACACACGGCATGACCAGATACACGAAAACTACGGACAAAACCTTGCTGTCTGAGGCTTTCAACAGCCCTGCCTTGACGACTACATAGCCCATCAGAAGAACGATAAACAGCTGGGCTATCTGCTGCATGAGCAATATACTGACTTCCATAATAATCCCTTCCTTCGATTCAGAATAGCGTACTCCTTTCTATGAAAAGAGTCAATATGCAACATGACGGAAGTTTTTAGCAAATGGCGAAAATCAACAGTTTGTGGTGAAGGTTGAGAGTTAGCCATATGTACTGGATACTATGCACAGTTACAGGATGTTGCATTTATGCAAACGGTAGAACTTGATAGAGGAGTTGTAAAATCTATAAAAATAAATGTAAACGCGATGTTTTCTTTGATATAATATAGTTAAGAAACTATCCCCTAAAGGGAAGGAGGTCTATTATGAAAAGGAGAGTTAGTACAGCGAAAAGAATCGTTGCTGTAGCTTTAGCTGCTACGGTTGCGGTTTCTTTGACCGGCTGCAAGAAAAGAAAAAACACCAACGATACGACGAGTTCGGATGTGACCACGAGCCAAAGTCAGGCTGCGGTTCCGGAAACACCGGAAGTAACTGCCACACCTGCACCGACGGCTACGCCTGCACCGACCACCACGCCCGCTGAGAACACTGATAAGAAGGACAACACCACCAGCGAGCCGACTAAGACGGAGAAGCCGAGTACCGGCACTTCGACTTCCGGCGGGACTACCAAACCGGCAGCGACAAAAACACCGGCACCTGCTCCGGCAGCTACTCCGGCTCCTACCGTAAAGCCTCAGGTAAAATATACCTTCACGGTTCGCCGTCATGAGGCGACCTGCACCACGCAAGGCTACGATGAGCATATCTGCCATGAGTGGGGCGGCATGAACTACAATGACCGCTTTGTTCCGGCAAAGGGACACAGCTGGGATGGCGGTACAGTCACGAAGGCTGCTACTTATACCGAGACCGGTATCAAGACCTTCAAGTGCAAGGAATGCGATGAGACGCGCACCGAGGAAATCCCGTCTCTTGACAAGACATATCATATTAAGAGCGTTGTTGCTCCGACCTGCACCGCTGAGGGTTATACCATCTATGAGTGCAATGAAGTCCCCGGCCTGACCTACAAGGGCGATTACAAGGCAAAGCTGCCGCACGCCTACGATGCCGGTAAGGTCACAAAGCCTGCTACCATCTACGAGAAGGGTACGAAGACCTTTACCTGCACCTCCTGCGGTGCTACTTACACGGAAGATATCCCGATGGTCGAAAAGACTTGGCATAAGGGCAATACGGTAGCGCCTACCTGCACAGAAAAGGGCTATACCATCTACATCTGCGACCAGGATTCCGCTCTGACCGAAAAACGCGATTATACGAATGCACTGGGCCATGCTTGGGACGCTGGTACAGTCACAACGGCAGCGACCTGCACGAACGCTGGTGTTAAGACCTATACCTGCACCCGTAATGGCTGCTCCGAGACAAAGACCGAGGAGATTGCCGCGCTGGGTCATAAGTGGGATGACGGCACTGTCACTAAGGCCGCTACCTGTGAGGCTCCCGGTGTAAAGACCTTCAAGTGCCAGAATACCGGCTGTACAGAGACTAAGACCGAAGAAATCGCGGCTCTGGGGCACAAGTGGGATGATGGCACTGTCACCAAGGCTCCTACCTGCACTGAGGACGGCGTCAAGACTTTCACCTGCCTGAACGATGCAACCCATACCTATACGGAAGTTGTTCCTGCGACGGGACACGCTTGGGACGATGGTGTTGTTACCAAGGAAGCAACTTACGAAGAAGATGGCGAGCGCACCTACACCTGCCAGAATGACAAGACCCATGTGCATAAAGAAGTAATTCCTGCTTTGGGCTATACCTTCACGGATACTGTGGTCGCTCCTACCTGCACAGAGGACGGTTACACGCTGCATACCTGCAATGAGAATCCCTCAAAGACCTATCAGGATACGCCTGTCCCTGCACTGGGCCATCAGTATAAGGAAGTCACTACTCCCGCTACCTGTGGCACTCCTGGCAGCGTAGACAATGTCTGTGAGCGCTGCAACGATAAGCAGCATGTGAGTGACCTTCCTGCCACCGGCAAGCATCAGTGGAATGAAGGCGTTGTAACGAAGGAGCCGACCGCTACTGAGAGCGGCATCAAGACCTTCACCTGCAAGGTATGCCAAGCAACAAAGACCGAAGACATCCCCAAGGTGCATACCCACGATTACACGCGCCTTGGCGAAATCATCGAGGGACCTTATTGCGAGACTGAAGGCAAGCGTTGGATGTACTGCAGCTACGAGGGGTGCAACGAAAGAGTGTTGATGCCTGTGCCCGCTATCGGTTACCATGATTGGGACACCGAGCACACCGAATGCCTGAAAAAGGCTACCTGCACCGAGAAGGGCACCATGCTGATGCACTGCAAGCGCGATGCTTCCCATACCATGACCTACGACTACGGCGGTACAGGTCACATCTGGGATGAGGGCGTCATCACTACTCCGCCTACTTATGAAGAGTACGGTGAAAAGACTCTGCATTGCATGAACTGTGATGCGACCAAGACCGAAAAGGTCCTGCCCACAAAGTACACCTTCACCGTTACCGTTGTTCCGCCGACTTGCACCGAGGACGGCTACACGATGCACAAGTGCAATCAGGATGACAGCTTCTCTTACAAGGACAACATTGTACACTCCACCGGTCACCATGCCGCTAAGCGTGTCATAGAGCCTACCTGCAAGGAAGAGGGTCGCACCGAAATCTACTGCACCGTCTGCGGTGATGTGAGCAGCACTTTCGATTTCACGCCCAAAAAAGACCACACTTGGGATAACGGTGTTGTGACTACTGAGCCTACGACTGAAAAAGAAGGCGTCAAGACCTACACCTGCACAGTTTGCAATGAAACGAAGACTGAGACCATCCCACGTCTGAACGGCAGCGGCAAGTAAGCTGTGAGCCTTTCAAATCAGTTTGCGGTGTATCCTATTTGTACGCCGTCGAGATAGCTATCAGGAATTGCTGAATAAGGTGTTAAAATAAAGGGGTGAACGATGCCCGTCTGGGCAAGTGCCAAAAATTTTTGGCAAATTCTGTGCAACCTGCAGAAGCCAATGGACACAATTGCAAAGTAACGCGAAATGCGTTACAATAAAGTTGAGGCGATAACCATGGAAAAAACGATGACACTTAACCTTTGCGTCAACCCTACTGTCAAGCAGCAGGCCGAAGATGTGCTGAAGCAGCTCGGTATCCCAATGGCAACGGCCATTGATATGTACCTGCGCCAGATCACCATGACTGGCGGTATTCCCTTCTCGCTGTCCCTTCCAAAGGCTCCTGCAGCTTTGAACGCTGACACCATGACCGATGACCAACTCCATGCAGCCTTGCAGGTGGGCATCAAGGAAATTCAGAATGGTGATACTGTGGATGTCGCAAGCGCGTTTGCACAGTTTAGGGAACAACACAGATGAAGCAGTATGACGTGAAAATTTCCCGTGCAGCACTCAGTGATATGGAGTAGATTTACAGCTATATTGCCGACCGTCTGCTGGAGCCTGACACGGCTATGGGGCAGTATAACTGCATTGCAGAAGCCATCCAATCGCTGAACATCCTGCCGGAACGCTGTGCGCTGGTGGAAAGCGAGCCGGAGCGCACCCAAGGACTGCGGCAGATGTTAGCGGACAACTACTCGGTGTTTTACATTGTGGGCGAGGATACCGTGTCGGTGGCTCGTGTGCTGTACAGTGCATCTGACATTGTGCGCCGCCTGCGGAGAATGAAGTGAAAGGGGTGTTTGCATGACCGCCGTAATTCGGCTTAGGAATTTCATTTTAAATCGTCTATACTCTGCTCGCTTCTATCATGTATTGTACAATTTTGTAGCCTGCTTGTATGGGGTTCAAGAGGCCGTGAGTTCGACTCTCGCCACTCGGACCAAAGATGGCTGTCAAGTTCAGCAGGAGCGTCAAATCCGAAAGGATTTGGCGCTTTTTTGTTTTTACGGCTTCAATCGCGGTAGTGCCTGTTTGAGGGGTAAGCGCTCTATCTATGCTCTTGCGCAAGAACGGGAGCGGAAACACTGCACATGTCAAATCCGGGTGGCTATGATTATGGTGAGGACACTTTTGAAGACCCCGAGTATGAAATAGTTGAAGAAGAGTAAAATAAAGCTCCTCACTGCTGATATAATTAAATCCTGCAGTGAGGAGCTTGTGTGTGCGGGCTTAAGGAAATCTGGTCCCGAAGCAAAGTCATCAGTTATTTAGCAAAACACCCCCAGTAGAGGTAGGCTCTCTACGGGGGTGTTTTGCTATCTTCATTTGTTAAGGCAAAATTCGAGCATAAAATGAACGGCGCTCTATGGATGGTTATTGAGCGATGCCGAGAATGCCAAACATGATAGCTTTAGACCAGTATTTTCTACCATCGGTGTCGTAGATATTCGTACACACAATCTTACCATCGTAAGAGCGCATGTCATCATAATAAGGAACCTCGTTGTTACGATACGCGGTCAAGGAACCATCTTCTTCGCAGTAGATACCATAGTAGCCCTTGCCATCATTATAGACGGTAAACTGGATTTTTGCAGAATGGTCAGCAATGATAAAGAAATATCCTTTGCCACCACTTTTTAGGCTTGGAACTTCTGACAGATTGACAATTTCATCATAGCGTTCTTCAAGATTGGTGAGAAGTTGTTTGTCTGACACCATTAACGGCAAAGCGCTTCCGTCTCTAGAAGCAACGGTAAACGAAGAATAAGCATTTTGTGCTGCAAATTCATCGGTTGCATACAAAGAAGACAATTCCGTCTGCGCAGCCTGAGTCAACATACGCGTTTCCGCGATGACCTGATTCTTCTTAGCCTTATCGATGTATCCGGTTAATGCCGGAATCAAGAGAGCAGCAAGAATTGCCAGAATGACCAGCACGACAATAAGCTCCACCAAAGTGAAGCCGCGACGCTTATTGTTTTTTGCCATAAACACAAATTCCTTTCTGGATTACCGCCCATACGCGAGGCACGGTAATCGTTGATTTTCTATATTATAACAAAAGTGCCCCAAAAAGTCTATATCCGATATTGTCCAAGGAGGGACGACCATTATCCATCAAGTATAATTGATCGCTTACGATAAAATGAGTGCGGGAATAGAAACCTGAAATAAATACTGGAATATAATTCTCTTGGAATTTCAACAAAATTCGACAGAAAAAGAGTGAGAACACGTTGAAATGATTTACTTGAGGGTTGTATTATAACCAATACAGACAAATGCAGTATGATACGAATCATTCAACTGGATGCGGATAATAAATTAAATACAGTCAATATGATGGCCACCTAAGAAGTCTTTTTTTGGCTTCTCTGGTGGCCTTCTTTATAAACCACATGCGGGAATTGTGAAACTTATATTTATGATTCCCAAATCACCTAAGCAACGCAATCCATTGTAACTGAGGGGATAGGTGATTTTGTGGTGAAACTGCTTAGTTATGCTCGGAGCAGGGGACCTCCTAGATGTGATTTGACCGAAAAAACTCAAATCGCTATAGGAGGTCAAAATGACTGAATTAGAAATGTATGAACTTTGGCGCACACTTCGTTTATGGGCCAATTATAATCAGCTAAACCAGACGATAGAAAAAAACTGGCTTAGTAATTCGTTCAACAGCCATATCCTTGATTTGTTAGACAAAGAGGAAATCAAATACAGGTCGGAGAAACGTCTCCTTGGATATAGGAACAAGGGGAAAAGGCGACTTGCTGGTAATGCAAATCAGCCGATTGTTATCAATATTGATGATGTAGCTGATGTCATTGATGTTCGTGCGGAAGATGAATTCGCTCGAGTAGAGCTTCTGGTATCATTGAAGCAGGAATTGGAAAGGCTCTCACCCAGAGAGCTAATGATTATTCGTACTTATTTGGATTATCCTATAGAGGTTGTGGCGAGGAAGCTTAAGGTTAGACCCAACACGATTTCTAAGGCACGAAGAAAAATTGCAAGAGAATTGAGAAAGAAGCTGGTATGAGATGAAAAGGGAAGAACTGTGGACCCCATCTGCAAGGCGGTTTGAATGCCTGCTCAAGGCTGCGCAGAATGGCGACTATAACGCATACATGAGTTTGATGGCAAGATTTTTTAAAGTAATGGATGACAAGGCAAGGAATAACTACTTGCGCGATTACGAGATGTTTACGGCACTGGTTGAACGGGTCTCAGAAGGAATCTTTGGTTTCAGTTCTGAAGATGCGTATCAACGAGAATTGAACAAGGAAAACCACCCGTCAAAGAAGAGGAAGAAGTTCGGACGCAGGTGATGATCTGAGCGTTAGTAGTTAATATTGATTCAAATGAAAACGGATTGCTGCAAGCGCAGCAATCCGTTTTTTGAATCAGTTGCGGTTTAAGCAAAATTTAAATCATGTACCAATTGACTGTTACATATAACAATCTATCGAATTTTAGCCTCATTCACCTTATGAACAAGGGTGTATTTGTAAAATGTGCTGAATTTGTGTACTTGTATAATTAAAGTGAATCCGATTTGTTGATAAATGTCGAATTGTGTGTTATTATATCAATACATATATTGGCAAAATATTGCATTGGTAGACTGCTGAATTGTGCTAAGGATTTTCCATGAGTAATTTGTGGGAATGCCTTTTGCTGCTCAAAACTGCTTTCCCTGATTTCAATTGCAGTATTGAAAATAATATGTGTGCAAAGAAGAATGAGGAGTAAGAACATGACAAGGTTTAGGCATGACTTGATTTTGCGGATGATAAAGCTGTTAGATGCTGTGCTTGTGACGATACCATTTGCAATGTGCTGGTATCTATACTATGCTAAGCGCGTTGCATCGCCGTATTATGCAAAGGGCGATTACCTGGTCGTGGCACTGTTCTTTGTGCTGTTCATCATCTTTGGACGCGTTTATGACGCCTTTCTGATGTCGATGCAGCGTATCTCCGAAATTATCTACGAGCAATTTTTGGCGGCTGCGGTCAGCGATTTTATCATGTACATCGTGATCTGGCTACTGTCCAAGCACCTACCCAACATTCTTCCTGGCGTTGCAGCTCTTGTGGGGCAGGTTATTATGGCCTCGATTTGGGCTTATAACGCTCACCACGCCTACTTTAAAACCTTCCCGCCGCAGGCCACAGCTGTTATTTATGATACCAGACGTGGCATGGAGCAGCTGATTGGTAAGTACGGTCTTGATGCCAAGTACAAAGTGGTCTCCACAGCTACGGCGGGGGAGTGCATCGAGAATCTTTCCATGCTGGACGGCATCAACACAGTGTTTTTGAGTGGCATCCACAGCCATGATCGGAATATTATTCTGAAATACTGTGTAGAAAACAACATTACCGTATTTGTTGTCCCGCGCATCGGTGACACCATCATGTCCGGCGCACATCATATGCATATGTTCCACCTGCCGATGCTTCGTGTTGGCCGGTATAATCCTCAGCCGGAGTATCTGTTTGTAAAACGACTGCTGGATATTGTCATTTCTGCTATTGCGCTTGTGATTCTGAGTCCGATCTTCCTTGTGACGGCTATTGCCATCAAAGCAACGGATCACGGTCCAGTATTTTACGAGCAAATTCGTTTAACGAAGGATGGCAAAGAATTCGGTATTCTCAAATTTAGAAGCATGCGGGTCGATGCTGAAAAGGACGGCGTCGCCCGTCTTTCCAGCGGTGAAAACGATGATCGCATCACGCCCGTTGGCAAAATCATTCGTGCTTGCCGCGTTGATGAATTGCCGCAGCTTATAAATATCTTGAAGGGTGATTTGAGCATCGTCGGCCCCCGTCCGGAGCGTCCTGAGATTGCAGCTCAGTACTGTGAGGAAATGCCAGAATTCTCCCTGCGCCTGCAGGCCAAGGCTGGATTGACCGGGTATGCACAGGTTTATGGCAAGTACAATACTACTCCTTACGACAAACTGACTATGGATTTAATGTACATAGCTCATCCGAGCATTGTCGAGGATCTCAAGATCATGTTTGCGACAGTGAAGATCCTGTTTATGCCTGAAAGCACCGAGGGCGTTTCCGAGGGGCAGACCACTGCTATGAGTGGAGAAAACCACTAAATACCGAGCTTTTTGGCTGCTTTCCGGGGCTAATAATCGACATTTTCCCGGAATGTGCTGTCAGGGATAAATAAGGGGCTTCGATGACAATATCATCGAAACTTTCAACCCGGTCATGGAGATGCTATCAGGCATAAATACGAGGTCTCCTAGTGAAAAGGCAGGGTGCTGTCGGGAATAAACGCAAGGACTCCCGTAGCGATATGAGTGATTTCTGGCATAAATACATGGATTCCTATGGCGAGATGGTGGTGTCATCAGGAATAAAGACAAGAGCTTTCATGGCGGTATGAGTGAGTGGCGCAGAGGACTATGAGTAATAAAGCTGTAGTAGCTGTGTGGTTCACATAACTGCGTCGATGTGTAGCTCACGCAGTTACAGGATTATTAAGAGCTTAAGAGAAAAGAAACGGCTCAGACTCTTTGAGATTGAGTCTGGGCTGTAATCTTTGATATGAATACGGATTTAAGGGGAGTCAATGGGTTGAGTAAAATTGGCATTTTAGGAACCGGCACTTGGGGTATGGCCCTTGGAAGGATGCTGGCGAATACGGGTCACGATGTGCTGATGTGGTCCGCAATTGAAAAAGAGATTGATAGTTTATCGTCCACGCGCATTCATCCGAACCTGCCGGGCATGGTGATTCCTCAACAGATTCGTTTTACCAAAAGTATCGAAAAAGCCTGTGAGAATAAGGATGTCGTTATCTTTGCGGTGCCGTCCGTTTTTGTTCGTTCGACTGCAAGCAAGGCATCTCCCCATATCTCGGATGACCAGATTATCGTGGATGTGGGCAAAGGAATTGAAACAGATACGCTGCTGACTCTGAGCGAGGTTATCAAGGACGAGCTTCAGAAAGACGGAACACATCAGGGTATTAGGCTGGTTGCCCTTTCTGGGCCTACTCATGCTGAGGAAGTCGCACAGGATATGCCTACGCTGATCGTTTCCGCTTGTACAGATCTCGAAGTCGCAGAGAAGATTCAGGACATTTTCTCCAACACCTGTATGCGTGTGTATACGAACACTGATGTGAAAGGTGTGGAGCTGTGCGGTGCATTGAAGAACATCATTGCACTGGCGAGTGGCATTTCTGCTGGACTGGGTTATGGCGATAATGCGAAAGCGGCCCTGATTACTCGCGGTATGGCTGAAATTACCCGGCTGGGCATGGCGATGGGCTGTGTGGACCAGACATTTGCAGGACTTTCCGGTATGGGCGACCTTATTGTGACCGCAACCAGCGTACATAGCCGCAACAACAGAGCTGGTTATCTGATCGGTCAAGGGAAAAAGCCGGATGAAGCGGTTAAAGAAGTCGGCATGGTCGTCGAGGGCATCAATGCCTTGCCTGCTGCCATGAAGTTATCCAAACAGTATGGTGTAGAGTTGCCAATTATTTCTGCGGTAGATGCAGTTATTAACCACAATGCTGACCCGGCAAAGACCGTCGCCGCACTTATGCAGCGTGAGAAGAAAACAGAGCTGACAAAGTCTGCACTGGATATCAATTTTGAATCAAGTCTTTTAAGGAATACGAGGAGAACAGGAATGAAACGAGTTATTACATACGGCACTTTTGATTTGCTGCACTATGGTCACATCAACCTGCTGAGAAGAGCGAAAGCTCTGGGTGACTACCTCATTGTGGTTGTTTCCTCTGATGAGTTTAACTGGAACGAGAAGCATAAGAAGACCTATTTCACTTATGAACAGCGCAAGCA
>ENA-USUG01004273-USUG01004273.1-human-gut-metagenome-genome-assembly--contig:-NODE-4273-length-17973-cov-51.231169_pt1 | contig 17973 bp, 25 predicted proteins | sample MGYA00250059_ERZ773394 | MGnify/ENA primary metagenome ERZ773394 (study PRJEB29103, sample SAMN06111957) | human gut metagenome | biome: human gut; feature: ankylosing spondylitis patient; material... | reverse complement strand
AATCCGGAATTTACTTCCTGTGTTATCGTGGCTTATGCGCGGGCAGCATATCGTCTGTACAAAGAAGGACAGAACGGATGCAAGACAGTATTCGATATTGCTCCGGCTTATTTAAGTGCCAAAGATGGAGCAGAACTTCGCAAAAATCTGTTGTAAAAAATGTGTATTGCTAGAAATTAATCATAATAATTACTCCCGGTTTCATGATAAGAATCCGGGGGTTGATTTTACAAAATAATAGATAAACAAATGCCGACTGCAATAACACCTACCATGATAAGTGCGGCTATGCGGTGTCCCATCCGGCGGCTTTTGACGTCGCTGTCCGAAAGAGACGTTTGTTTGATTATTTCAACGGCTTTTTCCACATTTTTATCATCGAAATAAATTTCAAATACTGGTTTTGCCATCCGGGCTGTGATGGATGTTTCGATGATTTCATGTTTTTTAGCAAAAATGTGATTGGCTTCGAGTTCGGAAATAATCTGGTCTGCTTCTAAAAAGTTTTCTGCAAGATAAATTTTAGTCATAACTGTATACCCCCCTTTTTTTTAATATGTGCTTTAAAAAGCATTTTCTATTATTGTATTTTAATAAGTTAATGTTCTAATAGGACAATGCCTTCGTCTACAGAAATAATAGGAAATACATTTTCTTCAAAATCATGTACATTTGAGGTTATTAAATAATCTACGCTATTATGCTTTGCTGTAGTATACTGAACACAATCTTCAAAATCTTTCCATTTTTTAAAAAACGCGGTTTCAATATCCTTATCTGTTACAGAAAGTATACTTACTAATTTAAAAATATTTTCCATAATAGTGTATGTTTTATCAATATCATGTGTCAGCTTCCGTATAATATAGAATAAGTCTGTAACAGCAGATGCGGTTATAACAGCGAGAACATCCTTTTCAAGAATCAGTGAAAAAAGTTTTTTCACCTTTTCGCAATTAGGCCGTTTAAAAACCATATCCAGTAATATGTTAGTATCAATTAACAAGGTCATATTTTTCTGCAATCCTTTCATCGTGATATTGTTTGGCAGTTTTCCCTGTATCCGGTAAAACACCAACAATATTATTAAAAATATCCTCAATCGGTTCCGTGGCTTTTTTTCGTTCTTCGTGTTGTGAACTAATGAATCTCACATAACTATATATGATTTCTACTTCATTTTCCGGTAAATCATTCAAGAGATTAATGGTTTTTTCTAAGGTTGACATATCCATCACTCCTTTCAAATCATTCATTGTTATAATAACATCATACCATAACACATGTGAAATGCAAGGCTTAATTGGTTATAAGAACACAAAAAACTGGGCAATCTAAAAATAAAAACGGAGGACAGAAAAATGAATCAAAAGGATAATTTCAAAAGCGCTCTTCCGATGGCTGCACTGGATGAAATCCCACAGCCGTCAGAGAATGCAAAAGAAATTGTTGGACTTGTGAAAGCGCAGGGCAAAGTAACCGGCTATAAGCTTTCGGATGGACAAATGGTAAGTAAGAGTGAAGGAGTTGCTATGGCAAAAGCGGGCGATATTCAGGGCGTGGGCGTAGCGCACCGTGGGGATACAGAGTATTTAAAGGCACTTCCGGATGGAAAGGAGACGAATAATCTCAGCAGCCTGCCAACTGTGCGGTGACAAGTTCAAGGACAAGGAAAATCAAATTATATTTTGTAAAACATGCAATATAATTTTTTGAATTTGCAGCGCTGGTTTTTTTGTAGTATTCAAGAGAAATCATACTTGCCATAGAAGCAATTAAAGTTCCTAAGCCGCCAATATTTACTCCGATTAAAAGGGCGGTACTATTTTGGGTAAATTTAGATAACAAGATGGCGGCAGGGACGTTGCTTACAATCTGGCTGACGAGGATGCCGCCACCAATTTCCCTTCCGGAAATAATGTGGGATAAAAAACTGTTTATCCATGGAATCTGTGCAATATCCCCAACAAGGATAAAAAGGCAGACAAATTTGATTAATAAGTTAAAGTTAATAGTTCGAAATGTTTTTTTGTCGAAAAGAAAAAGGCTGGCAAGAACTAGAATAAAGGTCACATAATGGGGAACAATTCGAAGGATGTTCAAAAGGCACAAAATAAATAATAAAATAAAAACAAGGCTCCAAAATCTTTTGTACTTAAGAGATTTTAAAAGCTATTTTCTTCATCGACTGTTATTGCTATTTTTTTCTTTTTAAAATTAAAAAAAATGAGAGCCAGTAAAAAAAGAAAGGCGACGATTCCGTAAGGAAGTATGGCAGCGTAAAAAGAGCCAAGTGTCATTTGGTAATTTTGGAATAAATAAACATTTTGTGGGTTGCCGATTGGCGTCATCATACTGCCCATATTGGCTGCAATTGTTTCTAACACAAGAAGTTTAATTAACAAATCATTGCGGTTTAATCGGTTTAGAATGCTAATGGAAAAAGGAACGAGCACGATGAGTGCAACGTCATTTGTTAAAATCATACTAAGAAAAAAACATGCGCCAATAAGAAAGAGAGCAAGTTTAGATGTGTTACCTGTTTTATTTAAGAAAAATGTTGTGAAATTGTCAATATAACCCAACTTGGTTATACCGGCGACAACGCCCATCAGGCTGAAAAGTAAGCCAAGTGTTTCAAAATTAATTTGTCTAATTGTATATTGATAAAAAATTTCCATAGTGTAATACCTCTTTATAATAATCCAATTATGTATCGGCTAACTTCGGAAAAAAATAAAGTGATTAAAATTATTTAATTCTTGGTTGACAAATGTATACCTATCAAGTATTATAAAGACAAGGTATACAAATGATTACCAAAAGAAAAGGAGATTACTTATGGGGGAAATTCATTTATCGGATGCAGAATGGGAGATTATGAATTGTCTGTGGAACAAACCGAATCAAAAAATCAGCGAAATTGTTATTGCGTTAAGTGAAAAGAAGGCGTGGGATAAACACACGGTGATAACACTTTTGAACCGGATGGAGAAAAAGGGAGCAGTGTCATTTGAGAGAAATGGCCGTGCCAAAGAGTATTATTCGTTAATTTCACAAAAAGAAACGGTAAAGCAGGAGACGGAGCAGTTTTTTGAGCGTGTTTGTCAGGGCAGTTTACGATTAATGGTTAATTCTTTCCTTAGCAGCAAGGCGGTTAAGAAAGAAGATTTGGATGAGTTATATCGTATGTTAGATGAAGCAAGAGAGGGGAAAGAATAATGTTTGAATTTATGTTGGAATGTCATCTTTTGATGCTTTTGACAGCGGTCTTCTTTTTTAGTCCGATTGCCTGGCTGGCAGCCGTATTATCAAAAAGGGACTGTGAGATGGCGTGCGACGAGCGGACAATTAATCGCATGGGAATTGCAAAAGAAGAATACGGAAAAATCTTGCTGGATTTGACAGTGGAAAGATTAAATACAGACGTATTATTCTGCCATGCAGTTATGATTTCACCTTCCTCTTATGGGTTAAAGGCTCGAATTAGAAATGTTTTGTCAAAGCAGAGAAACAAAAAAGGACAGATTCTGATGGGGATTCTGGTTGTGCTGTTTTGCGCTGGAACATGTTTTTATGAAATTCCATTTTTACATAATATGAATCAGGAAGAAACAATTCGGCAGTACGTTTTTTATTGTAACCAGGAATACTTTTTGGGTCTGAAAAAAATATGTGTACCGGAAAAGATGGATTATTTTTTTCATCCTAAAGTTACCGGAAAAATTGTTTCCCTTAACAAAACGAGTGAGAATTCAGAAGAGGTATTGTACCAAGTTGTGACAGAAGACAAAAAAGGCTGCAAAAGGAAACAGTCCATTTGCCTAGTGCAAAGAGAGCAGTGGAAGGTAAAGCCGTGGTCAGAAGCGAACGTCCCTTTTCAATATGATGTTGTTAAGAATAAGATTCGCATTAAAGCCTATATTGGCAAGGAAGATGTAGTTTCTGTGCCAGAGAAGATAGAGGGAAAAACAGTCAACGAAATTCAGACGGGGGCATTTAAGAATTGTAATGTAAAAAAAATTACGATTCCCGCCTCGATAGAAACAATTGGCTCTATGGCATTTTTTAACTTGCCGGACTGCGAGGAGATTACAATTGGAAATAAAATGGCTCTCAAATCCGATGACATTTTCAAAAGATGCCCCAAATTAAAAGAGGTCAACACGAAAGGAAAGGGAACGATTGTCTGGTTTATTGGAAATAGTTTGATTGAAGATGGAAATCTGGATACCTATTTTCAGGATATCTGTGACCAGAAAAAGGAGCCGGTGATTCATTACACAAATACAGGAAGCGGTTACATGGTAATGGACCATTTGAATGATTTTCAAAAGGATTTGCCGGAAACGGCATATCTGACAGCAGATGTAATTCTTATCCAGCCACTTCACGATTATGAGGCAATGATGGTTTCCGCTCTTTCTGATAAATGCCGCAAAGACGCGAAAATTTATTCGCTTGGAACCATTTACACGAGATATAGAAATTACTGCAAATTTAAAAATGATTTTTCAAAACCGCTTGCTGGGTTTACACCGGGTGGTGATTTGTGTGATGATCTTGTCCAGAGAAAGATACTCAAGCACTATGATATTCAGTCAATGGATGAAGTTCATCCAACATACTTAAATGGATTTATTTCCGGAGCGAGTATTTACAAGGAACTTTTCCATGGAAAGGTTTTGGATATTGATTACAAAAAAATGAGGTATTCGCTTGATTCTTTCATCCCCGGCAAGACCGATAAAGAGCGGGAAGAAAAAATGAAAGAGATTTTGGATGCCGCACAGAAATTTGATGTGAAGGAATATCAAAAGAGCGGGCGTGGATATTATGGATATTCGGAGAAGATAAAGCGAGGGGCGTAATTAAATTAGGAACATATAATTTGTTTTAAAGGAGGAAAGATATGGTAGCAATATTGACAAGTTCTTTGGGAGGCTCTCATAAAGTAAACGGCAAGCGTATTCCGACTTGTTTGCAAAATGAAAATGGTTTGTTAGACCAAATTAAAAAATATTGGAAGCCTATGTCCAAAGTTCTCATTATAAGTGCCGGACCCAATGATTTTATACGAAATGATAATATTTTGTTCTGTCAACGGGAAGCTTTCGTAATGAGTGGATTAGATGCGAAGTTTTTTGATATATGTGATGCACGTAATGAGGAGATGGCACAAAATATAAGTGAATATGATGTGATAATACTGGCAGGTGGACATGTTCCCACCCAGAATAAGTTTTTTAAAAAAATTAGGTTGAAACAGAACTTGGAAAACTTTCAAGGAATGCTGATTGCATGGAGTGCTGGCTCTATGAATTGTGCGGCTGTTGTTTATGCACAGCCTGAGTTAGAGGGCGAGGCTGTTAGTAAAGAGTATAAAAGATTTATGGAGGGGCTTGGAATTACCAATAAAATGATAATACCTCATTATCAAGATGTAAAGAATGACATTGTGGATGGGCTCCGGGTGATGGAAGATATTACTTATCCGGATAGTATGGGCAAAGAATTTCTTGCTTTAAATGATGGCAGTTTTCTTGTGTCAGTGGATGGCGAGGAAAGTGTATATGGCGAAGCCTTCATAATAAAAGATGGAAAGCAATTACGTTTTACTTAATACTTCGAATCAACCGAAACACCTGCCACGAACGCTATCCGTTTAAATATTGCAGTAAGCAAACAAAATGTGATAAAATAAAAACAAATTATTTTACAACTTGGGGAGGCCGTATGCGGCGATGAAAGAGAACACGAAGCAGCTTTCGAGTGAGGAAAAACAATATCGAAAAATGACGGAAGAACCGGTGTGCCGGTTAATTATGAAACTGGGGCTTCCGACGACAATTAGTATGCTGATTACGAATGTTTACAATATGGTAGATACTTGGTTTGTCAGCCGGCTTGGAACAAGTGCGACCGGAGCAGTTGGTATCGTGTTTGGTCTAATGGCAATTATTCAGGCGTTCGGTTTTATGTTTGGACAGGGCGCAGGAACAAATATCAGCAGGGCTTTGGGGGCACATAAAAAGGAGCGGGCACGTGCATTTTCGGCAACAGGATTTTACTTGGCGCTGTTTGCCGGGACAGCCGTTAGTGTGTTTGGTATTCTCAATTTAGATGGTTTGTGCCGGTTACTGGGAAGTACAGAGACAATTTTACCATATGCAAGAATATATGCTTTTTATGTTTTGCTTTCTGCACCGGCGATGGCGACAGGTTGTGTAATGAACAACATTTTGCGCTATGAGGGTTATGCAAGTCTTGCGATGGTTGGTCTGGTATCCGGTGGCGTGTTGAATATGGCTGGGGACGCATTTTTCATGTTTGGGCTTCACATGGGAGTTCGTGGTGCTGCTTTATCGACTATGATTTCACAGTATATATCTTTTGGTATTTTACTGTATTTTTTGTTGTGCGGTAAGACACAAAGCAGTTTGTCCATTCGGTATTTTACGAAGAAAGCAAGTGTCTTTGGAAGTATTCTTGCGTCCGGTTTTCCAAGTATGGTGCGCCAGGGACTTGCAAGTATTTCTACGATGGTATTGAATGCGCAAGCTGCTATTTATGGGGATGCAGCAATTGCTGCGATGAGTGTTGTATCGCGAATTTTTATGTTTATTTTCAGTGTGGCACTCGGAATTGGTCAGGGATTTCAACCGGTTTCGTCGTTCAATTATGGAGCAAGAAAATATACGAGGCTGCGCAAGGCGTTTTGGTTTACCTTATTTTTTGGACTGGCTAATATGGTAGTATTTACAGGAGTGGTGTTTGTTTTTCGCAGCAAGATTATCATGCAGTTTTTATCCAATCAGAATGCATATGATATTGCGTATTATGCACTTGTGATTCAATGTGCGTCGCAGGTGGCAGTCCCTTTTAGTGTCTGTGCCAATATGTTGTTCCAATCAATTGGTAAGGCAGGGAGAGCAACGATTTTAGCAACATTTAGAAGCGGTTCAATTTATATTCCGGTTTTGTTAATTCTTGGTACGCTTTTTGGACTACGGGGAATTCAGTGGACACAGCCGGCTACGGATATTCTGGCATCTGCCATATCAATGCCAATTGCTGTTGTGTTTTTACATAAACTACCTAAGGATGGATTGGAAGAAGGGGCGAATTAGGAAGGGCGTAAGTTTACTCAAAACTCTGAATCAACCGAAAAACCTGCTCAACGGCAGCACTTAAATTTTCTTTTGCATGGTTAAAGGCCATCGCTTCTTTCAGCGTTGTTACCGTGCGCAATATAGGGAAAAATGCGTCGATGCCATGTTGGTTACACAATGTGGCATCTTCTGCGACACATCCGCCAAAAGCAAGGACTTTTTTCTTGTGTTTTTTTGCAATTTCTGCTACGCCAATCGGTGCCTTTCCCATTACTGTCTGTCCATCTAATCGTCCCTCACCGGTTATTACAAAATCTGCATTTTTTATAAATGATTCTAACTTGGTTTCTTCAAGAATAATTTTAACGCCGGATTCTAAAACGGCATTTGTATAAGATAAAAATGCAAATCCAAGTCCTCCGGCTGCTCCGGTACCTGCTTGATTTGGATTGGCGCCGGAATACTTTTCTTTTGTCTTTTTTGCATAATTCATAAGCCATGTATCTATTTTGGGAATCATCGTTTGTGTTGCACCCTTTTGTGGACCAAAAACAGCGCTGCATCCATTAGCACCACACAGCGGATTTGTTACATCGCATGCAATTCTAAATTTACATTCTTTCAGTTCTGGCATAACATGCTCATCGGTTATCGTTTCTATTAAGGCTAGTCCGTTTGCTCCGTATGGAACTTGTTTTCCATCGGCATCTAAAAAGCCGTAGCCGAGAGCCTCGAGCATGCCGATTCCTCCGTCGTTGGTCGCACTTCCCCCGATACCAACAATAAATTTGCGGCATCCCTTTTTTATCGCATCTCTTATTAGCTCCCCAACGCCATATGTTGTTGTGTGAAGTGGATTTCTATCGGATTCGTTTACCAACGTGATTCCCGCGGCTGCGGACATTTCAATAATTGCCGTATTGCTTTCTGCAATTCTGCCATAAGAAGCCTCTATCATGGAGCCAAGCGGTCCTGTGACATTGACTTTTTCGATTGTTCCGTTCATTCCAAGGGTAAGGGCTTCTACGGTTCCCTCTCCGCCATCTGCCAAAGGGCAGACAGTTACCTCTGCATCGCGAAATACGCGGTGTATTCCTTCCGATACGGCATTTCCTGCCTCTAAAGAACTTAAACTGCCTTTCATAGAATCCATGGCAACGACAACTTTCATACGATGGCCTCCAATGTGGTTTTGTGATGTAAATTTATTATAACACACTAAAAATATGTGTAAACCATGGAAGTTTTTTCTGCTTTAGATTTGCGCATAGAAAAGGGGAATGGTATAATAATTTGCAAAGAAACGAGGGAGAAAGGTGCATGCAGATTACAAGGATTTTTCATAGTGGTTTTTTAGTCGAGACAGCCAAACGATATTTTATATTTGATTATTATAAAGGAGAATTGCCGAAGTTAAATCCAGATAAACCGGTATATGTGTTCGCCAGCCATGGGCATCAGGATCATTATGAACCAAAAGTATTTGAACTTTTGAAACAACAGGGGATTGTACCGAAACTTGCGATTCTTGCAAAGGATATTAAGGAGAAAAAATATCCGGATGGAATTCCTGTTTTAAAAGCCGGATTTAATGCACATTATGAAATTGAGGCAGATTTTTTGGTGGATACATTTCATTCAACAGATGCCGGCGTAGCGTATTTCGTTACTTGCGGGGAAGGAAAGATTTATCATGCGGGAGACCTTCATGACTGGGTGTTTGATTCTGCATCGGAGAGGGAAAACCGGCAAATGACAGGGATGTACAGGCATGAGATTGATAAAATGAAAAATATTTCACTGGATGTTGCTTTTGTTCCACTGGATCCAAGGCAGGAAAGACGTTATGCGGATGGAATATTATATTTTCTTCAAAAGGTAAAAGCAAAGCAGGTGTATCCAATGCACTTTTGGAGCCATTGTTCCATTATCGATAAATTTCTTGCAGAATATCCAGAGTATGCAGATGTAATTAAAAAATAATATAGATTGGGGAGGTTATACATGAAAAAGTATGTGTTAGCACTGGACCAGGGAACGACAAGTTCACGCTGTATTTTGTTTGACAAGCAGGGAAATATCTGCGGCATGGCGCAGAAAGAATTTGAACAGATTTATCCTCATGCGGGATGGGTGGAGCATGACCCTATGGAAATCTGGGCATCACAGTTATCTGTTGCGACAGAGGCGATGAGTAAAATTGGTGTGACCGGCGAAAATATAGCGGGGATTGGTATTACGAATCAAAGAGAAACGACGATTGTCTGGGACCGGCATACAGGACAGCCTATTTACAATGCGATTGTGTGGCAGTGCCGAAGAACAGCAGATGACATTGAAAAACTGGTGAAAGAAGGTCTGGCTGATTATGTGCAAAAGACGACGGGTCTGATTCCGGATGCTTATTTTTCCGCATCGAAAATTGCGTGGATATTGGATCATGTTACAGGAGCGAGGGAGAAAGCAGAAGCAGGTGATTTGCTTTTTGGAACGGTGGATACCTGGCTGATTTGGAATTTGACGAAGGGTGCTGTTCATGTAACTGATTACACAAATGCGTCCAGAACGATGATGTTTGATATTCATAATTTGCGTTGGGATGACAATATTTTAGATTATTTTCATATTCCAAAATCTATGCTTCCGGAGGTTCGCCCATCCGGCTGTGTTTACGGATGCACGGATTTGAGTCTGCTCGGCGGGAAAATTCCGATTGCCGGGGCAGCAGGAGACCAGCAGGCGGCTTTGTTTGGACAGTGCTGTTTTATGCCGGGGGAAGTGAAAAATACTTATGGAACCGGCTGCTTTTTGTTGATGAATACGGGAGAAAAAGCGGTAAATTCCAAAAATGGCCTGCTTACTACGATTGCAGCAAGTTTTGAAAATAAGATTCAATATGCGCTGGAGGGTAGTATTTTTGTGGCTGGCGCAGGTGTGCAGTGGCTGCGTGATGAGATGGAGTTAGTGAAAGATGCTGCTCAGACAGAGGCATTTGCCAATGCGGTGGAAGATACGAATGGTGTCTATGTGGTTCCTGCATTTACCGGCCTTGGTGCCCCATATTGGAATCCATACGCAAGAGGAACAGTTGCAGGGTTGACAAGAGGCTGTAAAAAGGAGCATTTTGTGCGTGCTATCCTAGAAGCGATGGCATATCAGACTTACGATATTTTGAAAATTATGGAGCAGGAATCCGGTGTTGATATTGTCAGTCTTAAAGTCGATGGCGGGGCATCGAACAATAATTTCTTAATGCAGTTTCAATCCGATGTACTAGGTGTTGATGTGCTTCGACCGGAGTGTGTAGAGACAACTGCACTTGGAGCTGCTTATCTGGCGGGACTTGCCGTAGGTTACTGGGACGATGTGGACGATATCCGTAAAAACTGGGCACTATCTAAAACGTTTGTGGCAGATATGCCGGAAGAATTGCGAAATGGAAAATTAGCCGGGTGGAAGCGTGCCGTACGCTGTGCGCTTGCCTGGGCGGAGGAGTAGAATTGGAAAGGAGATTAAATAGAGCAAAGAAACAAGGTGGAACGAAATGCAAAATCTGTTATTAGAATTTTTTTGTGGGCGATATTTATGATTAGTTGACCTGATTTTGAAAAATAGCAAATCAAGTCAACTGTTTTATAGATAAAAGTTGACTTAAAGGTCGCTTTTTATCAAATAGGTCATCAAAAATGACCAAGGTGAATGACTGTATTTAAGATAATCCAAATTTAGGTCAACAAATATATTGTAAAAGTTGACTTAATTAGAAAAAAAGTGGAAATAGGTCAAAGGAAGGCAGGATTTTGGTTGACCGCAAGAGAAGCTTTTGCGAGTTAGGTCAATGGGGGGTTATGTATGGATAGGTGTACGGAATATAGTACAATGAGAGGCGCTATAATCTTGTTGACAGTAAGGAGATAATCTTAAGAACATACAAGAGAAGGGAGAGTTTCATATGACATTTTTATTATTGATATTTGGTTTTATTTTGATTGAAATGCCGATTGTGGCATTTCTAAGTGTAGTAAATGATGTTCATCAACCACTTCCAATTTTAATTATGGCACTTATTTGTACGGTAATTGATGTGTTTATAATTACAAACCGAATTACATTCCATAAAGCCAATGGAGGTAATGAGGAACGCATGAGAAAAATTCGGAAGGCTGTAAAAATTACTGCGATAATTATAGCGGTGTGTCTTCTTCCGGGAACTTGGTTTGTATCGGAAGAGGGCTATAAGGCGAACCGAAAAAAAGGTTCATCTTATGATTATAATTATTCGGGTTCTCATTCATCATATGATTCGAGAATTTTTGGCAGTTCAAGAGGCAAGAGTAGTTCATCGGCTCAGCATGACGACGCCGATTCGGATGATACCAGTTCGTCTGATAGTGATCGTACAAGCTACTATCCAACGCAAAAACCGCAAGTAAATCAAAAGATAACAAATGGTGTTGAGGATTACGATGATCCGGATGATTATGCTTCTGATTATGCAGAAGAATTTGCATATGACGAATTTGGGGATGATGAAAGTGAAGAGGCATATGATTATGGGTACGAGGAAGCTTATGACTACTGGATGGATGAGAGAGGAGATGATGAAAGTGATTGAATTGTATTACTTTAATCAGAATGTAATAGAAAGATGACACGGTTCGTGTCGCATATGTGACAGAGCGTTTCTTGCTATTTTTCATAAGGTATGTTCTTTCAGTAAGTTTGTTTATACGGTTAAAAAAGAAAAAGGTGCAAAAGTGTATGCTGGGGGGGAGTTAGTGGTTTTGAAATTTGAAGTTTAAAATAAATTCAAACGGAATTGGAAAATCTTTTTCTTTCTCTTAAAATGTTGAGAAATATAATTGTTTGAGATATAATGCTAGTATATATTTAGTAATTTGAAAATGGATGATTTATTATGAGTACACTAGAAGCAACAGTTGATATGATGGAACGATTGTCAGAAGAAAACTTGGTAAAGGTTCAATATGTTACTCGCCAATTACTTATGACTCAGGAGAATGGCAGGACTCAAGAGAGATATTTCCAGCTGTTTTGAAACTTTTTGAAAATGAAAAGATTGGTGAGATGAAAGCGGCTAATAGAATAAAGCCTGTTTATCTATTGGACGTAAATAATCTAAAAATAGCTTTTTATCTTTCTGAAATTGGTGCATCTCCGAAAGATTATATACAAATTAAAAATGCGGAGGTTATGGAAAATATTTTTAAAGCATTAGAGCTGCCGTATGTAATGGGAAAAGTATGGACTACAGATGCGATATACAGAGAAACCCGTAACCTTGTTGAAAAAAGAAAATCGGAGGGCTGTATTGCACTTTGCCTTACAATGTGGTGCGTTATTATTGAAAGGTGGTGCTTATTATGGCAACAAAAACAGCAAATGTAACAGCAAGAATTCAACCGGATATCAAAGAATCGGCAGAAGCTATTTTAGAAAAGTTAGGTATACCTGTTTCCGTCTTTATTGACATGACCTATAGACAAGTAATTGCAAACAACGGAATTCCTTTCGCTTTAAATCTTCCTAAAACAATTGAAACAAGAGATGAATTATCAGACGCTCAATTTAATTCAATGATGGAAAAAGGACTTTTACAGGCAAAAGCAAATGAATCAAAACCTGCCAAAGAAGTATTTGCGAATTTAAGAAAGAGGATTTAACATGCCACAGCCTTATGAAGGACGTTCTTCAAACGTCCTGTCGCAAAGGAACATAGTAACCTAGAAAAAATATTGCACAGAAATCCATTCCGAGTTTCTGTGTTTTTTCGACTCTTTGTAAAAAGAAAACCGTTGGTGCAGAACTTAAAAAGTTTCAAACCAACGGCTTTTAGCGTTCCCAAGAGGATTCGAACCTCCGACCTACCGCTTAGGAGAACTTTGATGCGAGTTTTTTGGTAGCTGTATTAGCAAAGGAGCAATATATTAGCAAGGCGAATATACGTGTGAGTATACCGACAAACTTATTGATATTTTTTGTTGTTTGGTATACACTATGTATATACCAAATGTAAGGAGGAATCTATATGCAGGCACAAGTGAAGGAATGGGGAAATAGTCAAGGGATTCGTTTATCCAAAGAAGTGTTGAAAAGTGCGGGAATCAAATTAAATGAATTCTTGGATGTTGAGGTATCAGATGGGGTGATTACTTTGGCAAGACAATTTCGGCATAAAACGTTGGAAGACAGAGCTGCTGAATACGATGGAAAGTTAATGCTTGACGGCGAATATGATTGGGGCGAACCGGTTGGAAGAGAGGTGTGGTAATGGCGTCTTTACACCAAGGAGATATTCTTAAGATTGAAAAAATAAAACATCCTGTATTGGTGGTTAGCAAAGATTTTTTTAATACAAGCGGTGAAATAATTGGATGTCCGATTATTAAAAATTCGACTGCGGGTCCACTTCATATATGGATGTCTACAGAAGAAAATGAAGGCTATATACAGTGTGAAAAACTGGCGTTGTTAGATATGTCATTTCGCGGTTACAAAAAAGTGGACAGATTGCCAATTTCAGAGATGGTTAATATATCGGATGCTATTCAAGGTATCTTTGAATATGTTTAGGAAATAAAAGTAAATTCCATGTGTGTTTTGGGCATACGGATATTTTTTGACCGTTATGCTTATCTTGCAAAAATGGCAAAATAGAGCTGATTAATTCGCTCATTTTGCCATTTATTTATAAATGAGAGATTTGTATAATAAAACTATCATTTAGGGACGCAAACACATACAAATCCTTATAAAACGGATTTAGAATTAATTCTTTGCTCCTTTTTAGCAAAATTTATTCAAATGATAATGAAAAACTTGACATTTTGTAGTGTAATGTGATGTACTAGAAATAGAAGGAAGGTGCTTCTATGAATGAATCAGTTGAATGTTTAGGGGGAGAATCGAGTGGTTGTTTTGCAGAATCAATAGAAGATGCGTTGGATGTTGCGGATAGAATGGCAGAAGAAACAACCGAAAGGTATACACATGAAGAAGTGTTTGCAAAATGGAAAGAGAAGTAATGTAAGGAAAGGGGTGAGCTCAATTGTATAAAATTACGCTTTCCAATGGTATGACAGTTAAGGTGGTTCCGCCTGAAGAATACCGCGACTTTATTTCTGAATCGGATGCAGAAATGGACTATCGAGCAGAGGAGGCAGTAAAAGCCGCGCTTCATAGGGCAAAGGTTTGTAAGAAACCAATTGCACGTTATGATATGGATACAAAAAGAGCATATATAGAATATCCAAATGGAGAAAGAAAATATGTTGAATAGAAAGCCATGCTAGTTCAAGTGCTCGTTCCTCGCACTTGACCCACGGGCATGCGCCCTATAGAGAAGAGAAGTCATAACACCAAATTCAAGCAAGCTTGAATGGTGTTAGACTTCTCTTCTCTGCATGGCTTTTTGACTTTGCGAGTACTCCCAGTAGGAATCGAACCTACAACTGCCCCTTAGGAGGACTTTGATGCTTGTTTTTGGTAGTGTTAAGATAGTTTGTGAAAATGGGTGTGATACCTCAAAATACGTGGGTTAAAGGACATCATGAGTGCTTTGCGGCGTTCTTTGATTTTGCTTAGAATCAAGTGATTTTATAGGTTCGTATTAGCAGATTATTAGCAGAAAGGCCCATGAGAGACAAGGAGATTTTGGAGAAAAGGATATGGTTATTTTTTTGGAGAGAGTTTGCTTTTTTTAGGAATATTCTTGTTATTATCTGCGAAATCATTTATACTATATGTAAGTTGAGTAGATTGGAGGGGCATTGTATGGAATCCGCAGTAAAAATTCTATATACACCAGAGGAACAGGCAAGACAGGAAATCCAGAATTTTGTGAATGAGGGATTGAAAGATGTACAAGAAAATGCTCTTTATGACTTTGAAGACGTATTTGACGAGCTGGAAAGCAGGTACAAATATGAAGAAGAATAAGTTTAGTAAAATTATTTCAAGTAATGAATGTCTATATAGATATAGATCTGTAAATGAAGAAAATATTAAAGCATTATCGAGTGGCAGATTATATTTTTCTAAAGTAGGGAATTTTAATGATCCTTATGATTCATTGCTTTTTATTAATACTAAGACTGTTGTCGACGAGATATTGGGAAATATATATATAGGAATGGCTGACTATATCAAAATGATGCGTATTCAAGGTCATGAATCAGCACAATTAATGGAAGTGCTTTGGTCCAATAAAAAATCACAAGATACAATTATGAGAGGACATTTTGAACTTATATGTGACTGCTTGGATGCAATAAGAAAAATGATTAAGCATAATCCAAGAATCATATGTTTTTCAGAAAATTATGATTCGCTTCTAATGTGGTCACATTATGCTGATAATCATAAAGGTTATGTTTTAGTGTATGACAAGGAATCTATCGAAAGTGCTAGTAAGTTCTCATATGATGGTGATGTTGTAAAGCAGAAAACAAAACTTGAAAAGGTTAATTATGTTACCAAGCAAGTGGATATGACGGAAGAAGCAATTGACTATATTAGAAATAATATGCTTGAAAATATGGGGGACATTGAAACACATGATGCAACAATGCCGCCATACAAAATAAGACAAATACTGACAGAAAAGGCAAAAGCCTGGGAATACGAAGAAGAATGGAGACTGATTCCAAGAATAACAAAGTTGGACGAGGAATCGAGATTGGGCTACATAGAAATTCGTCCCAAAGCAGTCATTTTTGGAAGCCAAACAAAAGAGGAAGATGTTGAACAGATTAAAGAAATATGTGCTGAAAAGAATATTCCTGTTTATAGAATATTTCTCAGCGAAACAAGCCCAGATTTTTGCTTGGAAATTGGCGATGACGGCGAATTACAGTCAGTCTAAATGGTTTTGGATAGAGAAAAAATGAAAGAACATGAACAAGTTTTTTTAAAAGTTTTTAAGATACAAATTGTACCAGGGAACAAGATTATTGTAAATTGCATTGGAAATAAGGAGGATATTACAGATATCGCTGCATATTTGAATTGTCATATAGATTGTGTGAATATGGATATTCTCTTAGAACGCTTAATTCATCGTAAGATGCAGGCATATTTAGAAACAGAAGGTAAATGGAAATGCAAAAAGCTTGTCAAAAGATACAACAAATTCCTGGATGAAAGAGGATGTTTTCTTAAGCCGGAAATACTCGAACTTTATTTTTTGCGATTGCTCCGGAGAAATACTGTGAGATGACACAGATGAGTGAGGATATGAAGAAAAAATTTATAAAAAGCATAAAGAGGACCAGCTCTATATGGGAAGATACCAGACTAGCAAGAGATTCCAAACAAGGCAAGACCGAAGAGAGGTCTTGGATGAGGAGGATTGACTAGAATTTTTTTGTCATACTATTCACGTCGAGACGTGTTGTCTACTCGTTAGGGAATGCGCAAACGATGATGAAATGGTATCCATAAAGGTTGATTTAGAGGAATTTCATTAGATCAAGGCAAATTTGAACCTGATGAAAAGCCGACATATGGCAACATCAAGAAGTGGATTAAAGAGAAATATGGCTTTAATGTGACTAATCTTTACATCGGACAGATTAAGGATAAGCTAGGCATGGAGAAGCGTAAGAACTACAATATCGGCTCAGGAGAAGGTAGGGTGCCTACTTGTCCACAGGAGAAGGAAGAAACTATTATGGAGGCATTTAGACATTTCAATTTGATTTAATATATATGATAGGGTTGTATCAGAAAATATTATAATGAATGAGGGCTCTGTTACTGCTTGGGGCGGAGTTCTTTTGAGTACAGCTTTAAGGATTGAAGTAATGATATTATTTCAACAAAGATTGTTTTATCGAATGATATCAAGGCTCTGTATGGAGGAGGTATTGCATTGAGTGTTTTCTATGTTGGGATTACAGATTCAAATTGGTATTCTCTTTTGAGAGATGATTATAACAAAGGATTATTAGCAAAACAGGTTAATTTTTGGACCCCAGGAATAAGAGAATTTAAGGTAATTGAACGGGGGGATTTGTTTTTATTTAAGTTACATAATAAGAAATCAACTGGAGAGAATGGCGAAATTGTTGGTGGTGGATTTTTTTCATACTACGAAAGAATGACGATTTCTGATGCGTGGGTTAAATTTGGAAGAGCAAATGGACGTGAGTCTTTGGATAGTATGCAAAAATCATTAGAAGGTATGCAGGAGAAAATCCGTACACAATCTAGAGTTGAAATAGGATGTATTATTCTTGAGAATGTATTCTTTCTTGATAAGTGGATTGATGAACCATCTGATTGGGGTAAAAGTATTGTGAGTGGAAAGAAATACTCTACCGATACAGGGATTGGTGCAGACCTATATAATCATGTAAATGACAGGATAAAAGGTAAGCATAAAACCGATATCGAAATAATTGAAGAAATAGAAACTGAAATAAGCAATCTTTCATTGGAAGGCAAAGAGAGATTAGCATTGGTAAAGACAAGGGTTAATCAGAGTATTTTTCGAGAACGATTGCTAAAGAAGTATAATACTTGTTGCTTGTGTAAGGTTGGAAATCAAGCGTTACTAACAGCAAGTCACATAAAGCCTTGGTCTGTAAGCAATTCTGAAGAAAAGTTGGATGCAGAAAATGGATTTTTATTATGCCCAAATCATGATGCTTTATTTGATGGAGGTTTTATTTCGTTTGAAGATGATGGGACAATTATCATTTCAGATAGACTCTCTCAAATTGATTGTACATTTACTAATGTAAATTCATCGATGAAGATTAATCTTACGGAAGATAATAAGAAATATCTTGATTACCACAGAAAAAAAGTTTTTGAATAGAGGAAGGAGACCGTGTAA
>ENA-USUG01004265-USUG01004265.1-human-gut-metagenome-genome-assembly--contig:-NODE-4265-length-17993-cov-9.006251_pt1 | contig 17993 bp, 23 predicted proteins | sample MGYA00250059_ERZ773394 | MGnify/ENA primary metagenome ERZ773394 (study PRJEB29103, sample SAMN06111957) | human gut metagenome | biome: human gut; feature: ankylosing spondylitis patient; material... | reverse complement strand
GGAACTGGCAGACGCACAGGACTTAAAATCCTGCGGGACTAATCTCCCGTACCGGTTCGATTCCGGTCGCCGGCAGTCTGGAGAGAAGAGCAATATATATGTACTCAATGAAGAGTATATATATGTTGCTTTTTTGCTTTACTTTATAGGAAAGTTCGATTTTAGATGCATGCTCTAAAAAAATAGTTTTTTACATTAAAGTTAATTGCGAAACTCATAATTTATCTTTATTGTATATGCAAATCAAACAATTACTAAGAAGGTACTATGAGGTAGGTACTAAGGAGGGCCCCAATTTATTGGGAATTCCTTAGTGCCATAGCCGAATATAGCGGGAGCGAGCCTTCGTGTAATGCTTCATTTGCATATGCATTTACAAAAATTTAAGTGTTTCGCAATTACCTATTTTTGCATTACAAAGAAAGGAGAACAATCCAGTAACTTCCAAAACAGAAATACTGGAGTATATTAAGCTATGAATACATTATATACGAAGATGATAGAATATTATTCCGGAGACCCGAAAAGAATACAGCATTTTACAAAAGTACACAGTTATGCCAGGTTGATAGGACAGTTGGAGCATCTTTCAGATGATACACAGAATATATTAGAAATAGCTGCACTTGTCCATGATATTGGCATTAAGATTTCAGAACTGAAATATGGAAATTGTAATGGAAAAAATCAGGAAAAAGAAGGAAAAGCAGAAGCAGAAAAATTATTGACAGAATTAGGATATCCTCAGGAAGTGATAGAGAGAGTTTCTTATTTAGTAGGACATCACCATTCCTATGATCAAATAGAAGGAATGGATTATCAGATTCTTGTTGAAGCTGATTTTATTGTAAATATGTACGAAGATGCAGAGTCAGAAGAAAATTGCAGGAAAGTTTGTAAAAGAATATTTAAAACAGAAAGTGGAACCAGGATTTTTAAAGAAATGTTTGGAATTTAAAAATGGACATTTCCCGATGTCAGGAATTGTCCATTTTTAAACTATTTCGTAATGTTTTTGAGCCATTTCAGAGATTGGTAGCGGTAAATACAAACAGGAATTTTTAAAATTTCATCACTTAACAGAATTATATATACGATGATTACTGGCAGTTTTAAGGCAAACGCAGCAATGAAGCCAAGCAAAATGGAAATTCCCCACATAAACGAAGTATCTAAAAAAAGTCCGAAACGGGTATCGCCGCCGGCACGGAAAACTCCCACAACGAGAACTGTATTAATTGCCTGGCCGATAACGAAATAGCTCATGACAAGCATCATTCTTGAGAGATATTCACTGGCAAGCGGCGTAAGAACCATAAAATGTATGGACAAAGGCCGGATAATCAGGACAATCACTGCACCGATGCAACCAGTTATAATAGCAAGTTTAAGGAATTTCTGGCCATATTGTCTGGCTCGTTCCTGATTGCCTTCACCAATGGTTTTTCCGATCATAATGGCGGTAGCATTTGCAATACCAAAGGTTACGACCATAGCCAGCTGTCTTGTAACCTGCGTTACGGAATTGGCTGCCGTGGCTGCACTTCCCAGATGCCCTATAATTGCTGAAATACAGGAAGTACCAAGTCCCCAGGCAACTTCATTGGCAATTACAGGAAGCGAATATCGCGAAAAGTCTTTGGATATTAGCTTATCATGCAGCCGGAAATAAGAAAAGTGGAATTGGCAGGTGGGGTTATATTTTTTGTCATAAAGTATTACAATAAGTAATTCCACAGTACGTGCAATCAGAGTGCCCCAGGCAGCACCTCGGATTCCCATATTTAGAGGTGTAAATATAAAAATATAATTTGCAACAATATTTGTAACCAGGGAACACAAGTAAACAAGGGTTGCAATAACAACGTGCTCCATGCTTCGCATTGTATTCAGATATACCATTGTAATGGCAGATAATACATAGGAGAAGCATACGATATGCAGGTAAGAGACCCCTTCGGCGGCAACCTCAGGATCATTTGTGAAAATATGCATAATTGGATTTGCAAATGCAAAGGTAGCGGTCATAAAAACAAAGCTGACAAGCAAAGCATATTTCATTTCAATACCAAATATTTTCTGAATGGTAGGAAGATCACCTTTTCCCCAATACTGAGCGATAAGCACGGCACCGCCGGAAGTAATACCAAAGAGAAATAAGCTCAGGATAAAAAATACCTGGCTGCCCAGAGATGCACCGGAAAGCGTTTTTTCGCCGATTCGTCCAAGCATAATAACATCTGTGGAAGAAATTCCCACGTTAATCAGATTTTGCAATGCCATAGGCAGAACCAAAAAAAATACACTTTTGTAAAATTGTTTGTTATCCATAGAAATAGTAGTCCTTTCTTTTCCTTTGATTTAATTAAATAAAGAAACAATAAAGAAAATTATATGCGATAAAGAATAAGAAAGCAAGAAAAAAATAAAAAAGTTAAAAAAGTACTTGACAAAAATCAAAAATAAGAGTAAAATAACATCGTTGTTAAGAACAATGTGTGTGTAGCTCAGCTGGATAGAGCACTTGGCTACGGACCAAGGTGTCGGGAGTTCGAATCTTCTCACGCACGCTAAAAGAAAGACCCCATAAACCGTAAGGTTTGTGAGGTCTTATTTTTTGCATTTTCAGGAACCAAGATAGCGGCTAGACCAGCCGGAAAAACATCCGTGGATCCAATTTATAGACATTTACCGTGTAGCGAAGTTCTGCTGCAAGGTGCAGATAATTCTGTGTTGTGGAGATATCCGAATGTCCCATATAGATCCGGAGACTTTCCAGATCGCCGCCGCCGAGGATGTAAGCAGTTGCAAACGTATGCCGGAGCAGATGCGGATAGAACCGGGGAACAGTTAAATGTTTATGCATCCTGGTAAACAGGGAACGGATGCAGGACATAGTGAGCGGTTCCTGACTGGTTGTGCTGCATAGAAAATAATTATGTGGCAGATTTTCCGGACGGTGCACGATGATATACCGGATTAAATACTTTTTCAGCCGTGGCACTAATGGAATAATTCTGTCTTTACTGCCTTTTCCGTTTACGATAAGAATATAATTCTGATTAAAATCTACATGAGATACCTGAAGGTTTAAAACTTCTGAAAGACGAAGCCCGGCATCTAACATTAAATGCACAATGCACAGGTTCCGGCATCCTGCGGCAGTGTTTATGTCATACAGGGAATCTAAAATTTTCACATCCTCTACAGTAAGGGGAATGAGCTGCCGTTTTTCAGAAGGTATCATTCTATATTTTTTCATCAGGTCATTTGTTAAAAATTCTTCTTCATACAGATAATTGAAAAATGCTTTCAGGTCAGTCTGATATGTATGAATACTTCTTTTTGTTAGCCCGGAAGCATCCGGAGCATGGAATGGATGATTTTCAAATTTTGGACGATTTCGCAGATAGATCGTATAAGCCTGCAGGTCAGTTCTGGTAATATCATTTATGTCTAATTCTTCCAGGGATTTTCCTTTTTCCAGCTGTATATATTCTAAAAAATAACGTAGAGTATTTTTATATGCCTGAATAGTTGTTTCAAGACAGAATTCTTCCCGGCTCATTAAAAAAAGATCATAAGCTTGTTTCAGGTTCATTTTCATCATCTCCTTTAAAATAATTCAAGAACATTTTCTTATCTTTCGCAGATAATCGCTCAAAATGTTCGTTTAAATTCTTTGTTAAAAAGGACATATCCCCGCCGAATGCGGCAACAAGCCCTGCAATTGTGGGAGCACACTGTCTGTTTATCCAGTCAGCAGCAGTATCTACCGTCCTTTTAGATTTACTGGTAGTTAATTTCAATCTCCCAACTTCTCCAATTAATTTTTCCCATTTCTTTTTTGTTTTGCAATAACTTCTGTTAGAACTTGTTAAATTAATAAAACGCACCATGCTATTCAGACAAGCAGCTACAGCACCAGAAAAATCCATTCCAGAAATTATGTAATTTGCAAAATTTTGCGCCCGCTCATCCTTTAATACCAACTCCCAACGTACCCAGTCGGGTAAATCGTCCTTTTTTTGCTCCAGCTTTTTATCATAAACACGCAAAAACATTCTGCTGTTACGAGGAGAACCAAGATAAACAGTATAACCTATTTCTTCCCCGTTTCGATTATGTGGAATATGCACATCCCAGCACTTCACCCGACTAACATATTCCCCCTTTTTTAAAAAGTTATGAACCTGTCTACAGGTGTAATAATTAACACCAACGTCATCCAAGGCTAAATCAAGTCTGGTAATCCAGCCGTTTTCACAAATTTTTTCAAATAAAATTTTAAACAAATTATCTATATCAGCGAAATCTTTATAATTGTAAGACTGTGTCCCCCAGGGAGTAGGTGTCGCATCTTTTAATGTTTCCCGGAAAAAATTCAGAAAGCAAGAAATTGCAGAACCTTTAACCTGCAGATGCACACCCATTTCTACAGCACCATCGTGCAATACTGTAATCTCCGCATTTTTACACCGGAACATCCCGGAATAACCAAGACTACCATGCTGCATCTTCTGGAACATATCCGGAACCAATCCAAACATGTCCATAACTGCATATGGATCCACAGCATCCACTGTAAAATCCAACCAGTCACAACTAATTTTTAATCCATTATATTCATACATTTTTTTTAACTCCTTTTTTCTAAAATTTTAAAAATAAGCAAACCCTTATTTTTTAAGGCTTGCCGACACTTCTCTAATTATTTCTTGCCCCCCTATTAGTATAGCGGGGGCAAGCTGTGCCTGTGTCCCGCACAGGTCCCCAACATCCCCACGCAGAACACAGGCACAGCCAACCCCGCATACTAAACAGGGCGCTGCTTAAAATTTCTGATAAGTGTCGTAAAGCTTATAATACTTCTTGTGACATTTAAAATATTCGTACCCAATCTGTTCTTTCATCGGGTACCAAAGCTTTACGCAGCAGAATAATTTTCCACCTGCAAACGCACTAAGCAGCATACCGCGCCATCCAAAATTGCTTACTTTTCTGTGTATATACTCATATTCCAGCAGACAGCGGATCTGTCTGTCAAGCATTCGATCAAACTGGGCAACAAGATACACATCAATTCCCAAATGTCTGTGAATTGTAAAAAATTCAATCCATTCTTGCCGACCGTTTTTTGACCAGTCGCGGCTATTGAATAACATTTGTGCCTCATCCAGCACCAGGATGATACCTCCTTCCTTAAATTTGTGTTTTTCATACCAGCGCTTAGAATGAAATTCAAGAAATGTTTTATCAATCGTTTCATTGTCACTTACGATTAATTCCCCTCTATATTTTCCAAGTCCTTCCTTATTAATCGGAAAATTTACTATAACCAAGCCTGCACTCCACTTCAAATGATCGCGTATTACCCTGGCTACATGCAAGGACTTCCCACTGCCAGGCGTACCACTATAAAGAAAAATCATTATATCAACCTCCAATTATCCAATTATTTTTAACCAGCGCATAACAGCACTGTAAACGTGAAAAAGTCCAACAGCAACCAGCCACGCAGAAAATACAACTAAACAAGCCTTTATTGGAATAAACCAGTTCAGCCAACCCAAAAACGGCATATCCCCAAACGCATCTATGTATTTTGCAAATGGGCTAGTCGGCAGCACAGAAAGTATTTTTTCTGCAAATACATCAAACAACTCTTTCATCCACGCAAGCATTTTAAGCACCTCCTATCATTTTATTAAATTCCTTGTAACAAAGGCTAAGCCGATGCAGAAAGCTAATAACTCCATGTTCCTAAAAATCTGCGCCACGGAATCCCATGTTTTTAAATCTATTTCAACACTATAATCTTCCAGCCCGACAGCAGAAAGAGGAATTGTCCAGCTTATTTTAGGTGCTTCCGGATCTGCACACAGACAGTTTAAAAGATTGTAAATGTCAAACGGGATGCAGAAAGGAAAAAGTTTTGTTAAGTCAAGCTTGTAATCATCCAGGGCGGAACTGCTGGGACTTAAATCAGCCTCTTTTTCAGAAACACCCTCATTATCTAACTCATATACTTTATCATTCACTTTCACGGCAGGAAGAGAAGTAGAAGTAACAGCTTCCCAGTAATCTGTCCAGGTCATTTCCCCAGCAATCACTTTTTCTAAAATCTGCTCAAGCCCATTATCTGAAACGGCATCCGGATTTAAAACAATCGTGTCTGGGAAAATAACATCAGCCGGACTGTCAATCAGGTCATCGTTCAGAATTTTGTCAATGCCGCCTGTTAAAATTTTATTTACACTGGAAACATCAAGATGAGAAACCAATAAGGACATTAAATAGTCTGTCTGCATCTGAAAATCCCGCTCAAATCTGCCAAGATAATAAGCATCCGGCAGATACTTACTTAGTGCTCCTTTCCAGTCATTTGCAGAAGTTAATAGTGTCGTATCTAAGTAAAAATAAAAATTGTATTTTTCAGAGTATGAAGAATTGCGGCAATAAGTACTACCATCGGAAAAATATTGCTTCAGATAAGTATCTTTATTATTGAATACCCAAAATCGCCCCATAGGATAATAACAATCTTCACCCAACTCATAATAAAATTCTACATAAGTACAATCTCCACTTGCAGTCACATAGCTACTATCCCTTTGATAATTCATATAAGACACCTTATCGCCAGCCTTGTAATTTACTGTTGTTCCGACACTATTATAGTAATCATCCCTTGTCCCGGTAAACCAGTCGCAGATACCAGACCAGACAGAAGAAGTAGTATCCACCACTCCGGCGGCGGCTTCTTTCCACCAGTCCGAGATAATAGTCGCTTGATTTTCCAGTCCATCTGTAACCTTGTTTATGCAATTATTCATCTCCGTATAAATTGTATCTGCATTATCTACAGTATAAGCAACTCCAAACAAAGCCGCAACAGCAAGGGCAACCTCCGGACCGGTAAGTCCAAGCCCGGCAAGACTTCCGCCAGACAGACCGCCAAGAATCGCACCCTCCGCCCCGGTTGCGTAAGCAGAGACAGGAGAAGTTGCCATCAAAACAACAATAAGCAGTACACAAATATTTTTTTTCTTAAACATAGCACCTCCATTAAAAAAAAAGAAGAGGGTATCAACACCCCCTTCGCACGCTTTCTACTTGTGTGCAATTTTTTTAAATATACCGATTCCAATACCAACAACCGCAATTCCTCCCATAACAGGAAGAGCAATTGGAACAATAGAGCCGATTGCACCCATCATATCTGACGAAAGACTGGTTAAGCCACCAGTTAAAGCAGTAGTCAAAGCTTCCATTTTTTTCAACCTCCTTTATTACAAATTTTAAAAAATAAATTTATTAGCAATCCCGCCAAAAACGGAATTACAGATATTATCAAGCCACTGATTAAGCCAGTGGCGAATATCTCAATAAGATTTTCATAGGTCATTTTTCTATTCTACTCCACAGTATTATTCCAAGCTGCACACCGGCATTCACACCCAGGGCAAACACCACAACAGCCAAACAACCGATTACATCAATTTCCATTATTTTTCCACGCACTCCATAGCGACAACCTCTTTATCCAAACCTAACATAATGTTAAATTTCTTTCCAACGTGTTCCGGTTTTAAGTAGTCATAAAATTCATCATCCCCGGAAAGGAAGATTTCTGAAATCTTCTGTCCGACAAAGCCGCTTTTTTCGTCTCTCTTGCTCAGCTTAGATATAAAGCTTGCGGTGCAATAGTCTTCGTCTGTCTTGTCACTATGAAATCTCCGATAACCTAACAATATGTACATTTTTTTTCTACCTCCTAAACATAGCTCTTTACTAATTCATAAAATTTCCTACGAAGTATCTTTATCATCTGAATCCTGTCTTCTGGAGTAATTTCTGCCAGTTCATTCAGGAATGAAAAATAATTCTCTACGTTTTTCAGCTCTCCACTCATAGCAAGAATTACAGTACCTCTATCCTCCGGCTCTGCTTTTGCATAGGAATAGACACTTTCATAGCAATCCATTGTAAACTCAAAATTTACCAATACCCGTTTCAGCTCCCTGGCAGCTCTGGGACTTAATTCACTCTTTTCTTTTTTCTTCATTTTTTCCCTTTCCTGTACCATCTTTGAATGCCCGTTTTTCATACGCTTCCTACGGAAGCACCCCCCTGACAAGCCGTTACCTTACAGGCTCAGCCTGGCAGCGGCTGGTATTACTCAATAATAGTCGCAGCCAAAATCATATAGTCATAAAAGACCTCTTCAAATTCTTCATAAAATTCTTCTTCTGTACAAGCATCCGATAATTTACCATCAGTCCGGATGTCCAGCTGGCGATAAAATTTATCGCTTATACTTTTTCTTGTTGTGTCCATTCATAACACTTCCTTATATTTTCGTTTTCTGGTTTACCAATGCCACCAGCAAACAATCCCGCTTAAACATTTCTCAGAAGGTTACCAATGCACCTACAACAATCCCGCTTGAACACAGTACTTGAAAAATTTGTATCAATGTGATACAATCAAGTTAGAAATAAAACAGATGACGTATCATAGTGTCAGGTGCATCGCAAATCAGCCTGACACATGACTGTCATTTAGTAGCAGCAACAGAAAAATTCACAGGTAGGAATTTTTATCTGGCACTGAAATTCAGTATCAGAAAGGTATTTCCACGCAAACCGGGCGAACTGCGAACTTCCTGAAGCTTTGTTTAAATTTATAGTTGATCTAACAACTAGGTGATATCAAGTGTATCACCATGCAACTATTATAATCAAAGTGTATCACTTTGTCAACACTAATTTTATTTTAATTTTTAGAGAAAGAGGTATACCATGCCATCACAAAAGCCGCAAATTTTAGTTAGAACATCAGAGGAAACAAAATTTAAGTTACAAAGAATTGCAGAAAATAATAAAAGAAGCGTTTCAAATATGGCGGAAATTATAATAGAAAACTACATAGAAAACTATGAGAAGAAGAACGGACGTGTAAGTATTGACATCCATCACAATGAAACAGTGAATATTAATAATTAAATTTTGGTATTGCTTTTTTACTGGATGCATATTATGCAAGAATAAATACAGTCTGTACAATCCAACCAAGCAGTCGAACCAGGGAAAACAAAAAAATTGAAATGCTACACCCCTTGATTTTAAAGGATTCTTAAAAAATTTTATCCAGGATAAACAGCATTATTAGCTACGGACCAAGGTGTCGGGAGTTCGAATCTTCTCACGCACGCTAAAAGGACTGGAAATTGCCAGTCCTTTTTTTGTACAATAACGGTTCATTAAACATAACTAATATCATTGAAATACAGTGATTAACTTGCAATTATGCGGAATAATTGGTAAAATGTAAAAGTAGTAAGGCATATGAGGAAGGTTTAGGTGGAGCAATTATGCAAAAGAAAGTGTATATGTGTCTTATGACAGCTGGAATGGTTACTGTATTAACATCATGTGAAAATAATCTGACCGGGAAGCATAAGACAGAGGAAAAAGAAGAAATTTCAGTTGAGACAAGCATCAAAGGAAACCCGGTGACAGGATTTGATGCTGCTGGAAACCGGATATACGGAGGAGATCCGGCAGCATTGGTGGATGGTGACACGGTTTATCTGTATACAGGACATGATACATCTACAGGGGATTCCTATGTAATTCCGGAATGGATGTGCTATTCATCAAATGATATGGAAAACTGGAAATATGAGGGAACAATTTTATCCTGCAAAGATATCAGCTGGGCTGACAAGAATTCTGCATGGGCGGGTCAGACCATAAAGCATTATAATTTTTCAGAAGGAAAAGATATGTATTATTTTTACTTCTGCTCCTGGGACAGCACATCAGAGGGAAAACAATCCATAGGAGTTGCAGTGTCAGATAATCCGGTAAGTGGATTTACAGATATCGGTCATCCTCTTGTACGGGGAACAGATACACCGAATGAGAGCTCGACATGGAATGATATTGATCCGACGGTTTGGATTGAAGCGGATGAACAGGGCGAGGAACATAGATATCTTTGCTGGGGAAATGGAAAAAATTATATATGTGAATTAAATAATGATATGATTTCTGTGAAAGATCTTGATGGCGATGGAAAAATTACATTTGGTACAGATATACTGGAAAAGGAGGTACCGGAAGAATATACGGAAGCTCCATGGATTTATCGCAGACAGGATGAACAGGGCAATTATTATGGCGATTATTATCTGTTTTATGCGTATGGATGGAGAGAACAGATGGCATATGCGACAACAGACGATTTGCTTTATGGAGAGTGGAAATTTGGTGGTGTGATTATGCAGCCGACAGCAACATCTAATACAAACCATATGGCAGTTATTGACTTTAAGGGAAAAACATATTTTATATATCATAATGGTTCTCTGGATGGTGGGAGCGGATACCGGCGTGCAGTATCTGTACAGGAACTTAATATCAGGGAAAATGGTATTGTGGATGCATTACAGGAAAATGCAGCCGGACTTAATGCAAAATATACCATGATAAAAAATAAAGATGGACAGATGCTTTCCCATGCAATGTTTGTGAATTCGTCCCTGGATAGTAATTATCCATATGTGAATCTGCCACTTGGAATGGATTTAAGTAGTCAGGAAAGCGATCAGAGATGGATTATAAGACCGGGAAAGTCGGATTCGTCAAAAAAATCATATGTATCAATAGAATCTTACAATAAGCCTGGATTATATATTACGGCAGTAAATAAACTGTTGAAACTGTCACAGAATTTTAACGGAACAATGACAGATGCACAGACATTTAAAACAGTAAAGGGACTTGCTGGAGAAGGTGTTTCGTTTGAGAGCATATCCGCTCCTGGAATGTATATTACCTATGCATCCGGAAAAGTATTGAAATTAACGGATGGTTCAGAGGCAGATAAATGTACGTTTTATCTGGAAGCTGAAACAAAAGAAGAATAACAGACAGGAAAAGAGGAATTGAAACAATGTATGATGTTGTAATTATCGGTGCAGGACCGGGAGGAATTTATTCGGCATATGAACTGATAAAATTAAATAAAGGACTAAAAATCGTAGTGCTTGAGGAAGGAAATCCTCTGGAAAAAAGAAAATGTCCGATCGATGGAAAGAAGGTAAAGAGCTGTATTAATTGCAAAACCTGTGCAATTATGAATGGTTTTGGCGGAGCTGGTGCATTTTCGGATGGAAAATATAATATTACAAATCAGTTTGGCGGAACATTGTATGAATACATCGGCAAAGAAGAAGCCATTGACCTTATGCGATATGTCGATGAAATTAATATGGCATATGGCGGCGAAGGAACAAAGCTATATTCTACTGCAGATACGGAATTAAAGAAATTATGTCTGGAAAATAAGCTTCACCTTCTGGATGCGCAGGTACGTCATCTTGGAACGGATGTGAATTATGTAGTACTTCATAATCTGTTTGAAGAATTAAAAGATAAAGTAGAATTTGTATTTAACTGTAAGGCTGTACATGTACAGGCACTGGATGAAGGATACGAGATTATTACCGAAAAGGAAAAATATCTCGGCAGACAATGTATTATTTCCGTGGGACGAAGCGGAAGCAAATGGATGGAAAGTATCAGCAGCGATTTGAACATAGAAACAAAATCAAACCGGGTCGATATTGGTGTCCGGGTAGAACTTCCGGCAGAAATATTTTCCCATCTGACCGATGAATTATATGAAAGCAAAATTGTATACAGGACGGAAAAATTTGAAGATCTGGTGAGGACATTCTGCATGAATCCGCGTGGAGAAGTGGTGAACGAGAATACAAATGGAATCATTACAGTAAATGGACATAGTTATGCAGATCCGAAACTGCTTACGGAAAATACGAATTTTGCACTGCTTGTATCGAAACATTTTTCTGAGCCGTTTAAAGACAGTAACGAATATGGTGAAAGTATAGCCAGATTGTCCAATATGCTGGGTGGAGGAGTTATGGTACAGCGTTTTGGGGATTTGGTCCGTGGAAGAAGAAGTACGGTTCAGAGAATCGAAGAAGGATTTATTACCCCGACACTGGCGGCAACACCGGGCGATTTGAGTCTGGTTATTCCGAAACGAATTCTGGATGGAATTATAGAAATGATTTATGCATTGGATAAAATAGCTCCCGGAACGGCGAATGATGATACACTGCTGTATGGTGTTGAGGTCAAATTCTATAATATGGAAGTGGAAATCAATCATGATTTGGAAACCAGCCGGGAAGGATTGTTCGTCATCGGGGACTGCAGCGGAGTAACACATTCCCTGTCTCATGCTTCTGCAAGCGGTGTCTATGTGGCAAGACATATTGCAGGGAAGCAGAGGACCTGAATAAGATGAGAAAGTGAGGTGTAAAAAATGAGAAAAGATGATTTTGATTTAGAGCATTTTAATACGGTAATGAAAGCGGTTATCAGCATACTGGTAGCACTTATACTGATTATTGTGTTAATTTCGATGGTTGCAAAGGTAGCATGGGTTTTATTCCGGATAGCACTTCCTTTGCTTGTAGTGGCAGCGATTGCCGCATGGATTTGGAAATATATAGAGAACCGGTAACAGACAGAAGAAACATCTGATGGTGTGCGGACTAAGCTGTGCTTCATGACTATGTAGGCGGGCGGCATTTGCCGCCTGCTTTTTGGGATAAAATATTATCTGCAGTCAGAAGCATCATTATCTGCAGAATTTTTAGAAGAGTTGTATGAGTTATCAGCACGGTTCTTTGAAGAATTTGTGCAGTCGGAAGCAGAATTCTGTGAAATGTTCCGGGCAGAGTTTTTAGAGCTGTTTTTGTAAGTGTTCTGGGTAGAGTTAGTAGAATTTTTAGACATAATTATCCTCCTATGCTGCAGATGATGCTGCAAATAACGATATTAGTGGTTACAAATAGTAGTATGCTAAAAAAATTAAAAAATATTAAAAAAAACACTTGCAATTTTCGACATTATGTATTAGAATACTTATGTAAAAAGAAATAACCCTTCAAATGTTTCTTTTTATGTTATAACCCCTTATTAATTATTTATACTCCCCTCAATACCTCGTGGCTCCCCCGCGAGGTATTACTTTATCTCAGCCGGCATCCTTTGTGTTCTCAGAGGGTGCCGGTTTTCTTTACAGCAGAAAAATTATATCCGGATCCAGTCGGAAAATACTTTTGAAAAAATCCATGAATACTGGGGAACTCTGGAAACGTCCGCATATTATAATAATATAACACCGGAAGATAAGATATCCGGTCAGATAATATAAAGGGTAAATGGAGAAAAAAGTGTATATAGAAAATATTTCAGCGGCACAGTTAAAGGAGTTTGTCTTTGATGACAGATATAAAATAATTGACCTGAGAGAGTTCTCAAAGTACCAGAGAGAACATGTAATCGATGCAATACATGTTAGTACGGAGGATATTACGAACGGAAGAATGGGGCATATCCGTCAGCGGAGGGTTATCCTGTATTGTGACAGAGGTGGAGAAAGCATAAGGATGGCACGGATTCTGGCAGAAGATGGCTATCTGGTAAAGAATGTAATCGGCGGATACAGAGAAATAAAAAAGATAAGGGAAATAATAGAATAGATACGGAAAATAAAGTAAAAAAAGTAAGGTTTTGGTTAAATTAGAATTGACAAAAGCATAAGGAAAACTTACAATCTAATGAGAAAACAAAATATATTGGAGAACATATGAAAACTTATAAGTTAATGGCACCTTGCCACTTTGGATTAGAGGCAGTGCTGAAAAGGGAAATTTTAGATTTAGGTTATGAAGTTACATCCGTAGAGGATGGAAGAGTAACTTTTGAAGGAGATGATGAGGCGATCTGCCGGGCAAATATTTTTTTGAGAACAGCAGAACGTATTATGATTCAGGCAGGCCGTTTCAGGGCAACTACTTATGATGAGCTTTTTGAAGGAATAAAGGTACTTGACTGGCAGGAATATATACCGGAAAACGGAAAATTCTGGGTAACAAAGGCATCTTCCATAAAGAGTAAATTATTCAGTCCTTCCGATATACAGAGAATCGCAAAAAAAGCAATGGTGGAATGTCTGAAGGAAAAGTATAAAATTTCCTGGTTTAAAGAGGATGGGGCAGAATACCCGGTGAGAATATTTCTGTTTAAGGATGAAGCTATTATAGGAATCGATACAACGGGTGAATCACTTCATAAAAGAGGATATCGCAAGTTGTCTTCAAAAGCACCGATATCAGAAACTCTGGCAGCAGCATTGATTATGCTTACACCATGGAAAAAAGACCGGATTCTGGTAGATCCGTTTTGCGGAAGCGGTACATTTCCGATCGAAGCAGCGATGATGGCAGCTAACATGGCACCTGGTATGAACCGGGAATTCCTGTCGGAAAAGTGGGATAATATCATTAAGAAAAAAGTATGGTATGATGCTTTGGATGAGGCAAATGATCTGGTCGATTTAAGCTGTGAAACGGATATCCAGGGATATGATCTTGACCCGGATATGGTAAAAATAGCAAGGCAGAATGCGGCACTTGCAGGGGTTGATGGACGGATTCATTTTCAGCAGAGAGATGTGAAGGATCTGAGTCATAACAAAAAATATGGATTTCTAATTACGAATCCACCGTATGGAGAACGATTGGAAGAAAAATCTGCACTGCCACAGCTGTATAAAACAATCGGAGAAAGATTTGCAGCACTGGACGACTGGTCTGCATACATCATAACTTCTTATGAAGAAGCAGAGAAATACATGGGACGTAAGGCAGATAAGAACCGGAAAATATATAATGGAATGATAAAAACATATTATTATCAGTTTTTAGGGAAAAAACCGCCTAAAAAGACGCAAAAACAGAAATAGGCAACATATATTTAGACATTGACAGGCTTTGCTAAAGCCGGAGGAAAATAATGAAAAACAGGGTTTACTATTTTTTAATAATGATTGTTATTTTTACCCTTGGGTATTTTGCGTTCCGGGGCATAACAAAGACAGAATATATTGCCCAGGGATATGAGATGGAAAATCTGGCGGATGAATGGAAAAGCACCATCTCCTATAGTGTAAATAACAGTGATTTTACACTGTATATAGATGGCATTGAGGTAAATGCAAAGAAACAGGGGATTTATATGGATACATCCATGATTCTGATGATACCATATAAGCAATACCGCGATTTGTTTAACTGTGCAGTCAATCTGTATGATGGCAGCAGGCTCACGATCGAGAAAGCAACAGTGGAAATGGAACTCAATGTCGGAAGTTCGGAGATGACGGTAAACAACACGAAATATGTGCTGGAAACCGCACTGGTGTTTAAGGATGACACATTATATGTTCCGATTGATGCAGCCGTAAAAGGACTGGGATATACCTGTAATTGGGATATTAATACCAATGTTGCAACGATTATTAATAATAATCCGGAAAGCAGTATTCTGCCCTATCGTTATAGTTATGTGGATAAGCAGAAGAATACCGTAGTACGAAAGCAGGGAAATCTTGGGACATGCTGGGCAACAGCGGCACTTACTGCACTGGAGACATCTCTGATGCCAGAAGAAAATTATTATTTTTCGGCGGATCATATGTCTTTGAATAATTCCTTTAATCTGGAACAGTACGAAGGCGGATCTTCTACGATGTCAACAGCATATCTGCTGGCATGGCAGGGACCGGTGCTGGAAGCCGATGATCCATATGGAGATGGTGAGACAAATCCGGATTTGCAGGCAGTAAAGCATGTGCAGGAAATACAGATGTTAGAATCCAAAGACCTGCAGAAGATAAAGGAAATGGTGTATAAATATGGAGGAGTACAGACTTCACTGTATACAATTATGCAAAATACATTTGATTATTCCAAATATTATAACGAAAAGACGAATTCCTACTGTTATGTAGGTACTGAGAAGCCAAATCATGATGTTGTAATTATCGGATGGGATGATAATTATCCGAAAGAAAATTTCCGCGCAGATATTGAAAGTGATGGAGCATTTATCTGCCAGAACAGTTGGGGAACAAAATTTGGCGATAATGGAATTTTCTATGTATCCTATTATGATTCTAATATCGGTATGCATAATATTGTGTATACAAGAGTGGATAATACCGATAACTATGCCCAGATATATCAGTCTGATTTATGCGGATGGGTGGGAAAACTTGGCTATGAAAAAGAAGATGCCTGGTTTTCCAATGTATACACCGCTGAGCAGGCAGAATTTTTAAGCGCGGCAGGTTTTTATGCGACCGGAGTGGATACGCAGTATGAAATCTATGTTTGTGAGAATTTTACGGATTCATCTTCATTGAAGCAGGGGTTGAAAAAGGTTGCATCCGGAAGCTTTGTAAATGAAGGCTATTATACGGTGGATTTTGATGAAATGGTAAAAATTGAAGCCGGACAGAAATTTGCAGTAGTAGTAAAGATAAAGACACCGAATGAAAAGAAACCGGTGGCAGTAGAATACAGCAGCGATTACTATACAAAAACTGTCAATATTACAGATGGGGAAGGATATGTCAGTGCAGATGGTCAGGAATGGGTAAATACGGAATCCACCTATGCATGTAATTTATGTTTAAAATGTTATACAAAGAGATAAGAAAGGTGTAAGGATGTCATAATGAGTGAGAAAAAAAAGATTATATTTGCAACAACAAATGAAGGCAAAATGAAAGAAATCAGGATGATATTGTCAGATCTGAATGTGGAACTCTTATCATTAAAGGATGCCGGAATTAAGGTGGATATAGAAGAAAATGGAACAACATTTGAAGAAAATGCAATTATCAAGGCAAAAGCAATCTGTAAGCTTACCGGAGAGATGGTTTTGGCAGATGATTCCGGACTGGAAGTTGACTATATGGACAAGGCACCGGGAGTATACTCTGCAAGATATTTAGGAGAGGATACTCCGTATTCTGTCAAGAATCAGGCAATCCTGGATAATCTGAAAGATGCAAAAGGAGATGAAAGAAGTGCAAGATTTGTCTGTGCCATAGCTGCAGCATTTCCGGATGGCAGAGTGGTAACAACACGCGGTACAATAGAGGGCCTGATTGGTTTTGAAGAAAAGGGAACAAACGGATTTGGTTATGATCCGCTGCTTTATGTGCCGGAATATGGTATGACAACAGGAGAAATGCAGCCGGAAATGAAGAACCGGATTAGTCACAGAGGGAAAGCATTGCAATTAATGAAGGAAAAATTAGGATATGAAAATTTTAGTAGTTAGTGATACACATGGTTATACAGATAAATTTGATGTAGTTCTGGAAAAAGAACAGCCAGTTGACATGCTGATACACTGTGGTGATGTAGAACGGGATGAGGATTATATCCGGGCAGCAGCAGGATGCCCGGTATGCATGGTAGCTGGAAATAATGACTGGGGGTCGGATTTGCCGCAGGAAATCGTTACAGAGATAGGAAAGTACAGGGTATTTATTACGCATGGACACCGGTACTATGTTCCGTTTGAAATGGACAGGCTCAAAGCTGCAGCAAAAGAGAGGAATGCCCAGATTGTAATATTTGGACATTCCCATATGCCGTATCTTCAGGAGGAGGATGGAATTACGTTCCTGAATCCTGGAAGTATATCCAAACCTCGTCAGGTCAGTTTTGAACCAACTTATGCCATTATGAAACTGGATGACAGAGGAGAAATGAAATTTTTCCAGAAAAGTTTTCGGGATCTTTTTTGAAAGAATTAAAAAAAATTTGTAGAACCATATAGAATAAATGCCGAAAAGCCTTGATTTTAAAGGAAAAACAAGTATTTTGAAAAAAAACAAAAAAAGTTTCAAAAAAGTGTTGACAAAATGGTAGGCATGATATATAATACATCATGTCGCTGCGAGAGATAAGGAAACAGAGAAACGAAAAACTTAAGCAGTACGGCATGAATGCCGGGGTGTGGCTCAGCTTGGCTAGAGCGCTTGATTTGGGATCAAGAGGTCGCAGGTTCGAATCCTGTCACCCCGAC
>ENA-USUG01004260-USUG01004260.1-human-gut-metagenome-genome-assembly--contig:-NODE-4260-length-18027-cov-5.774596_pt1 | contig 18027 bp, 25 predicted proteins | sample MGYA00250059_ERZ773394 | MGnify/ENA primary metagenome ERZ773394 (study PRJEB29103, sample SAMN06111957) | human gut metagenome | biome: human gut; feature: ankylosing spondylitis patient; material... | reverse complement strand
AAGGTCGGGCAGGCGCGCGGCAAGCTGAGGAGTATTGGCACACTGACGCTCTCCCCGAAGACGCACCTCATCGCCCGTAATGGGGATGTCGTTTGTGGCCCGATTGAAAAGGATGTTCAGGCCGCGCCGCCGCTCCTGCGGGATGTCCACGAACATCACGGGAACCTGACGCGCCCCCATGGACATGGCCACGGCGTGGCGTTGATGGCCGGAAAGGATTTCCCCGTCCGGCGTTGCGACGATGGGAAGCAGAAAACCGAGCCGGGACAGGGAAAGCCTCACCAGCGCAAGGCGTTCCGCATCGGCGCGGCGGGGATTGTAGTCAGCGGGCTTCAGGCGTTCGACATGCACAAGCTCTACTCCGCACATACGCCAAGCCTCCGCAGGATTTCCGCGTGGATCTCGGCTTTCGTAAAGCCCGCCGTGGTCATGAGGTCCCGCTCAAGCAAAAGGAACCGTTCGCGGGAAAGGGGAATGCGATAGGGGCCGACGATAATACGGGTGTCAGGCCCGCTGTCCTTCTTTGTCTGCATTGTTGCGATCTCGGCCGTCATGCGGCTCAAGGCCGGGGATCATGTCCCTCACGTATTTGATCTCCCCACAGCGGGGGCATTTGATTTCAAGGGCGATTGCCGTTCCTTTCGCCAGCAACCGCCCGCAGTTGCCGCACCGAATCTCTTTTTCAATCCCTCTCATTCGTTGAAAGTCCTATCTTGCGCCCCCGAGCATCGCCTGATAGCCTTTGCGCGCCCCTCGCTATGGGCACTCAACCGCAGGCGGAAACCTTGCACGATGATTACAGCATCGTGTGGGGCCGTGGTCCGGTGACCGTACACCGGGCCGGTGGGGGAGGCTCCAATCTCCCCCGCCTCTGCCTGAAATTTACCGCTAGACCGGGTAAGAAACCACGATCGCCGAGACCGTTTCTCGGCGTTGTGCCGCTTCTACAGCCTCCAACAGTTCATCCCGCCGAGTCGTAAGAATGGTCTGCACGTCGGCGAGCCCGACAGCGTTGTCAGCGGCAAAAAGCGCGGCTCCCGTCGCCACTTCCGCCGCCGAGGGAGATTCTGCGGGCATCGTCAGGGTTGCCGTCAGTGCCGCCGCATAGCCCGCGATGATTTCCCGCCGCTTATCAGCTTTATACTCCTCAAGCGGACGTCTCGGGCGTTCTAAAAGCGCATCAGCCGGAAGCGGCCCGAGTTCTTCCATGTACCGGGGTTCAGAACGCCATGTATCGCCGGGCAACCAGTACGGCGTCCCGCCTTCCTTGCGTCCACGCTCATCCATGTGCTGGCGGTGGTCTTCGACCGTCTCCCACGCTTCACCTGTCCAACGGGCAACATGACCCGCAGGAATATCGGCGGGCAAGGCAACAGGCGTCGCGCCGGTGGCTTCAAGAATCGGTTCACCGTTCGGACGCAGAGTTGCATCACGGCTACCAGTGTATTCTCCGGTTTTCAGATCATACATATAGAGTTGAGGAGTGTTCATATCTTGTTCCTTTATTTATAGTTTTATTGTCACAAACAGTTTTTCCGAGCTTGGACGCTTGAGGCGGGTCGGGAAGCCGGGAGTTATCAGGGGGATGCAATACGCAATCTGAATGGGAGTGTTGGCAATACATTACGTGGTGGGGTGATTACCGATACCGGGGTATTTGTTTCCCATCAGGCGACATATGTGATACGGGCTCAAGATGGAGGGGCATTACCAATATATGTCGAAGGTTTTAATTTTTATGCTGCGGAACAGGTCTCAACTGCACCTGAAAACCGCCCGGCCAACGTCGCTGTGCCCGTAATCCTTTATCTTGGCCTCCCGGCCTAAGCGGGAAGGCCAAGATAGGTGATGCAGGGAACGTTAACACTCGGCGGCATGACGGTCGGTGATGCACCATAAATCGCGTTCGCGCGTGAAGCATCAAATTGCATACCGCCATACAGTCCTTCGTATGGATTGGCACGTCTTTCATATACTTCTCCAGCAGATTCAAGATTATACCCAACGCGCATAGGTCCAGTCCAGACAGGACCTATGGAGAGGACATGGGTAGTAAGGCAGTTGTCTCCACTTGACACCCCTTGAATATTTGGCAGGCCCGGAGCGTTATATCCCCCCGCGCTTCCCCCTCTTCCCGTCCAAGCTCGGAAACGCGCAGGGCGAGGCAAAAATCCTTTTTTATTCGCTATGCTATTTGAAAAGAACATAGAGATATTTTCTGACCCCAACCCTTCGGTGTTGTGTGTCTTTTCCATCTGCCCCCCGCCTTTCCGAGGGTGGACGGGGACGGGAGGCGCAGGGGCATGGCACAGAGACGAGATGAGGAATGTCACCGGGCAGGTTCATCCATACTGTGTCAAGCTGTTGGGACTCGGCGGGGCTTTTTACGCCGAACTTGCCACCGGCTGGCATTCGGAAGGAACGACAGAAGAGACAAGCTATAGGATCTTAAAGTTCGACGCCTCCCGTGTTGTCCCGACCGGCCCCGAAAATGTCCCCGCCCATATTTTACAACCCGTGATTATCTACCTTGGTAACCATGTATAACTCTATGCTTTTTTCAATGAACCATAGTCTTTCCGAGCTTGGACGGGAGGTAACCGGGCAGCAGGCAGTAGCGTTACGGATACCACACGAGAAGTCACGGGCCGTTTTGGTGGACGTTATTTTGAAACCTCAGCTTTGGCGATTCCCAATGGGGTCTCTGGAGTGTTTACAAAAACAACAGGTGAGCCTTCATTACAGTCACCAGTGCTCCAAGGGACTCAAATTTCAGAGCCCTACCTTTCAATAGCCTTTTCGTTATCTAGTGCCTTGGCTGGTCATACTGGATCGGAGATAGCTCCGGTACATATCTGGCACCCCTGTATTGTCTATCTAGGCAATTCTGCATGACTTTTAATCTCACCCTGCGCCTTTCCGAGCTTGGACGCTTGGGGCGGGCCGGGAAGCGGGAGAGATACAAAGTGATGCCGTACAGCGTCATGAGCACTTTATACCAACATATGCTGGCATCTCTGGTACGAGAGCTACGCAAATCGACGATTCTGGGAGAGCAAGCGAAGCAAACACAGCTTTTGATGCGGGACAGTACTACACATACTCATACGGCCCGTCTGGACGCTTTGCCGATGAAACACGTCCCGTCAACATCGCTAGGGGAACGCCGCCATGTCGAAAAAGACGGCAATCACGGCGGCGAGCATGGCGAGGGAGAGCTTATAGCGGACGATCGGGAACTGTTCCGGCGAGCAGAAAGCCACAAGGCCGGTCACAAAAAGCGCCAGAACGGCGAAAAAGAAGAACTGAAAACGCGGATTGAGCAGTCTTGCAAAGAACTTCATCTGAAACCCCCTTATGATTGCGGGATTCCAGAAAGAGGAATCCCCGGTTACTGGCAAGCTACCAGTGTCGGGGATTTACGAAAGCCGACATATGTCAGCGGGTGGAATTGGCGGGGAACGGTCATAACAGCCGCCCTTGCCGTTGCAGCGGGAAAAGAGAGGTTTTTCCCTCCGGGACACGGTGAAGCACACGCCAAACGTGCCTGTCGGAAAGATGATATTTAAGGGCAAGCCCCGTCACGATCTCACGCTCTGACAGCCCCGCGCGGGCCATTGCGTCCCGATCCCTGATAAGGGCCGCGTCGCGCTCATCGGCGGCGGCCTGCCTGCACGTGGGGATGTAAAGATTCGTTCCGGCATATTCCCGGCATAAGGCCTTTGCCGCATCCTCCCCGATCATGTCTCACACAGCCTCCTGTAACGGGCTTCGCCAACGGGCGTAAGACGCATGGGCACGGGGATCGTCGTCCCGCCGAGAGCCCTTATAAGGCGCAGGGTCACGGCGGGACCAAGGCGATCGATGATGTCGCGGGCGTTGCGGGGCAGGCGCGCGTCAGACATTACACTCTCTCCTGCGCCCGCTGGTGCTTGACGAGGGCTGTGATCACGCCGCCGAGCTGCTCGCCGTCGAGCCACGGGATGCGCACGCCATACATTTTTTCCGCGATAGATTCGACGTATGCCCATGACTTTTTGGTGTCGAGACGCAGGGCGTTGATCTTGCCGAGCAGATTTTCAAACTCCGGGCGCACCTTCGGCCCCTTCGGACGGCTGTCCTTCCATCCGCGCTTGCGCAAGGCCGCGACGAGCATAACCAACTGGCGATCGGTGCAGTCCGCCGAGGAGCGCTTGCCGGTCAGGTTTTGCAGCATGGCGCGGTACGTGTCGTCGTCAAGGCCGAGGTCTTTCTTGGCGATGTGCAATTTTGCCATAAGTGACTTCCGTGATTCCATTTAACACCTCACAAGGTTGTCGACAGGGTGAAGCTCAACGCCGCCGTACACCATGACGGCGACATACCAAAGGCCGTCGGCGGCACGGATGGGCGCGCTGGCTACGTAGCCCGTCCAGACGGGCGACGCGCCGGGCACGCCGCGCGGTACTTTGACGCGGGTCTTTACGGGAAGATCCGGCACGGTCGCGGGCGCGATCTCGCCGCCCGCCGCGAACTCGGCGGCAAGGGCGGCGACTTCGCCGGGACAGAGAAACAGCTTCCGATCCGCCAGATCGTACCAGCGCCGGTCGAGCCGGACCCGGAAGCGCCCGGCGGGGCCGCCGTGGTTTTCCGCCGGGGAAAGCTCGATCTTCATGCGGATGGTGCCAAAACGTACACCAATGGAGCCGCAAAACTGTTTGTCCGGGCGTATCATTGCGCGCGCCACGGTTTGTTTTGGGGCAAAGATGCGGCAGGTGCGGCACTGTTCAGGGCGTCGCAACATACCTTGATCATCTTCTCGGCGGCTTCGGGCGCGTCTTTATCAATAAAGAAAGCCGCCGCGATACGCTTTTTTGCCGTGTCCTGAATGGCGGGGATGCCTGCGCCGGAGCGCGTGGGGATGAAGCGGGGCATATATCCTCCCATGGTTATTCTTCAATCATTACGCAGTCAGATGAAGAGTATCTGTCCGAACCGCCGTAAGTATAAAAACGGGGAATTTCCCAATCGAAAGCACAGAGCGTTTTTGATTGCGGCGTCTGTACTAGGAAGCGCGGGCGCTGCAACCGTAGCGGGAGCGTCTTCCGCAGGCTTCACCGCGTAGGCAATGGCAAGCCGGGTCTTTTCAGGCATGGAAGAGACAAGCCACTCGAAGCCGCCGCCACGACCGGAGCGGGTGCGACCAGTCCAGTTTTCACGCTTGGCACGGCTAAGCAAATTCTTGGGCGCTACCCCCTTAAGCTCGGCAAGTTCGCGCGTCGTATATGCTTCCTTGATCCCGCTCATATCCTCACCTCATAAATTCACCCCGGATTATGCCGCTCCGGGGGAGCGTCCCGCGTGGAGGCTTTGCGGTATTCGCCGTTGTGCAGGTTTCGCCGCCCGCCGCATGGCGTAGCGGGCGGCCTACACGGGCGCGGTAGTGACCGTGGCGCTCTAGGCGCTCTAGGCCCCGGTTTGTAAGATTCCGCCCTTACTTTCTGTTCCTCTTCGGCAAATACCGAAGATGCTTTCTTCCGGGATTGGCTTTTAAAAGGGCTGTGATTCCCCTGACGCACTGATTGCAGATATACCTTGTGCAGTCTTTGTTCTCGATAAGAGCTTTGCAGCTCTCTTCCTCTTCCTTGACGCCACAGAAGCTACAGACGGGGTCCGGTGAGCTTCATACCGCCCTACCTCTTCGGGATGTAGGTACTGTCCATGCAGCAGTACGGCCTCTTGGTGCTCCACAACGGGACAAGTTCCACCTTGACTTGGAATCCTCCCTCCACCGCCCGCTCATTAAGTGCGGAAACCAGCACCGTTACGGCCCGTTCCCATTCAAGGTGAGCTACCTCGGCAAGTACGGCGCTGCGGATTTGTCGGTAGGATCGGGATTGTTCATTCATGCCGCTGCCTCCTTTCTTTTTGTGCGCTTACCGCCGTGGCCTTCATCCCCGACAGTGCCGTCCTTGAGCCTCAGCAGGACGGCGATCCTATGAGATTCCCCATAGGTTCCCTTGATCCGGCCCGCCATCACGTCATAGACGGACTTGGGGTTCAGCCCGTGCCGCCGTGCCAGATCGGCGATAGTCTCGCCACGCCGTGCAAGCTCCTTCTTGATCTCTTCCGGCGTCCGAAGCCGCCCGGAAGCCTTCTTTTCCGCCATAATATCCTCCCGTACTTGCGCCCCCTTCCGGTTCCGTGTAGGGGTTTAGGTGTCGTTTGTTTTCCGTTTTTGTCGTTATTTGATAGATAAAAAGTAACTTTTAATAAACATTTTGTCAATACAAAAGGAGCTTAAAAGTGTCTTTTGGCGCACGACTAAAATCAGAGCGGAAACGCCTAAAAATGACGCAGCCACAACTTGCTGAATTTGCAGGAACTACAAGACAATCACAGCTTAGATATGAAAAAGACGAGCAAAAGCCGGGAGCAGAGTATTTAGAAAAAATAGCTACTGCGGGGATAGACGTTCAGTACCTGCTCACTGGGATACGATCGGAGATGGCACTGACTCCAGAGATGCGGACGTTGATCCAATTTTATATGGATGCGACGCCAGCGATTCGGAAGGCCGCACTTGCGGTATTGGTGTCAGGAGGATCTGGGAGTGGAGGGCAAAATGTGATGGTAAACGGCAACGTGACAGGAAGTGTTATCGCTCATACCATCAAAGGGAGCGGGGAATAAGCCTTAAAAAGGGTAAAGAATCGTGTTCAAGTTCATTTTTTTGAAAAAAAACAACATAGATAAATATATAAGTATGTTATGTGTTGGCAGTCGCGTTCAAGTTAATGTTCTAGTTCCAGCGTCGAAGTTGAACTCTCAAGAGAGATGAGGGAAGAGGAACCCAGTACAAAGTTTTTTCGAGTAAGAAAACTTTTATATTAATTTATTTCAAATAATTGCATCATTTTTACTGGTATAAAGATAAGTATAAACTTCGGGGTGGGAAGTTTATACTTGAGGAAGTGTGTAGCGAGAAAAACTGTGAAAGAAGAGAGCCAAGTATATTTTTTACAAAAAGAAACTATATGTAATAATATAAATATGTTAAGTAAATATAGACAAGCAAAGCTTCATGCAAAGGTTATGCAAAACTTCACTTAGCCGCTAAAAGGGTTGGTGAGGTAAAACTTCTTTTTTTCGTAAAAATCATTTTTACTATTAAAAACAATATGATATATTGTTTTGCTAGGGTAAAGGTTAAGGTAAAAGCTCGGCAATCTAACCTTTACCCCCTGCGAGGCAAAAGCGGTTGCATGTTCCAAAAGCAGATAATTTCTGTAATACGCTTAATTTAAACGCTATTTATACTAAAAAAGCAGTTGCACCTTTGGTTGCAGGTTCTGAGGGATAAACCTGCAACTTTTTCGATTACTGCTTCCTATATACCCGCCAATAGAATTGAACATACGCGGGCAACTGAGCGACCAGTTCCGCGTCATAGGCCGCGTTTTGTGGAGCGGACGGGAATACAAGTAGGAAACAAAAAATCGCGGCCTGTTTTGACTGCGAAAAAGATAGGCGTTTTGGTGTACGTTTTGACACCAAACAATTAACGGGCGGTTCCCTGTCGGAACCGCCCGTTTCGTCTATTCTAGAATCAAACTCTGCCAAATTGCGCGCTAAAAATTCCGTTTTGCAATCAAAAATGAACAATCTATGTCAAATCTCGCGCCAAATTTTTCGTCGCTCATTTTCTCGTAACTCTGCGCGATACAAGACGTTCATGTTCCTGTGCCAAGTTCCCCGCCTCTGCCAAATTGATCGCCTCCCCTGTCAGCGTGCCTCCGCCAGCAAAAGCTCCTGAACATCTTTGGCCTGTTCCAGATCCGAATGGAAACGCTCCAGTATGGCATCGGACAGTACTATTCCCAGTTTTTGCAGGTAGCTGTTTTCCCGCCAGCACTCCGCCGTCATCTGCGCGCGCCGCCTGAGGAAGCTACGGGCTTTCTCCAGTCGGCGTGCGGGGTCAAACCACATTTCCGCCCATGCCTGCATATATTCCGTCGGGCGGTACTCGCTTTGCGGCGTCATAAAAGCGATGTCGCATACACTGAACAGCGGCGATCCTCCCGTTCCGCAAAAGCCCACCATCACGTTGGATGCCGCCATACGCCGCATAGCGGCATCCGTGATGGAAGTGCCTTTGCCCAGCAACAGGAATGCCGTGTTCCGTTCGGGAATGTTGAACATCTGCTCGAACTCACCCCCGTCCTGCGTCAGATAGACGATACGGTCATCCTGCTGCACTACCCGGGCATGTTCTAGATAAAAGACATTGGCCCGTTTGGAGAGTTGAAGCGGCCGTGGTTCGCTGTGCCTTTTCATGCCCACGGCAACTCCGGCAGGCTAAAGGGGCTGCTGGTCACACAAAACCCATAACCGTTGGGTGTGCATTCCTCCCGTTGCGGTTCTCCTTGTTCACGGTTCACCACCAGTGAGAACCGCTGTCCCGTTCCTGCGCTGCGCAGTATGAAATACGTCATTTTGGCTTTGCGGGCGGTTTCCATGCGTCGTCTTCTCAACAGTCCTTGTTCCTCGCCTTCATGACGATCCGATGATAGAGAGGGCACTCTGTATCTGACGAAACGTACCCACTCACCGCAAAAGTCGGCAGGGACAGCCCGTGGATAGGACAACCGGGCGTAATCGCGGAACCACGGCTGTGAAATCACGTTTTCCGCCAGCCAGTCCATGTCTTCACGGGAGGAAGCGAAAACGCGCAACGCCCCCGTCAAGGGGGGAGGCAATACGGCCAGTTGTTCCCTCCCGGGGAAAGCGACGGCAAATGCTCCGGGGCGCTGGGTGAATATGCCGTGCAGCAAGCTCAACATTCGGTTCCGCAGCACCGGCCCGCTTGCGCCCGTATCGCCTCCCACGATCAGCGGCAGGGCATCACAATACCATTGGGGCCTCATGATCATTCACTCCCCGAAAAGACGCCGCCACGGATAATGCAGGCCAGCAGGAACAGCCCATCGGGCGTCATGGGGTCCAGCTCGCTCACGCGGAGCATCAACTTGAAGCCGGATGCATCGCCCTTGTTGCGGAAGAATTCCTGTGCATCGAGGCTTGCGCCGTTGGGCTCCACGGGCAGCGGCACACGGCGCTCCCCATAGGCCGGATACCATGTATCGATGGTTCGCAGGGCATTGCCGATCTTCTGGTCACGCAAGGCCGCCTGTCCCATGATGCGTACGCTGTGCTGATCCTGTCCATCCGGCGCGCCTCCCACGCAATACAGGGGGCGGGCAACACCGCGTGTTTTATTCTTATTCTCAAGGTAGTTTTGCGAAGGGAAGACTTCAACGGCCCCACCGACTCCCAGATCGACGTGGGCCGTCACCCGCAATTCTGTTGCCGGATCGCCTTTCCAGCCGCACGCCAGCACTTCGGTCACAGCACGCTCGTCATCGCTTACCTCTTCAAAATGATTGAAGGGAGTCGCCAGCGCGTCGAACATTTTTTTCGTACCGTCGGGCAAGAGCACCTCAACCGTAGCGGAACTTGCCACTGTGCGGTTACGCCACAAAAAACGTCCGTTGGCGATGTTGCGCACATAGCGGCAGGCCAGATGAACCAGCGCCTCACTCTCCTTGGCCCGGTCGACAAACGCCGCCAGATCGGCTTTGAAGGCGTTCAGGTCATCTATGGAGTCTTTCTGTCCCGGAGCGCAGGCGAACAACGCTTTTTTGATATCCATGCCGCGCAGGTTGAAACGCACTTGCAGGGCCGACGCATTGGCGTCGAGTTTGGCGCTGTCCGTCGTCTGGATATTGGATACTTCTTCCCGTTTGGCGCTGGCGGAAGCCGCTTGTCCTTCTTTGCTGGCTTTGTTGATGTTCTGCGTTCCACGGATGCCGTGTCTTATCACCCACAGAGGGCTCAGGTTCCCATTGTCCAATTCGTTGTAAAAGAGGCCATCCGTCACCAGAAGGCAGCGCTGAAACGACAGTACGCCCGGAAGTTTATTCAATTTTTTTGCCATGATATTTGTCTCCTTACATATCCTCAGGTTCCGCTTGTTCTTGCCGCAGCACAAATGCACCCCGCCGATCATCCAGCCACACGGGACGCCAGAAAGCCTTTTCCGCATCCGCTTCCTTCCGCCACTGGCGCAAGGAACGGTATTGCACCATGCCGATCAGAGGCTCGGCAAAGGCATGTATATAGCCGCAGCGCGCTCCGCTGCGGTGCTCGAAAGGTGTGATCGCCGCGTAGCCGAGGCAGGCTGCGGACAGCCATGTGTTGTCCTCTCCAGCCGCAGGCTGCGCTCCCAGCGCTTCCACCAGAAGTTCGGCCTGATTCTTGCCCCGGTTTTCGAGCATATCCCTCCTGTCCTTGACGACATACCCGTTTCCGATGCGATCGAACGCGGCCTCCAGAGAGTCTTCGAGGACGATTTCGCCGTGCCCCGTCACGAGGCCGCCGGAAAGCCGCGCCCGGTGCAGGAACTCACGGGCTTCCATCATACCCGCCACCTGCTCCAGCTCCCAGATAATGCTCACGCGCAGATGGGCGCAGGCCACGGGCTGCAAGGAAAGGGCGTGCGGGTTCTTCGAGGAATAGTCGCTGCCCGGAGGGGGGGTCTTACTGGCAAAAAATGCTTGCTTATTAAATGTGAACGCGGCGGCTCGCCGTTGCTGTGGCGAAAAGACGCCGTTAAAAGATTGCCCCAGCGCCTCACGGTTATGGTGGATCAGAGCCATGCCCGTCACTTTAGCCCCTCCACCCAGATGAAAGCAGAGCGCTTCTCCTAGGCCGTAGGCAGCGAAGACCGGCGGCCCGCCCATCAGGAAAGATGCGGAAAGCATGTTGGCGGCCTGAACCCGCACGCGGGGAAAGACAAGATAGCTCATCGAAACGCCTCCTCCAAAAGCCCCGCAACCGTCGCGGTTGCCGTCACATCCAGAACCATCACTCGGTTTCCGTTGGCATATGAGGCATGTTCCATGCCGTCGATCACCAGCCACGCCATATCGCGGGGCCATGTACTGTCGCGTAAGGCGGGATCAAGCAAGCCGCGCATCGCAATCGGCCTCAACTCCGGCGAGACCAGCGCCTCGGTTCCTGTTTCAGGATTCTGTTCCTGCGGGAGCATAACGGCATAATCCCGCAGCATTTCCCGTGCCTCGTCAGCCCGCTGCAGGACAGCGGCCGCGATGTTCCCCAGAAGGGCTTCCTCTTCCTCCCGCGCTTTCAAATCGGTTCGCCCGGGCGTGGCGGACTCCCCATTGTCCAATCCATGCCGCCGCCGAAAATCCGCGTAGGCGAGCAGGACTTGTCGCAGAGGGCCGGGCAGGGAAAAATCGATTGATATTCCTTTGTAATAGAGGGAAAAAGCTGCTCTCAAGTCATCCGCGCTGCGTGGCGCATCCACAAAGAGCGGGCGCTGCATGACCCGTACGAGACCACCAACGTTCTGGGGGTTGGAACCGCCGATGCCGAACTGCGCCTGCCGTAGCTTGCGCATCTTCATGCGGGGGGCGTTCCCCACCTCCTCTCCGTTTTCGGGCTTTCCGGTGCGCTTCCCTTCCTCTTCACACGCGGCATTATGGCGGGGCACCAGCCCGTTGTCCTTTTCGAAGAGCAGTTCGCATATCCCGCCCGCTGTCATGGGCGTCATGGACACATAACCACCTTCAGCGCCTTCTTTGGGAATCAGGATCTGGCGCAAACGGTGATCCACATGCTCAACGCCGACGCTGAAGGCCGAGGAGCACGCTCCGGTCATGGCGTCCTCGATGGCGAGACGTTCTTCTGACGATGCGGCTTCCGCAAAGGGATTGCCCCGTACCATGGCATTCACCTGTTTGCAGATGCCCGCCACCGCCGCGCCGCCCTTGCCGTAGTCCAGCGAAAGGGACACCCCCCGCGCCATCAGCGTACGGGCCGAGACATAAGGGGCATCCAGAGCATCGTCCGAAGCGAGACGCACCCCCGCGAGGGCCGCGTTGGAGTTGACCGTTTTCGAGCTGAAATGAACAAGTTCCGCGATTGTGTTGCGATAGGTTTCTGGTGGATAGGCTTTCCACAGTTTTTCATTCTTGGCTTGGCGTTCCTGCAGTCCGCCGTCCGCCTCCATGTTCGCTTCATCCATCCTTTCTCTCCTTGTCATTCCGCCGCCGGACGGCGGACAATGCCGAACCCCTTGTCATATTCCCATCTGTCAGTATCGCTGTATGAAACCAGTTCAGCCGAGAGCGCACGTTCTTCGTCCACCCCGACAGCTTCGCATTGGGCGCGCATGGTTTCGGCATCCAGCCACAGCCATGCGTTGGGCAGGGCATCGACTTCACGGAAGGAACGCTCGTCGCGCTCCACCCACTGTCCGCCAGAGCCACGCCGTTCTCCCTGATATACAAATGCCTCGTAACTATCGCCAAGGCGTTCGGCGTCACGTCCCAAGCGCCACGTTTCCGTTCTTCCCATACGATTGCGCAACGGTGTCTCGTTGTAAACCCATTCGGAAAGCAGGGCGGCCGGCGAATGCTCCGCAACGAAAGAGTATTCGCCGGTCTCTGGCCCAAAATACGGAAACAGCCGTTTTGCAATGGCCTTGTCGTCGCGTCTGGCAAGGCGGCAATCCTCGCCAAGGCGTACGTCCGCCGTTATGACAAGCCGCCCTTCGCGCCACGGCAGGATTTGGGCCAGATCATGGATGGAGTACCTTTCCTTGTCTTTCCCTTCATAGCCGGGCCAACAAAACGCGGGCGCGCGCGGTTCGCCCCTGTCGCTGTTGCGGCAATGCCGCCAGTTGAACTGCGGCACGGCAATGTTGGGAGCATCCCCGCAAGGGCGCAGGCGGTGACGGTTGACCCGGCCGGCGGTCTGCACCAGCGATTGGGCGCTGGACACGTCCAGTACGGCCCAATCGAAGTCGTGATCCCGCCCCACCTCTTCCACCGGAGTGGCAACCACGATGAAAGGCACGTCTGGGCGCTCTTCGTGCGCGGCTTCATCCAGAAAGGCGCGGATCTCGTGGTCAGCCACGATATGCCTGTCGCCTTCCGCACGTGAAAGCAGAAAATCCAGCCTCTTTTCCTTGTGGAAGCGGGCGATGTGCCAGTCGTTCGCATGATAGCAAGCAACACGCGCCTGTGGCAGTTCTTTCGCCAGATGCCGGGCCACGTCCACGGCTGTTGCGATATTCGCCACGCGTACCAAGCCAAAGGAGTACGCCACTCCGGAGCGGGCATCCGTTAGGGCGTGGCGGGCGTGCAGTTTTTGAACTCCCGCGGTCACGGCACCCATCCATGTGCTGACGCTTTCTTCAGCCATCGGGAGCAGTTCGGCATGGCGGTACACGGGTAAGGCGGCTATGGCCTCCAACTGTGCGGACACCCGGCTGTCGTACAGTGCAAGCAGGGCCGCAGCCCTTTCCGCTCGGCCTTTTTCCGGTACATGGGGTACGGCTTTTATGAGCGGCGGCAGGGCGTCATCAATGAACGCCAGCACATACAGCGTCTTTGCCTCGGAACGGGGCTTTTCCTCGTCAGTGCAAGCGCTCTTGCCATGCCGCAATGCGCACGCCATTTCCGCGCCGGAAGCATAGGCCGCTTCCACGGCCTGCGCTACGGGGCGGGACAGTGTGGCTGAGGAACAGATGACGTTGCGCCCGAAAAACGCGCACCATTGGACAAGGCGCAGTACGGCGACAAGGGATTCGGGGTCATAGGAATCGATTTCGTCGAGGACAAGATCGGCACTCATGAGGCGCAGCAGAGCTTTGACGTGATGCCCTTGCCGATGTGGTTCTCCGGCGGCGATCAGGTAGTCGATGGTGGAAACCAGCAGAGGAGCGCCAACGATGCGCCGCTCCTGCGGTTTGGGGAAGAAGGATTCCAGCCATGCGGGCAATGGCCAGTTTCCGCCGGAGGTCAGCACTTCCTTTTCCGCAGGATTGCCGTCATCGTCTGACCATGGGGAGGCAATGTTTTCTTTCTCTTTGATGTTGGAAGCATTGAACAGTTTCCGCGTCACGTCATCGCCGATAACCGTAGCGAGATCGCTGTCGGAAAGGCCAAACTGGCATTGCAGGGCCCGCCCCGTTTGTAATGTAAGGCTACGCAGGTTCAAGGCGATGGAAAACCGGGGAGCGCCGCTGCGGGAGAGAACGCAGGCCGCGCGCACGTTCATGCGTGTCTTGCCGCTGCCGGTTCCCGCCATGTTGAAAACAAGGGCACCGCTTGTGGGGTACGCCTCCCGCGCTTCGGCCAGCGCATCAGCCGCCGTATTTTGCCATGCGAAACGGCTTTCCGGATCCGCCGGGCGCAAAACGGCCTCCAGCGAGCAGGGTTGTAGGCCCGTCAGGGATGCTTCGGGACGCTCTACAAGGTTCGCCATGCGCCAAACCAGATCCGCCGCTTTTTCCGAAACGCGGGACAAATGATCGGCGAGGTGTTGATTCAAGCGGCGTCCATCGGGTGCGACATGCGTGTTGGCGAAGGCGGGGGAAGTATCTTTGTTTGGCGGGCACTCCAGCGCCGATACTGTGTGATCCGCAAAGACAAGAGCCGCGCGTGCATACAGGAAAACGGATCTCCAGTATGGAATCCACGCTTCACCCGCCATGCCCACAGCCGCTGCGGAAAGGCGTTTGTCCAGCCGTTGCGCGAGCTCCCAAAAGGAACCTTCAGGTTCGGACCACGGGGTGAAAAGCGCGTCATCAGGCGGGCAGGGCAGGTTTTCCCGTACGAGCCTGCCTTCCGGGCAGGGCAGGCGCGAGGAGAACAGGCCATGATGTGTGGAAACAAGCGCATCCACGCATTCCTTTGCTGAGGCAAGCCCGTGGCGTGAGGCGTTGCAAATTTGCCTTTCTCCTATGAGCATGTCGAGACGTTTTGTATACACGTCCGCCCATGCTGCATTCCAGTCCATACCACCTCGCACCGCCTGCCATAGCTTGAGTGAAATCCATTCATGCCGAACGGCATCGGCCAATTCGGCTTTCCCTCGCAGCTTTTTCTGGAACTTCAGAGAGTATTTGCCCAGATCATGCAGCAGGCCCGCTAAGCGCGCCACTAACCCGGCATGGCGAACCCACTCGGACACACGCACAGGAGTGGTAATACGGCGATACCCTGCTGGGAAATGGCCTTCAGGCCCGAAACGTCCCCGTGCGCCCACTATCCAGAGTAACTTCATACGACGGCGACCATCGTTCTGGTAGCAGGCCACGGAAGTCTGCCGTGTAGCGTTTCGGGCCAAAGCGGCGCGCACTTCCTGCAACCCTTCGGTCGTCATGGGCGACATCCAGCAACGTTCCCCTGCGCGCAGGGCGTAGCTGTCCAGTATGGCGCGGCTGCGGCGGATGGCCCGTTTCTGACAAGCGGAAATGAAGATGACGTGCATAGAAGAAAAGGTATCGGTTTATACAGATGAGAGCAATATGGCACGGGGAACAGCATCTCATCTTTTTTGTAGCTTCCTTTTGGCTTCATAAAAAAGTTGTTCGGAAAAACCTTTTGGAATTAAAGTAGTTAAAAAGAGGCGATGCGGACGAAGCTATTGGAGGGTGCCAATATGTAATCCTTTGAAAGATAAAGATATTGTCTCGTATCGCTCCAGTTGTCCGCCGTGTAGGCGGTTTAGAAGGCTGCCTCCCGTGCTGAGGAATCGCTTCAGGGAAATTTAAATTGTCTTTCGAGTATACAGCATATGAATTTATCAGCAGAATATTTAAATTCTAATTGCAAAGTTGTTTATGCAAGGCCAAGATTTCCTGTTTTATATAATAATGATCAAAATAAATTGTCTATAAGTTGTCATCAGTTGTTAATATATAAATCACCAGTTGTAGCTATGATTCAACATGGTGCAGGCAATGATGATGGATATGCTGTCGTTTTTGGTTTTCGTCGTACTAGTCAAAGATTTTTTTATTTGATCCAAATTATGGATTGTATATTATATCTCCTTGGAATATCATAGAATTTATGATAAACTATTTTCGTTCTTATAGTGTAACTTGTTGTTTAATTGATTGCTGATTTTATCCATTTTATTAAAGGATTAATCAGAATATCGAAAATTTTCTGAATCATTCGTTAATATATTTTGATATTTATAGAAAAGGCAAAGTCGATTTACAATACGGATTGTCCCGTTCTTGTCTGCATAGAGTGCCTTAATACTTTTTCATATACACGACGATGAGGTGAGTATTTTTTAGACCATCTTCCTCTTGACGCGATTCTTTTATGTACGTATTTTTGTACAAAAGGAGGCGCCATGTCTCAGGCCATTACCTATTCGGAAGCTCGGCAGAATCTGGCCGAAACGATGAACCGTGTCTGCGATCATCATGAACCTGTCATTATTACCCGGCAAAAATCACCCTCTGTGGTCATGATGTCTCTTGAGGACTACAATTCCATCATGGAGACGGCATACCTGCTCCGCTCACCCGCCAATGCCACACGCCTCAGGGAAGCGATACAGGCCGCAGATACAGGCAAGGCCATTCCGCATGAACTGGAGGATTGATCATGCTGCTTACGTGGACGCCGCAGGCGTGGGAGGATTACCTCTATTGGCAACATACGGACAAGCGCACGGTCAAACGAATCAATGAATTGCTGCGTGATGCCATACGAAACCCCTTTGAAGGGCTGGGGAAGCCGGAACCGCTCCGGTTCGATCTCGCCGGATGCTGGTCGCGCCGTATCAATCAGGAAGATCGCCTCGTCTACAAAGTGGACGAACGAAGCGAAGCCCTGATCGTACTCCAATGTCGTTACCATTATTGAATTAAGATAAAAGCCCTGTTCGTCTCACCAACGAGCAGGGCTGTTTTACCATGTCCGGCAATCCCTACGCGGCGCACCTGCACCGATATTTCCAGAGCATGTTGCGGTCGGCTTTCAGCGCATGTCGGAATGCCTTGATCACGTCTGTGTGGTACGCCTTCACGCTGCCGTATCGGCTGTCCTCGACTTCCCTGATTTCGTACCCCATGCGCCGGGGCATGTCGGCGAGCTTGCGTCCGGCCACGGAGTACATGGCCTGTGACACCTCAAAGACCTCTTCCAGCCACGGAATGGCCTTCACCTGCTTCCCATGTCCGGCTGTCCCCGATCTCGTCGCGGAGATGTTCGTTTTCCTTGGAAAGGCGGCTTGCCGTGTTCATCGCCGTGGCCTCGCGCCGGGAGCCGATTTCCGCCTTGGTGCGGACGGCCTCGTCGCGATGTGCTTCCACGAGCTTTCGCTGTTCCCGCTCGAACTTGTACTACTGGAGCAGGGAAATCCCGAGGTCGAGATCGCCGAGGATGCGATCCATCACCGCTTCCGTGGCATACAGGCCGCGCTTGCGGATGGAAGGGACGACCTCGTGGATGATCCACCGCTTGAACGCCTTGGCTTCCGGCTTGCGGGAACGGAGGATGAGGGAATACAGGCCGGGTTCGGAAATGACGAGCATTTGCTGTTCTCCGCCTGGGGTACGAATACTGTTCGTACCCTTTTCGTCGTCATCCAAAAGGGAAATGGTTTTGCTCACATCAGTAAGCTCCAGGCACTCGCACACGTCCTTGGCCACAAACCACGGCTCGCCCTCGCATTCCACGACGCGAACCCTGCCGAATTCCGCTTTTTCAAAAACTTTCAACATGTCCATATGAACCCCTCGGGTTAATGTCGTTTCTTCAAGTACCGCACCGGGAACAGAACCGCCTCAATGAGCATGACCTTCTGAAAGTTCCCTTCCGGGTCGCCCGTGCGGTCGCATTCGGCGCGGACGGCTTCAAGCCGGATGGGGCGGGCTTGCCCGGCCATGCCTACGAAGTCGCGGGCGTGGATGTCGCAGATCTGCCAGATATGCATGGCTTGCTGGTTGTCGGGCAGGAGTTCCTCTTCCGAAGAGGTACAGGCGCCGCAGGGCGGTTCCAGCCCGTCGAGCTCCCATGTCTCCCGGCATTCGTCACAGCTTGGCGCGTTGTCCGCTAGGCGTCCGCACCAGTCACGGAGTTTTTTTCTTCCGCCGCCTTCACGAAAGAGAGTTCGCTGGACACGCAGGAATAGATGATCCCCATGAGGTTG
>ENA-USUG01004250-USUG01004250.1-human-gut-metagenome-genome-assembly--contig:-NODE-4250-length-18058-cov-13.507925_pt1 | contig 18058 bp, 14 predicted proteins | sample MGYA00250059_ERZ773394 | MGnify/ENA primary metagenome ERZ773394 (study PRJEB29103, sample SAMN06111957) | human gut metagenome | biome: human gut; feature: ankylosing spondylitis patient; material... | reverse complement strand
ATTCCGGCTTCTGCCGCAATTTCTGAGGTTGGTGCCTTTTTATATTGATTCGTTGCAAATACTTTATATGCAGCATTTATTATTTGAGATTGTTTTTCTTCCGGCAAAGCATAAAATTTATCATTCATAAGCCACCTCCGTTGACCGATTCGGTTAATATGAGTATATACCCATTGACCGATTAACGGAAGACCTCATGTTATTAAATTGAATAATGAACTTATTTTTAAATTTATAATAGATTTCTCCATCATTTCTTTTGTTTTTCCATATACAGGACATTCACCATATTACGTGTCTAATTCTCCTCTTCCCATTTATCTGTTTAACTCTATCTCCTTCCCAGATAGCGAAAAACATGTTTTCGATACTCTCTATATGAATCTCCATAGTTTTCTGTTAGATACCGCTCCTCCTGTAATATCTGCAAATGCAGCATGATGATAGCAAATGCAGATACTACAAGCATTGGCAGATTAAAATACATCAATAGCAAACCTACATACATAAAATCAAAGCCTAAAAAAGCCGGATTCCGACTATAAAGATAAATCCCAGATGTGACCAGTTCTGTTCTATCCTTATCAGGTATGCCTGCTCTCCAGCTATCCTTCATACAAAGAACGGAAATCAGAAATATCAGATCACCTAACATCCCTATGCAAAAGCCAGTAAACCTTGCGTTTGCAGGCATATGATTCCACCCCAATATAATGGACAATATCTGAATCACAGGAGCGGCAAGTGTCGCAATACTCATAAACACTTCTACTCTATGTACGGATTTTTCTTTCACTCTTCCTATCTGGTGTGTCTGTATTCCATGTCTTTTCTGCGATATCATCTTGGCAAAATAGATGGCATAAAATACTGCGATTACAATCATTTCCAACCATGCATATGGCAAATTTTCTTCTATTGGATATCTCATGTTTTATCCGTCCTTTACGATGCCTGCATCGTCCAATACTGAATCCCCCAATGTTCAAAATCCCACTCTACCATGTAGACATTGCACTCGTAATCAATGTAGTACAGTGTTCCATCACACGGTACAAAGTTGGTGGGATAGTAATCGATGTTCAGACCAGCCGGGTACAGGCGATCACACATCTCCTTCACCTGCACAAGCCAGTCGGATTCCATCTGTCCCGTCTTAAGCAACTCCGCAACCGTTTTTCCGGCAATGTATTCTTTCAAAATGCGCTCTTGCTGGGTGTCTACCTCCAGAAGCCGGGGAATGGGGATACCGAGCTTATGCAACGTTTCATAGTCCCTCAGCTCAGAGTTTAGCTTATCGCCGAAGGTATAGTATTCACAAGGCTCATGGTGGATCTGTTTCAGAACATATTGCGTTGTTTCGTCAGTTACAAGATAAGAATAGCCGCCTTTTCCTTTCCCAAGGAGCTTAATCACGCGAAATTCTACGTCATTTACCGTCATTGTATCCGGCATCAATTGGTTTGTGTTCTCCATAATTTCCTCCATATACTTTAAACTGTCTCTATGTATTCATTCTAACCTTTTCTTTTACGATTTCTGATTAATCGGTTAATATCAGCTGCTGTTTTCACACTAACTCCAAAATCCACCATATGCCATACCATTTTTCCAAGCAGAATAAATGCCGCATAAATCACCGCATCTACCGGGCTATACCAAAAATGCCAGCAATGAGCAATCGGAAGCAAAACAGCTTCCAGTCTGACTTAACCCAGCAGCAAGCCACTGGGGTTCCATTGACGAAGTTCTAGTGCCTGCGTACATCGCAAGGACTTTGGCAGACACATCTGTTCCGGAGCAACGAAACTCGCGAACAAACAGTCCTACGACCACATTTGCGTCGATCCGATACTTTTCCATACAGTTTCTGCAAGACACGATATCTCTTTGTTCGCAAAAGCTGCTCCAGATTTCGTTTCATAATACCGAGGAGTTCATTTCCACATTGGCGCAGATGGTCGGCATCCGAAAAAATGCGTCGCTTTTCATTTTCGCTTATATCAGCTTCAAATACGACAACATGTCGATTTGATTTTTTATGGAACTTACGTAATGCTTTTTGATATTCGCTTGGCTCCTGCTTTTTCCGAATTGCCATAAAACTCCTTTCTTTCCTACTGCTCAACTTAGGAATCTCTCGGTTGCTTTTCCTCATTAATAGTGAATGTATGTTCTTTGTTACTATAAACAGTATATCATGCTTCACATGAAATCACAAGCACGAAATTGATAATTGCCTGTATAATAATTCGACAAAATTCGACATCATTGTCTAACTATTCAACAAATTTTCTTAGCCTGCTAACTGACTTTTATAGTTGGTAAGAATTAGAATCATTTAACGTCAAGCTCTCCGGATGATAGGATGTTTCATTTGATAGTTACAATGATTATTACTATGATATTCATTGACAGTCACGTTCTCCATCCGTCAATTGGCATTTCCCTTTAATTTCTCAGTGTGCAAGTTCAAAGAATGCGATTTTGCGAATGGGGTTCTGAATAGTTACAATTTTTTTAATTAAATGTGCCTTTTATACTGTTAGATCTGTAATGTATATTCAGAAGATATCGACGTTAAAGATTTAGAAAAATATTTCTTGGCTTCATCCCAGGGGCAAGCCCCTGGGTTTTCGCCTAAAAATTTTATAACAGACTCAAACTTCCAAATATTCCCAAATGCGATAGTTTCATAAGATTTCCTTTCTTTTAATAATTTGTCTGATCTCCACTCTTATCTCCCTTCCAATAAATAAAAACCTCTGCAATTTCTGTTTCCATCTGTCGCTTCTCCTTTACATTCTCTATTTTAACTTGACATTCTCATTTTTGAGAATGTCAAGTTAAAATTCACCGTCACATTATTCGTGAATGACTCGGTCATTGAATGGCCGAGGATTCCCGCGCCAGATTCCTAAAATGGAAACTTATCATCTATCTATGAATATACATTCGAGTCATCTCTTCTTCCCCATCTCCCTGCACCATGCAAAGAAACTCCCAGCCATATCGTTCATAAAAACTAGTGTGATCCGTAATTAAATAAAGTGGCGAGATTCCTTTTTCCTTCATATCCTCCACTACCCTATTCAATAATTTTCCTGCTATTCCCCTGCCACGATATTTTTCTTCCGTATATACAGCGCAAACATTTGGAGTAAGATCTTTCCTGTCATGAAAATCATTTTCAATGACACCCAATCCCCCGATGATTCTTTCTCCATCGAGGCATAAATACCAGCCATACTCTGTCTCTTTTTCTAAATATGCATTCATACATTCCAAGTATGCCTCTTTTGGTACTCCCCATTTACTGTGGAACCATTCCGCTGCCTGCTCCTTGACGGATGGCATTTCTCTTAATGTAATGTATTGATAATTTTTCATCATATTTTTCTCCATTTTGACTTATTTCACAATTTACTTTCTATGCGCAGACTAGCCTCCACATGCATAATCCAATGTCTGGAAAATGGCATCTGTATCAGCCCTTTGATATCTTTCCCACACCAATCGCAAAGCTACACCTCCATACCCTTTTCCCTGTTTGGAAGCATCTATCATCATATGCCAGATATCATATTCTGGAATATCATAATCGTAAATTACCATAACATAACCTACCATCTTATCTCCATCATATATTCCAAATGGCTGGCACTGTTTACGATATACATATGCTTGCGCTAAGCTTCGAATAGGATTGGAAACATACTTTTCCTGCCCATCTGCCAGCTTTAATTGAAATGCATCCAGAAAATTGGCTTCATTAATCACTTTCAAATTAACCATTTTATTCTCTCCACTTCTTTTTCATTGCCAATCTGCTCAACTCTGAGCTTCACCCTCACCACCTCCCGATACTCATACCTATCTTATATCCGATTTTACAATATAAGTCTACCCTATTGTCAGTGACATGCAGAAATTCATATGTAAGATGTAAAAAAGGTGCAAAAATTTCCCACAATGCCAACTTTTTAATATCGTGTCAAAAATATACAAAAATCCCCTCGGCCTATATTAGACCGAAGGGATCTCTAATTTTATTTAATAAATATTCACAAATTACATGATATCCTTGTTATCTACGCCGTCCATATCATCGAAATCCTGATTCTCACCAACCATACCCCAGATAAAGGTATATGCCTGAGAACCTGAACCACTGTGAATAGACCAGCTTGGAGAAATAACAGCTTCCTCGTTTCTCATAACGATATGACGAGTCTCCTGCGGCTCTCCCATGTAATGCATAACAAATGCATCCTCTGGAATATCAAAGTACAGATAAACCTCCATACGTCTGTCATGTGTATGACATGGCATTGTATTCCATACACTGCCTGGCTCAAGCTTTGTCATACCCATTTCAAGCTGACAGCTCTCTACCTGACCTGGAAGGATGTACTTGCAGATTGTACGATGGTTTGAAAGCTCAAGTGAACCAAGCTCTACCTTGTTCTCATCCTTAACGATGACAACACCTTCCTCTGGTGTACCTTCTGGCTTAATTAAAACAGTCGGATAGGTACGATGTGCCGGTGCACTGTTTAAATAGAATTTTGCCGGGTTGGAAGCATCTTCACTTGCGAATACAATCTTCTGTGTTCCCATTCCGATGTACATACCTTCCTTATGATCAACCGTGTATACCTTGCCATCAACTGTGATGGTTCCCTTACCACCGATATTGATCACACCAAGCTCTCTTCTCTCGCAGAAATACTTTGCGCGAAGCTCATCTCCTGCAGTTAACTCGAGTGGACTTTCTGCCGGTGTTGCACTTCCGGTAATGATACGGTCGATGTGGCTGTATACCAGCTTAATCTCACCTGGTACAAACAGTCCCTGAATCAGAAATTCCTCTCTGAGTCTCTGTGTGGTATAAGTCTTAACATCTCTTGGACTTACAGCAGTTCTTAACTCCATAAGAATCCTCCTTTGTTGTGTGGTGCACTATGGCACCTCACCCTATTTTATATTATCTTAAGGTCACAGGCTTCTTCCTATATAATCCGCTTGTGACCTTTTTGACTTTGCTATTCTATGCTTACTGCTGCTTACGCAGTGCTGCACGTTTACGAAGTGTTGGATCAAGAATCTTCTTTCTGATACGAAGGTTCTTTGGTGTTACCTCAAGTAACTCATCAGTATCAATGAAATCCATACACTGCTCAAGGCTCATCACCTTCTTTGGAACAAGGCGAAGTGCATCATCAGAACCTGAAGAACGAGTGTTGGACAAATGCTTTGTCTTGCAGACATTAACTTCTACGTCCTCTGCCTTACCAGTCTGACCAACAACCATACCAGAGTAAACCTTCTCACCAGGTCCAATAAACAATACACCTCTTTCCTGTGCATTGTAAAGACCATAAGTAATACTCTCGCCATCCTCAAATGCAATAATAGAACCCTGCTTACGATACTGGATATCGCCCTTGTACTCCTCATAACCATCAAAGATAGTATTGATGATACCATTTCCCTTTGTATCAGTCATGAATTCACCTCTGAATCCAATCAGACCTCTTGATGGGATAGAAAACTCCAGTCTTGTATAGCCGCCCTGTGTTGTTCCCATTCCGTGAAGTTCACCCTTACGGCTGGAAAGCTTCTGGATAACAGTACCGGAAAACTCCTCTGGAACATCAATATAAACAAGCTCCATTGGCTCTAAAAGACGATTTCTCTCATCTCTCTTTGTTAAAACCTCTGCCTTGCTGACTGCAAACTCGTATCCCTCACGGCGCATGTTCTCAACAAGAACTGAAAGATGAAGCTCACCTCTTCCGGATACCTTAAAGCTATCCATGTTCTCAGTCTCCTCAACGCGCAGGGAAACGTCTGTGTTCAGCTCGCGGAACAGTCTCTCTCTTAAATGTCTTGAAGTAACAAACTTTCCTTCCTGACCAGCAAGAGGACTATCATTTACCATAAAGTTCATTGCGATAGTCGGCTCAGAAATCTTCTGGAACGGAATCGCTACCGGATTCTCCGGTGAACAAATCGTATCACCGATATGAATATCGCTAATACCAGAAATTGCAACAATAGAACCGATATCAGCACGCTGTACCTCTACCTTATTCAGACCATCAAACTCATACAGCTTACTGATTTTTACGCGGCGCTTCATACTCGGATCATGATGATTTACAATAACACAGTCCTGATTTACCTTCACAAAACCATTGTCAACCTTACCAACACCAATACGACCTACATATTCATTATAATCGATGGTGCTGATCAAAACCTGAGTCGGTGCCTCTGGATCACCTTCCGGTGCCGGAATATGCTCAATAATGGTTTCAAACAATGGAACCATATTCTCTCTAGGATCATCTAAATTTCTAACTGCAAAGCCAGCCTTTGCAGATGCATACAAGAATGGACAGTCTAACTGCTCATCACTTGCATCAAGATCCATCAAAAGCTCTAATACTTCATCTACAACTTCCGCCGGTCTTGCCTCCGGACGGTCAATCTTATTGATACATACAATAACAGACAGGTCAAGCTCAAGTGCCTTGCTTAAAACGAACTTTGTCTGCGGCATTGGTCCCTCAAATGCGTCAACAACAAGAATAACACCATTTACCATTTTCAGTACACGCTCTACCTCGCCACCGAAATCCGCATGTCCTGGTGTATCGATGATGTTGATCTTGCAGTCTTTATAAGTAACTGCAGTATTCTTGGACAGGATAGTGATGCCTCTTTCTCTTTCGATATCATTAGAGTCCATGACACGCTCCTGAACTTCCTGATTCTCACGAAATACTCCGCTTTGCTTTAACAGCTCATCTACCAGTGTCGTTTTACCGTGGTCAACATGCGCAATAATCGCTACGTTTCTTACTGTCTCTCTCTTTGTTTTCATATAGAAAAAACTCCTCTTAATGCTAAAAACTTAATTCAGTTACACAAATCCCCCCAAACCAGCATCTGTCTTTTTAAACTTTTCATCAGCAAAAGAGAGCTGCCGGTTGGCAACTCTCTTATTGTAGCACAGATAATATTCATTTTGCAAGTAGTTTTCAAGATTCTGGTGCATCCTTTTGCACAGTTTCAGAAAGTGCCGTCAATGTTCCTGCAATCGAAGCCAGATTTGACGGCACAATGATCTTTGTTGCTTTACCGTCAGCTGCCTTCTCAAAAGCCTCCATACTCTTAATCTGAAGAACGGCTGCATCAGCCTTTGCTTCCTTAATATAAGCAATTCCATCAGCCTTCGCCTGAGAAACGCGGCGAATTGCCTCTGCTTCACCTTCTGCCTCACGAAGCATTGCCTCTTTCTTTGCCTCTGCACGAAGAATTGCTGCCTGCTTTTCAGCCTCTGCATCAAGGATTGCAGACTGCTTCTTACCTTCTGCGCGAAGAATTGCAGACTGCTTTTCACCTTCTGCACTAAGGATCGCTGCACGCTTGTCACGCTCTGCCTTTGCCTGCTTTTCCATAGAATTTTGGATGTCAGACGGCGGTGCGATATTCTTAAGCTCAACACGGTTTACCTTAATTCCCCACGGATCTGTTGCCTCATCAAGACTGCTTCTCATCTTAGTATTGATTGTCTCGCGAGAGGTCAGTGTCTCATCAAGCTCCATTTCACCGATAATATTTCTCAATGTGGTTGCTGTCAGATTTTCAATTGCCATCAGCGGATTTTCTACACCATACGCATAAAGCTTCGGATCTGTAATCTGATAAAATACAACTGTATCAATAAGCATTGTAACATTATCTTTTGTAATAACCGGCTGAGGATCAAAATCTACAACCTGTTCCTTTAAAATAACGTTTCTTGCAACGTGATCAACAAATGGCATCTTGATATGAACACCAACTGACCATGTAGTAAGATAACCGCCAAGACGCTCTACGATAACAGCATGTGCCTGTGGCACAATGCGGATACATGAACCAATGATACATAAAATAACAATGACAATAATAACGCCTGCAATAAATTGAGGACTTAGAATAGATGCTGCTAACATACTCATACACTCCTTTTCTCTTAAATGATATACTGCTTATTCTTTTAACTGTTTTCCTGTGCTGTCCTTGACTGCTCAATCTTTGCAACGATCAGTTTGACACCCCGGATGCCTGTGACAACAACACGGCTGCCTGCTTCGATGATTTCATCATCCTTCTCGGCAGCTGCTGTCCACTCCTGACCACGAATTACAGCTTTTCCAAAGCCTTCCTGATTATGTATTCGAGCCGTAACCGTCGCATAATCTCCAATTAAACTATCGACATTTGTCTTGACCGTCTTTGTCTGAAGAAAGCGTCCAGCAATGGGACGAACCAAAATCAATAACAGCATCGACACAGCTAAAAAAACAATAAGCTGAATTTCTAACGATGTCGAAAACAGTGAAGTAATAAATGCTGCAACGGCACCGACAGCAAACCAAATGGTTACAAGCTGAAATGTTGCCATCTCAATCGCTGTCAATACGATAAATACGATGAGCCAGACATAAACTTCGATACTGTCCACATCTAATCCTCCTTTCATCTTCGTTTTTCTTATGCTACCACAAAAATGATTAGTATTTTTCCGACTGTCATTTTTGCCAGATATTTTTGTAATCCTTAAATTTTAAATCACATGATAAATCATCACTCTTAGTGTAAATACATGCTCGTCCCACATTGTTTCAACATTTCCGTCTGCATGCTCTAAAAGTTCATGCATGATGCGAAGCCCCATTCCATGCTCCTGTGGATTTTCTTTGCGGCTTATAAGACGTCCATCCTGTGCTTTAAAAATGGTGCCATCATAGCGATTTTTAATTTCAATAAAAAGATTTTTTCGCTCAACCTTCATAAAAATCTTCACAAGACGTTCCTTCTCACTAACTCTGTCGCATGCCTCAATTGCATTGTCAAGCGCATTTCCAAGAACACCGCATAATACAGAATCCGCCACCTCCATTTCTCTTGGAATGGAAATAGATTCCTCCACTTCAATCTTCTTTTCTCTTGCCACGGCCTTTTCAAAGTCAAGCACCGCATCTACAGTTCTATTTCCTGTTGTTGATGAGTGCGGTGTCATAAGGCTCTGCTCCTCGTTCAAGCGGCAGATTAAAGAATCGAAATCTCCTTTTTTGGCAAGCATCAAAAGCTCCATATTGCGGTTTTTTCGCTCATGGCGCTCCTTTCGCATTGTTTCCTGAAAATGAGAAAGAGCCTCATACTGCTTTGCATAGTACTGAAGCTGACGGCTCGTCATATATTCCCTTCGCCTCGTCTTTTCCTTCCATGCTTCTTCCTTTTGAAACGCAAAAATTGTCTCGAACAGCAAAATAATCGCAGCAACCGCTGCGCTAAATAAGCTTAGAACTCCTTTTGTACGAATCAGAATCAAACAGCACGTATTTAACACACACCATAAAAGGAAATGCGGCAAAAGGCAGCGCCAAGTTTTTTTCTGTTCTTCTTTTTTCAAAACTGCAAGATATTGTGATGTCGTATATAATGCAAAAAAATTGATCAATAATACAAGCAATAAATCTGTCATGTTTCGATCCCTCTCAATGTTTGTTCTTACTCAGAACCCCATTCCCAGAAGCGGCTGCGCACATTAGCGCGGTGTGCCTCACTTATACTTAAAATCGTGCCATCTCTAAGTGCAAGCTTTTCATACTGAAAGGCCTCAACGTGCTCCATATTCACAAGATACGCCTTGTGAATCCGTACAAAATCTGCACTGATTGCTAAAAGTTCTTCCTCTGCCTCATCAAGCTTATGATAATACTCGTATTCTCCACGCACAGTATGAACAATTACCTTTCGCTTGTTGCTTTCCAGATATACAATATCTCGGCAAAGAAGATTCACCACGTTTTTTCCAAAACGAATCGTAAACAGCTCTCTGTGAAAACGGCTGATTCGCTCAAACGCCTTATCTAACACATTCTCAAGTTCCTCTTGCTTTAATGGTTTTGACAAAAAACGAAATGGCTCTGCCTCAAACAGCTGTCGCATATACTGGTCATAACCTGAAACATATATAATAAGTGTCTGGTATGAGCGCTCACGAAGCTTTTTTCCAAGTTCGATTCCATCCATTTTTCGCATCTCAATATCAAGAAACAATATTTCAAAGCCTGCACCGTTTTCAATTTCTTCTAAAAGCTCCTCCGCAGATGCAAATGTTTCAGCCTGCAGCTCCACTCGCTTTTTTTTTGCATAAGCCATTACAAGACTTCTAAGCTGCTCGGCAAACGGCAGTTCATCATCACACATTGCACATGTTATCATTACACTTCCTCCTCAAACAAAAGAAGTTCTTTTCCATTCTTAGCGTAGTACCCATAATCTTCGATCTCTGTCTTAGCACTGCCCTGAAAGCTCTCAAGAAGCTGCTTTTCCATGGATGCGCGCTCAGTAAGAGGTACAAGAAAGCGCACACTTACATCCTCTGCATATTCACTGTCTAATTGGCTGTAGCCTCGCTGTCCCAACAGATAAAGAAGTGTTCCTATCTGGTTATATGTCACCTTTACTAAAAACTGTACAGCTGGAATTTTTTCAATAACCTCACTTGCTTCAACACCAGCCTTTGCCGCCGCCGTATAAGCGCGCACCAGGCCGCCCGTTCCCAAAAGAGTACCTCCAAAATAGCGCGTGACAACAACAACAGTGTCGCAAAGACCTGCACCCGTCAGCACATCAAGCATTGGCTTTCCTGCTGTCTGTGAAGGTTCACCGTCATCACTGCAGCGCTTTAGCTCCTGTTTTTTTCCGATGCAGTATGCATAGCAATTATGTCTTGCATCCCAATATTTTTTGCGGATCGTCTCAATATAGGCAAGTGCCTCCTCCTCTGACTCCACATGCTCTAAGTTTGCAATAAACCGTGATTTTTTCTCTACAATTTCTGCTGTATCTCCAACATAAACTGTCTTGTAGGCCTCTGACATTTTATTCACCTTATTCCTTTATACTTTTATTTCCATATATTAAAAGCATTTTCTTATTTTTCTCTGCTGCAAAATGCTTTGTAGCTAGTGTATCTTATTTTGCAGCTTCTGTAAAGGTTTGCTTTTTTTCTGGTATTTTTCTCTATTTTTTGATATACTAAAGAATAAATGTCAGTCCATGCTTAGAAAGCGTTTATGCATGAATTTGACGGAAAGGCACTTATCTTTATGATTTTTAATAATGATGCAATAAAAAAGGAGCTGTCAGGTCTTCTTGATACATCAAGGCAGGCCAGACGACACCATCTTATTTTTCTTTTAAAAATAGCACTGGCAATGTTTCTAATTCTTTGCTTCGCCGGCTTTGCTATCGGAATTGGATTTGTCCGCGGAGCAATTGATGCTGCTCCCTCTCTCGATATACTTGATGTACAGCCACAAGGATATGCTTCTCAAATTTACGACGCAGACGGCAATCTAATGCAGACACTTGTCATGGAAGGTAGCAACCGCGAAGAAGTCAGCTTTGACCAGCTTCCTGATGATCTTGTAAACGCTTTTATCGCAATTGAGGACAGCCGCTTTTATGAACATAACGGAATTGATTTAAAGGGGATTTTGCGTGCCGCTTATGTCGGTATTACAAGTGGACGTTTTTCTGAGGGTGCCAGCACAATCACTCAACAGCTTATTAAAAATAATGTGCTGCAAGGCGGCTACGAGACAAGCATGGCAGACAAACTGCGCCGCAAAATTCAGGAACAATTTCTTGCAGTAAAATTAGAAGATCAGCTAGACAGCAAAGAAACTATTCTTGAATACTATCTTAATACAATTAATCTTGGCGGCAACTGTCTTGGTGTACAGACAGCTGCTCACCGCTATTTTGGCAAAAATGTATGGGAATTAACATTATCTGAATGCACTGTTTTGGCTGCCACCACATCAAACCCATCACGCTATAATCCGCTTACACATCCAAAGGAAAATGCAGTGCGCCGAAAGATCGTTCTTGAAAAAATGTATGAGCAAAATTTTATCACTTATGATCAGAAAAACGATGCACTTGATGATGATGTGTACAGCCGCATTCAGACAGTTGACAATGCCACTTCAGGCAGTACGGTCTTTTCTTATTTTACAGATGCTGTATATAATCAAGTTTGTGATGATCTGCAGTCAAAGCTTGGCTATTCTGCCTCACAAGCTTATAAACTTCTCTACAGCGGCGGCCTGCAGATTTATTCAACAATGGATCCGTCCATTCAGGCTATTGTCGATGAAGAGATCAACAATGCTGACAATTACATCTCTTCAACAGGAAGCAGGCTTTTAGAATATTCACTTAATTATGCGCTTACTGTATGCCATGCAGACGGTTCTGAAAGCACCTATACAGAAAATGATCTGATAAGCTATTTTCAGTCAGAAAAAAAACAGGCAACGTTTGCAAATATTTATGCTTCAAAAGAAGATATTTATCGCTCTGTCCGTGAATTTAAAGCATCACTGCTTATTTCTGGTGACTCAGTTACAAACGAAACCATTACTCCTATTCTCGAACCGCAGGAATCTGTCGTTGTCATGAATCAGTCAAATGGTTATGTTGCTGCCATATCCGGCGGCCGCGGTGAAAAAGAAGGAAGCCTCACTTTAAATCGTGCTCTGCACTGCCACAGGCAGCCAGGTTCTGTTTCAATGATAATCAGCACATTTGCACCTGCTATCGACTCGTGTGGTGCCACTCTTGCCTCCACATATTATGACGCTCCTTATTCATCCGGAAATCAGCAGGTCTTAAACTGGTGGGGAAATCCGTATCTTGGCTACAACAATATACGTCAGGCTATCACATATTCCATGAATGTCATTGGTGCTAGGTGCCTGACTTCTCTTGTATCTGATTCTACTGCTTATGATTATCTAGAGCTTTTTGGTTTAGGCGATGCTAACGTGTTTGAATCTACAGCCTCTCTTGCCTCCGCAAGCCAGTCATATACTGTCACAAATGAAATGCTTACTGCAGCATTTGCTTCAATTGCTAATGATGGAATTTACCAAAAGCCAACCTACTACACAAAGGTTTTAGACCGCCATGGTAATATTCTTCTTGAAAGTGTTCCTTCTCAGACAAGAATTATTAAAAGTTCCTCTGCTGCTCTTTTAACAAACGCAATGGAGGATGTGATTTCATCTGATTCCTCTTATTACTATCAATATGGAATCACACCAACTGGTACACTTTGTCAAGTTGATTCAATGACACTTGCTGGAAAGTCTGGAACAACGACAAGCGGAAGCGACGTATGGTTCATAGGCTACTCTCCTTACTACACCTGCGGCATATGGTCTGGATATGACGACTCAAAGGTACTTTCAAACGGAACTGAATACCACAAAACAATATGGCAGAAAATTATGGCTCGCATTCATGCTGATCTTGATAACAAAGATTTCGTCTTTACAGATGAATTAGAATCTGCAAAGATCTGCAGCAAGTCAGGCCTTCTCGCAGTTGATGGCGTATGCAACAGCAGTTCAAGCAACGCTTGTGTATACACAGAATATTTTGCACCTGGCACAGCACCAACAAGCTACTGTGACCGCCACTATGCACTTCGTATCTGCACAGAATCAGGCAAAAGTGCAACAAAATACTGCCCAGGTGATTCAGTCGTGCAGCGAGTTTATCTTCATATTGATGACAGTGATCTTTCAAGTGGCACTACGACAGACTCAGATTATCTGGCACCATCGAACCTTCAAAGCTGCGACATTCATACGGGAGATTCTACCCGGTAAGTTTACAAATAGGCTTTGGTAAAGTTTTTGTCGGCGCCTATTTGCTTTAAACATATGAAAACGGCCATACCATTTTGGGTATGACCGTTTTTTATGCTTTTAATAAAGCCGCCAAAATTACTTAAAGTACTTAACACCTGACTCAAACAGCTTCAGATCCTGCTCACCATAGATGTTGATTGCTACAGAATCTCCGATACGCTCTGAATGCGCCATCTTTCCATATACACGTCCATCTGGGCTTGTGATACCTTCGATTGCTGCATAGGAACCGTTCATATTCCACTCTTCGTCCTGTGCAAGATTGCCATTGTAATCAACATACTGAGTTGCAACCTGTCCGTTTGCGAACAGCTTATCAAGCCACTCCTTGCTTGCTACGAAACGTCCCTCGCCGTGAGAAACCGGGTTGCAGTAAACACCGCCGAGTGTTGCCTGTGCCAGCCATGGAGACTTATTGGATACTACCTTTAAGTATGCCATCTTGGAAACATGACGTCCAATGGTGTTTGTTGTCAGTGTCGGAGAATCAGACAGCTGGCTGTCAATAATCTCACCATAAGGAACAAGTCCTAACTTTACAAGTGTCTGGAAGCCGTTGCAGATACCAAGTACAAGACCATCTCTGTTGTTTAACAGATCCATAACTGCTTCTTTGAGCTTCTCATTTCTAAATGCTGTTGCGAAGAACTTTGCAGAACCATCTGGCTCATCACCTGCTGAGAATCCGCCTGGGAACATGATGATCTGAGACTCGCGGATTGCCTTTGTAAAGATATCAACAGACTCGCGAATTTCTTCTGCTGTCTGGTTGCGAACAACCTTAACAATAGCCTCTGCGCCTGCGCGTTCAAATGCCTTTGCACTGTCATACTCACAGTTTGTTCCTGGGAATACTGGAATAAATACCTTTGGCTTTGCAACCTTATTCTTGCATACATAAATTGAATCTGCCTTGTAAATACCTGTATCAACCTTTGGCTGTGTCTTTCCAGATACAGACGGGAATACCTTCTCAAGAGTAGACTTCCAACTCTTTACAGCCTCATCCATGGAAATTACAATTTCGCCATAAATGAAGGTTGGCTCTGCACTTACTTCACCAATAACCTCACATGGAACCTCTAAATCTGCGATGCATTCTGCCGGAACTTCTGCAAGAATATTTCCGTATAATGGAGCAAAGAGGAGATTCTTATCAAGCTGTGCATTGATAACTGCACCAAGGCCATTACCAAATGCCATCTTGCTTACTGCCTCTGCGATACCGCCTGCGCCAATTGCATATGAGGATACGATCTGACCATTACGAACAGCCTCGTGAATCTGACCGTACAGTTTCTTCACCTGCTCATAGTTCGGAAGGTCATATTCATCCTTCTCAATAGCAAACAGAACAAGTTTATTTCCTGCCTTCTTAAATTCTGGTGTTACAACATCATTTTCAGATGCCACATCAACTGCAAAGGAAACAAGTGTTGGCGGTACATTTAACTCATCAAAACTTCCTGACATGGAATCCTTTCCACCAATTGACGGAAGACCAAATCCCATCTGTGCTGCATATGCACCAAGCAATGAAGCAAACGGAAGTCCCCATGTATGAGAATCCTCTGTCATTCTGCGGAAGTACTCCTGGAATGTCATACGAATCTTACTGTAGTCACCACCAGCTGCCGTAATTTTAGCAATAGACTCTGTTACGGCATAAACAGCACCATGATATGGACTCCATGAGGACAGGTATGGATTAAAACCATAACTCATCATGGTAACAGCATCAGTATTTCCCTTTGCTACAGGAACCTTTGCTACCATTGTCTGAACCTCAGTCAGCTGATTCTTTCCACCATACGGCATTACAACGCTTCCTGCACCGATGGAGCTGTCGAACATCTCAACAAGACCCTTCTGTGAGCAAACATTTAAATCAGCAAGCATAGAAAGCCATTTTTCCTTTACATCAGTAACTTCCTTTGATGCGAAGAAGCTTTCTTCCTTCTTTGGCATACTTACAGTAACATCTGTCTCCTGATGAGCACCGTTTGTATCAAGGAATGCACGGCTGATATTAACAATTTCTTTTCCTCTCCAGCGAAGAACAAGTCTAGGATCCTCACTCACAACTGCAACCTTTGTTGCCTCCAGATTCTCCTCAGCTGCATAAGCTAAAAACTGGTCTGCATCCTTTGGATCTACTACAACTGCCATACGCTCCTGAGACTCAGAAATCGCAATCTCTGTGCCGTCAAGGCCTGCATACTTCTTTGGAACCTTATCAAGCTCAACAACAAGACCGTCTGCCAGCTCTCCAATTGCTACAGATACACCGCCGGCACCAAAGTCGTTACATTTCTTAATCAGATGGCTGACTTCCTCACGACGGAACAGTCTTTGTAACTTTCTCTCAGTCGGTGCATTACCCTTTTGAACCTCTGCACCACATGTTTCGATAGAAGACTGTGTGTGAGCCTTAGAAGAACCAGTTGCACCACCGCAGCCATCTCTTCCTGTACGTCCGCCAAGCAGAATAATGATATCGCCTGGATCAGAATTTTTACGGATTACTGCACGTCTTGGAGCTGCACCCATAACAGCACCGATCTCCATACGCTTTGCCACATAATTTGGATGATAAATTTCCTTTACATAACCAGTTGCAAGACCAATCTGATTTCCATAAGAGCTATAACCAGCTGCTGCTGTACGAACAAGCTTCTTCTGAGGAAGTTTTCCAGGAAGTGTCTCAGAAAGCGGACGTGTCGGGTCTGCAGCACCAGTCACACGCATTGCCTGATAAACATAGGTACGACCTGACAGCGGGTCACGAATTGCACCGCCAAGACATGTTGCAGCGCCTCCAAATGGCTCAATCTCAGTAGGATGGTTATGTGTCTCATTCTTAAAGTTGATCAGCCACTCTTCTTCCTTACCGTCTACCTTAATAGGTACTACGATAGAACATGCATTGATCTCATCACTTTCTTCCTGATCCTGAAGCTTTCCCTGCTTCTTCAACTGACGCATACCCATAAGAGCCAAATCCATCAGGCTGATAAATTTGTCATTTCTGCCTTCAAACAATGTTTTATGAGCAGTCTCATACTCATCGTATGTCTTCTCGATTACCGGACGATAATATCCTTCCTCAAATGTAACGTTCTTTAACTCTGTCTGGAAGGTTGTATGACGGCAATGATCAGACCAGTATGTATCAAGTACACGAATTTCAGTCATGGACGGATCACGCTTTTCCTCATCGTGGAAATACTTCTGGATGTGAAGGAAATCCTTAAAGGTCATAGCAAGACCAAAGGAATCATAGAGCGCCTTCAGATCTTCCTCATTCATCTTGGAAAAGCCTTCCAGAATTTTTACATCTTCTGGCTCTGGATGTACCATGTTCAGTGTCTGCGGAATTTCCTCCGATGCTTCTCTTGAATCAACTGGATTAATACAGTGATTCTTCAGCTTAGCAACTTCCTCACTTGTAAGTGCACCGCTGATCACATATGTGGTTGCTGAACGGATAATCGGCTGTTCATCTTCCTTTAACAGCTTTACACACTGCTCTGCCGAGTCTGCTCTCTGATCAAACTGTCCCGGAAGATACTCTACTGAAAAAATAATATCATCCTTCTCGTGAGGGAAGGTGCCCTCATAAAGATCATCGACCGGCGGCTCCGAAAAAATAGTTCCCTTACTCTTTTCATAAGTCTCATCCGAAAGGTTTTCAACATCATAACGGATCAGCACACGCACCTTCTTGGCATCGTGAATGTCAAGATAGCTGCTCATCTCTTCCATAAGCTCCTGTGCTTTTACTGCATAAGGTTCCTTCTTCTCCGCGAAGATTCTTCTGACGCTCATATCATTCTCCTTTGATTTGTAATTACCCTTCACAAAACGCGTGAATTGTAAGTATATTCAATAGAAGTATATCATAGCTTTGGATTTGAAATCAACCTTTCATATTCCACAAATAATATAAAAAAACGAGCGAAAAGTAAGTAATTTTCACAAAAACATCACAAAAAGGGAGAGCCAAAGCTCTCCCTGAATTTTTATACACAATATGCGGTTTGATCAACTGCTAATTAAGCAAGCTTGCTCTTTGCAGTCTCAGCCAGCTTTGCGAATCCAGCTGGATCATTAACAGCCATATCAGCCAGAATCTTTCTGTCTAACTGGATGTCAGCGCTCTTTAAGCCGTACATAAACTTGCTGTAAGACAGACCGTTCATTCTAGCTGCTGCGTTGATACGGGTGATCCACAGCTGTCTGAACTGTCTCTTTCTCTGCTTTCT
>ENA-USUG01004248-USUG01004248.1-human-gut-metagenome-genome-assembly--contig:-NODE-4248-length-18063-cov-16.133938_pt1 | contig 18063 bp, 13 predicted proteins | sample MGYA00250059_ERZ773394 | MGnify/ENA primary metagenome ERZ773394 (study PRJEB29103, sample SAMN06111957) | human gut metagenome | biome: human gut; feature: ankylosing spondylitis patient; material... | reverse complement strand
GAAGTATTTCGTGTTTACCACGAAACATCACGATGGTTTTTGTATGTGGGATACGAAAGAAACGGATTATAAGATTACTTCCTCTGAATGTCCGTATCATACGGCACCTCATCCGGATATACTGAAAGAATTGTTTGGTGCGTTCCAAAAGCGGGATTTTATGATCGGTGCCTATTTCTCGAAACCGGATTGGAATAACCCTTATTATTGGTCGGATCGTTGGCAACACGGAGATCGCAACGTGAATTACAAGATCAAGAATCACCCGTGGATGTGGGAGAAATTCTGCGATTTCACGTATAATCAGATAAAAGAGTTGATGACCGGGTATGGGAAGGTGGATATTATTTGGTTAGACGGGGGATGGGTGGCACCGGAAAATCGGAATCAAGATATCAAGATGGATCGAATCGTGGAGATGGCACGAGAACATCAACCCGGATTGATCGTTGTTGACCGTTGGGTCGGCGGGAAATACGAGAATTACCGTACTCCGGAGCAGAAGATTCCTGAAAAACCGTGGAATTACCCGTGGGAAACTTGTATGACGATGGCAAATCAGTGGTCTTATTTGCCGGGTGATAAATACAAGTCTACCCGAGAACTTGTACATTATCTTGTGGATATCGTGAGTAAAGGGGGAAACTTTTTACTGAACGTGGGAGTGGATGGTAATGGAGAGATTCCGCCGGAAGGGATTAAGATCATGAAAGAGATGGGTGCTTGGATAAAGATTAACGGGGAGGCAATCTACGAAACCCGCCCAATCGCCCCTTATAAAGAAGCGAAGATTTGTTACACGAAACATAAAAATAACGGGAAAGTATATGCTATTTATCTAAATGATGAGGATGAACCGAATCCGCCTTCACAGATTATGTTCAGCGGTATTAAGCCGGCCAAAGGAGCCCGGATCTCGTTATTGGGACATAAAGGAAATTTATCCTATAAACGGGTGGACAACGGCGTGTTGGTGACACTACCACCGTCTTTCGTGAAGAACCCGGCTTGTGAACATGCCTGGACGTTATGTATTTCTGAAATTAATGAAAAAGAGTAGCTTCAAGCTACTCTTTTAATAACTACCTCCCCTAACCCCTCCTGCACAGGAGGGGAAACCGCTTGGAAATCAACCCTCTCCCTGTGTAAGGGGGAGTTGGAGGGGGTAGCTTGTTGATAGGGATAAGGCTTGTTAGACACTCCCCTTCATTAAAACCCATTCAACTGCATGGTTGCGGTGGGAATTAATAGTACGAAACCGATAATAACAAGTAGGAGAATGAATTTCCAAAAGAACTTCACCCAAACGTCGTAAGGGATACGAGCGATTCCCAAAGCTCCGATCAGCACTCCGGAAGTAGGAGTGATCATATTCGTGAACCCGTCTCCAAACTGGAACGCCATCACGGTAGCTTGTCTGGATAGTCCGATTACGTCGGAAAAGGGGGCCATGATGGGCATGGTAAGAGCTGCTTTGGCAGAACCTGACGGGATGATAATATTGATCATTGTTTGGATCAAGTACATGATACCTAGCGAGAGAACACGTCCGGCCTCGCTCATTAGGCCCGCCAGCGAGTGGAGAATAGGATCTATGATATGGCCTTCTTGTAAAATAATGATAATTCCACCGGCTAAACCAACTACTAGTGCGGCAGAAAGAATATCCTTTACTCCGGCGATAAAGAGCTTGACAATGTTATCCGCGTTTTCTTTTGCTGCAAAACCGGAAAGTATTCCCATGGCAAGGAATAGCCCGGATATTTCAGGCAAATACCACCCGTAACCCATCACGCCCACGATTAGAAAAAGAATCGTGAAGCCAAGGATCGTCAGGATAAAAAAGTGGAAAGATTTCCGTAAAGAAAAATATCCGATCAAGGCGAATAGTACGGTTAATGCCGGGACTACAAACGTGGTTAGACTGGAATGTTCCCCGATGGATAGTGTCGTGCGGGGAAAATAACAGGAGAAAAGTATTAGTCCGGTGAGGATAAAAAAGTAGACAACCCAAGATGAGGTGTAACTTTTGTATTCAATTTCCTGTGTGTCGGCCACTTTCTCTTGTCTCCAATGACTATCTAGGTTGTACACGAGTGAAGCCTTGGGATTTTTCTTGACTTTTGCGGCGTAGCGTAACACCCAGGCTATCATGATCACGTTGAGTATGGCCCAACAGAATATCCGGTACTCGAAACCGGAAAATAACGGAAGGTCCGACAACCCTTGTGCGATACCGATCGTGAAGGGATTCAAAATTGCTCCCGCGAACCCGACATGGGCAGCGACATAGACCATACATACTCCCGTGAGAGAATCGTAACCCATGGATATGGCCAGGGGAACGATAATGATGACAAAAGCCAGCGTTTCCTCGCTCATGCCGAAGATCGCCCCGAAACAACTAAACAGAAGCATAACCATCGAAATAATGATGTTATTGACACCTAGTTTACGGATGATTTTAATATGCTCCAGTTTTTGTGTGGACCGTAAGAAAGAAAAAATCCCCACGTCAATGGCTTTACTATTATTCATAATCCAGAAAGCTCCCCCGATAATCAGTATGAAAGCGATAATGCCGGATTGTTTCTCGAATCCGTTGAAAAGAGCCGAGAATACCTGCCACGTCTGAGGGCTCTTGGCAACCTCATGGAATGAATCGTTCACGATCACGGTTCGTTCTACGCCATTGACATCGATAGATTCTCGCGCGTATTCCCCGCCCGGGATAATCCAGGTTAGGATGGCACAGATAATAATGATCGAGAATACAATGGTATAAGTATGCGGAACTTTCTTTAGCATGATGGACTGTGTTTTTAGATTAAGGGTTCAAATTTACAAATATTTGTGAGAGAGCAACAATATATGACTTGGAATTCTTAAATTTGCATGAAAGAAGTAAATCATAATCATAATGGACTCACGTTTGCAGGATAAAATACGGGCGGGGGAGAGTAAAGTCTTGGAATTCAAAGAAATTCTGCCGCAAGGAGATAAGATAGCGAAAACCGTTGTTGCATTCTCTAATACGAGTGGGGGGCAATTAATTATCGGTGTCGGGGACGACAGAACGATAAAAGGTATTGATCCCGACGTGGATATTTTTGCATTGCAGGATAGAGTAGTATCTATTATCTATGATTTATGTTACCCGAATATTCTACCCGAATTTTACACGACAAACGTGGATGGCAAATTGTTGTTTGTAATAGAGGTCTATCGAGGGAATTTATTGCCTTACTATTTGAAAAAAGAAGGGCGGAATCATGGTACTTACGTGCGGATAGGAAGTTCTAACCGTAAAGCTGACGTGGAAACCGTGATTGATTTGGAGCGACAGAGAATAAATAGAAGTTTTGATGAGGAGATCTGTTTTGACACCTCTTTTGAGAGTTTGGATTTGACCCCGTTGCAGAAAAGGTTCGAGGCGAGGGGAAAGACTCTTGATATGGAGAAGTTGAAAAGTCTGAAACTTGTTCAGGAAGAACACGGTCGTTTGTATCCCTCGCAAGCCTTGTTGATTTTGTTAGGAATACGGGAAAATGCTACCGTAAAATGTGCCCGTTTTAAGGGAACTACCATGGGATCATTTATTGATAAGAAGGAATATTCGGGAGATCTTTTTTCGCAGTTGGATCAAGTTGAGATGTTTATAAAGAATCATCTTCATTTGGCAGGAGTGATTAAAGGGTTGCAAAGGGAAGATCGGTATGAGATTCCGATGGAGGCGATTCGGGAAGTTATATTGAACGCTTATGTACATCGGGATTATATAAATTTGGGACGGGATATAAAAGTTGGCATTTATGACGATATCGTGAATATTGTTTCTCCCGGAGGTTTTCCGAGTTCGATTACGATTGATGACGTGTTGGCAGGTCGCTCCGAGGCAAGGAATAAGGCGATTGCCCGTGTTTTTAAAGAGTTGGATTATATCGAGCAATGGGGCAGTGGAATAAAGAGGATATTTTCATGGTGTGAAGCGGCAGGAGGTGTAAAACCGTTGATTACAGAGAAAGGTGATTTCGTGGATGTTGAGTTGTATAGGGAATATACGGATGGTAGTGAAAGTGTCCAAGAAAGTGTCCAAGAAAGTGTCCAAGAAAGTGTCCAAGAAAGTGAAGGAATATATTTGAGGAAAAGACAAATAGATATATTGTATTTTTGTTTGAAACCAAGGAAAAGTAAGGAAATATTAGATTATTTAGGCGTGATTAATCATTCGAAAAATAGAAAGTTACATATAACTGAATTAGTTCAACTCGGATTATTAGCTCGGACAATTCCGGAAAACCCGAACGATCGGAACCAAAAATATATAACAACAAAAACAGGGAAATTATATATAGAAGAGAATGATAACAGAGGAAAAACGAGATAAAGTATTTACCCGGGATTTCTTTCGAAAGGTGGGGAAAGCGATACATGATTATCATTTGATAGAGGATGGAGACCGGATACTGGTGGGAGTTTCCGGTGGAAAGGATTCGTTGGCACTATTGGAAGTGTTGGCCATGCGGGCCAAGGATCCGAAGCAAAATTACACGGTTATTGCGGCTCATATTGCCGTGGAGGATGTCGCTTACGAGGTGGATGGCGACTATTTGAGGGCATTCTGCGAACGTTTGGGCGTGGAGTATGTTTACCGGACAATTCGGGTGGATACGACAGTGAATCCCAAGAAGCCGGCTTGCTTCGTGTGTTCATGGCACCGGCGCAAGATGCTTTTCGATATTGCCAAAGAATACGATTGTAAAAAACTGGCATTGGGACATCATCGGGATGATGCCGTGGAGAGTCTTTTGATGAGCATGATGTTCAACGGGACAATTTGTAGCATGCCGGCCCGCTTGGAAATGTTCAAGAATACGTTCACGCTCATTCGTCCGTTAATTTATCTTTCGAATGACGAGACTTTACGGTATGCTGAAATGCGACAGTTTAAAAAGCAGAAAAAATATTGTCCCCACGAAAAAGCGACGAACCGGGATGCCGTGAGTCGATTGCTTGATCAGATGGAAATGATTTCCCCCCATGCCCGGAGTAATTTGTTCGCTGCGATGCAAAATATCCGGGAGGATTACTTGCCTTGATCCTATTTTTTAGTTGATTTATATGCTGTGACACGGGAAAGTGAAATAGAATGATTTTAAATTGATCCCTTCTATCCCGCTTGTAGAGAGTGAAAGATAGTTTTTTCTGTATCAGATAAATGGCGGCAGGATCTTAAATTAAAAATATTTGTAGGGAAAAATTGTTTTATTCAAAAAAAGGTCCTAATTTTGTATTCAGGAGGTGAGGATTCCAGATACAATGGAATTCTTAACTAGATAAAGGCACTTATTGGAGGATAAGTGTCATTTATTTTTTATGTATAAATCAATATTTTAATATAATAATTATGACAAAGAAGGTATCTTATGTAACCAAAGAAGGGCTGAAAAAATTGCAGGATGAACTGGACAATTTGCAGAATGTAGAGCGCCCTAAGATTTCCAAAGCAATAGGGGAAGCCATTGAAAAAGGAGATATCTCCGAGAATGCAGAGTATGACGCGGCGAAAGATGCCCAGGGATTACTGGAAGCTAAAATCGCTCAGCTACAAGATATAATATCCAATTGTCGGATCATTGACGAGTCTCAGATCGATACGTCAAAAGTTCAGATATTGAATAAGGTGACGATCAAAAACACTAAAACCAAGGCGACAATGACCTACACGTTGGTGTCAGAGAGTGAAGCTGATTTCAAGGCTGGCAAATTATCCATCACGACCCCAATCGCTAAAGCGTTGATCGGTAAAAAACTAGGAGACAAGGTGGAAGTGCAAGTTCCGGCAGGCACGATGGAGTTTGAGATCATGGACATTTCAATTTAATTGAAAATTGAAAATGGAGAATTGAAAATGAAGGCCAGCGGAGCTGGCAATCTAAAATCTAAAATTTTAAATCTTAAATAGATCATGGCTTCAATTTTCACGATGATTATTAACGGGGAGATTCCATCTTACAAGGTGGCCGAGGATGAGCATTATTACGCATTCTTGGATATTAACCCCCTGCAAAAGGGACACACGCTGGTGGTTCCGAAGCGAGAGGAAGACTATTTGTTTGACCTGACGGATGAAGAATTAGCCGGGATGATGCTGTTTGCCAAAAAGGTGGCCAAAGCAATAAAGAAGAGTATCCCCTGTCAACGAGTAGGGGTAGCCGTGGTAGGATTGGATGTCCCGCACGCTCATATTCATTTGGTTCCTTTGGTTGAAGGCAACGAGTTGAACTTCTCTAACCCGAAAAAACAGTTCCCGAAAGAGGAAATGGAAGCTTGCGCTAAGCTGATTAATAGCAATCTGTAAAAATATTGGACAATTTATCATGAGGGACGCGATCACGTCCCTTTTTTTATCAGAAGATGGAAAGAAAAAAATTATATAACGCCTACGAACAACACGAGGGATATAATTGCTTCGGTTGTGCATCCGGAAATGAACATGGCTTACGCTGTGAATTCTACGAAGAAGGGGAATATATTACTTGCCATTGGATGCCCCGGCCAGAGTTTCAAGGATTTTTTCACGTGTTACATGGAGGGATACAGGCAACGTTGATAGATGAAATCGCATGTTGGAATGTTTTCGCGAAGGTGAAAAGCGCGGGTGTCACGGTTGAATTGACCACGAAATATCGTGCTACAGTCTATTCCGACCGGGGAGAACTATTCCTGCGTTCCCGCATCGTGGAACAAACTTCGCGTCTGGCGAAAATGCACGTGGAACTATTCAATGCCGATGGAACGCTGGGGAGTGAGGCAGATGTGGTTTATCGTATATTCCCTGAAAATGTGGCCCGTCAACGATTAGGATGGACGGGGATCGAGGCGTTTTATCGTGACGAAAAATAATCTTGTTTAGTAGGAATATATAAAAGAGAGGGAATAAAAACTTGTTTTTCAAATAAACTCCTTCGTCGGCTTTGTTGCCACCTTCTCTATAAATAGAGGAACTCTTAGCAACGACGGGTAGTATTTTTCACCTCTCCCTCTGTTTATAGAGGGTGGGCCCCGAAGGGGAGGGAGTTTGAATGTAGGAGTCTTGATTCACTCTCTTGTTTGTAAGCACATGAGATAAATGTCTTTATTTTGAGCTAATCTTTTTAAGAAAATCATTCCATCGTTTTTTCTGGGCAGAAGTTGCATTATTTCCAACACCTTCCATGTTATAAAGAACTTTTTTATTAAATTCTTTCGAATACTCTTTTTCGCATACCGAAATGAAATGATCAATATCGTTGCTTAGTTTAGCTTTAGCTATTTTTATATAAGCTTGGTATACTTGATTATTTTTTAAATGTAAAGCTGTGATTTGGCGACTTATTTTGTCTAAATTTTCTGGACTTGTTTGTATCATTTTGCCATAAAGAATCATCATTACTTCTTTCATGTAGCTATTAAGCAAACGGTTGTTAACTTCTTCTTCTCCGATCGTTTGGAAAAATTTAGCTCTGTTCTCTAAGACATATTTCCCAATTTCAGAATCTTTTGGGGCTATATCAATGTTACCAGTAAGAAACCAATAATTCTTGGATAATTTTTCTTCTTCATTTAACTGCTGAAAAAGATCGAGGGCAACTTGAATGGCTTGGGGAGAGTATAACTCGGTTAGTTTATTCAGATATAGAGTTAGAAATTCTTTATCACGACACCCGTTGTTGTATTTATGGTTTAGTGCTGATAAGGATTGGCGATCATCTAGCCCATCTTTAACTTTTTGTAAGAACTTACTGGAATTACCTCCCCCGACAAACTGATGACGTAAAGAGCCGTCCGGATTTAAAATGATAAATGTTGGATAAACTTGTACGTTATATTGTTTTTGGATAATACTTCCTTTCTCTGTCTCCAGATCATATTTTACACAAATGAATTGTTTGTTCATAAAATCTCCAAGAGCTTCTTCTTTAAAAATAGTATTGGTCATGTACATACACGGTCCACACCACCTGGTATAACAATCGATGAAAAGCATTTTATTCTCTTTTTGAGCTTTTTGCTTAGCCTCATCGAAAGACAAGTCATGAAAAAAAATTCCTTGATAAGCTAGAATTTTGAATGATTCTGCATAATGTGACAGTTTGGTTTTCATATTTTTATCTTGCGTTTTGAGGGCAAGAGAATCCAATAAATTAGCAGCCTCGTAGAATTGTTTTTTATTTCCTTTTTTATCCATCCAGTTCAAATAGGGCGATAAAATGAACCAGAGGTCATCATTACTAAAAGGTTGAATAGACATTTTTTGAGTCAAAGTGATGATGCTGTCAATATTTTCTTGTGCACAAGCTTCTGCAAAGAGTAATTTATTGATAAGATTTTCTTTACTTTTAAATTCGACTAGGGATAACTCTTGGCGTATCTTTTCCAATTGTTGTTGAGTGGCCTCTCCTTGTTTGGTTCTACATTGGCTGATAGGAACAAGGAATCGAGATTGTAAATAATGATCAAGTGTCTCTTCACCTATATTTTTTTGAAGAACGCTTAGATGATTTAATACAAATTGAAATTCTGGATCTCCGTAATTTTTGCTTTCTATCAATGGCCAAAACTCTTTTTTTACCCGGTCTTTATAAGTTAATCGAGTTTCTAACTCTTGACTTATTTGTTTGCTTTTCTCGTAGTTTTGGTTTTGATTTAATATCGTGATGTATTCCATCATCTGTTTCTTACTTAGTTTTCCTTTTTTGTATTGCTTTTGTAGGTAATCAAGAGATGTTTTAACGTGTACTCCTTTTTCCACCCGGTCAATAAATATATCTAAAGGCCCACCACCTACGATCGTGTGTTGAATGCTTCCATCTGGGCGAATAATAAAAAATGTCGGGTAAGCGGAGATAGGAAATCGTTTGGCTAATATCTTTCCTTCCCCTTTTTCCATATCGAATTTCACGGAAATGAAACGAGGATTAAAATATGTCCCGGCCTCTTTGCGTGTGAACACCTGCTCTGTCATGTATTTACATGGACCGCACCACGAAGTGTAACAGTCCATAAATATTAGTTTTTTTTCTGCTTTGGCTTTTGCTTTTGCTTGCTCAAAAGTCAATGGTTCAAAATGAATCCCTTCTTGACAGAAACTGGATGTGTATAAGAAGAGTAAACACGTGAAAAGTATAAAATTCTTCATATGATTTAATGTTTAAATACAACAACACGGTTTTATCTTTTTCTCCTTCTGATTCCAATAATGAGGGCTGTCAGTAGAAGAATACTTGGAAGACACCAAACGAATCCGATACGGGCAATTTTCATTCCTTGCTCTTGAATGTAGATTTTGTTATCGGTTTTAGAGGGTCTGCTTGTATCAATAGGAGCTTTGTTGTAGGATAACCAATTGAAAGAAGCATAAATCAAAGAAAAGTTATAAGCATCTATATTTTTCCGGGCTCTACCGAGCTCGTCATTACTGAAACAATCAGCATCTCCTAAAATGATAATTCTCTGTTCTTTCCCTCCCACTGGTTTTGTCAGTGCAAGGGTGGTCGGGTAAACCTGTTGATGTTCTCCCTTTTCTGGGTTAAGTTCCGGTTTGTCTTCAATAAAATCCGTTGTTTCCGTTTCATTCCACACCTCGTTGTTGTCTGTTACGGTAATCGGGATCATCTGATAATCTAGATCGGGAGTGTAAGTTAACCCTAGGCACCCAGGCATGGTAACAGGAATACCATGAATAAAAGAGGGTGCAATTTTTGGGGCATCCTGTGTGATTTTGGAAAGGATTAGATCCGGAGAGCTTAGTTGTGATGGGCGTACGAGTTGTCCGGGCATAAATGTTATACCGAACATTTTCACTAGGGGATTCATCGTTTTTTGTCGATTAACTTCTCCAGCGATGAGTACATTACCCCCCCGCTCCGTGTATTCTTTATAGTGAGCAAATTCTTCCGGAGACAATGGATGGCGGAGATCTGCCAACACGAGGATATCCACTTTGCTGGAAACCTTTTCTCGAAGATCTACCTCTGTGAAATCGAAACCTTGATTCACTAAAGCGTTACGAAAAGGTCGGTTATCCGTGAATAGGCTATAATCTCTAGCATTTTCTCCCAGATAATTACGTTCTCCATGCCCGGTTACAAATCCAACCAGAGGCATCTTGGTAATCAAATGTTTTAGTGAGGCAGAAATCTCGGATTCACTGGGAAATTTCATAACGTCATTGAATGTTCGTAATATTGCTTTATTCCCGTTCTCCCATTCGATGATACGAGTTAATCTATTATGCTCTCCTGAAAGGTCAATTAGCGCCCTAATTTTTTGAGGAGGAAGAAAACGATTCGTGTCTTCCCTATAGGTTTTGGCAATGTCAATCATGCATTGGTGGTCGGTCATGCCGGGATATCTGCTTTCGATGGATGGATCTGGAGATTGGTCGTAATAATAAACGTATTCAAACTCCATTTCCGGCTTGAAACGAGTGTAGTGTCTGAAACGTTGCAGGTCTGTATTCTTATCTCGGGGAAAAAGGAAACCAAAGTTTGGATCGAGAATGTTAATGTAAGTTGTAACTTTTAGTTTGCCCTCTAGTTGAGAGATAATTTCTTGACTGCTTTGAGTTAACGAGTTATGCTTGGTGGCTGTCGTATCATAAAAAAACATGGTTTTCGGACGGGACGTGGCGTAGCCAATTAATGCCACGAGTACAAATGTTCCGGCATATTTACTCCATGTTATACACCATGAGGCTTTTTGACGTTTTGCTTGTAGCCGAATAATGGCAAACACCAGAAATAAAGCGGTGACGATAAGAAAGTAAATAATATCCTCACTACAAATCAACCCCTTGATCAATTCATTAACACGTCCAGACATGGATAGCCACCAGGTAATATCTCTGATGAAATCAATGTGTTGCCATAAGCCTTTAACGAAGTTTAGAGTTCCCAACACAAACAAAGTCGAAATGGCTGCAACAACTTGATAGGAGGTGAGACTTGACATGAATATTCCTACTGCAGAATAGAGGCAAATTAGCAGATAAATACCCAATAATCCAGTAAGTGTCGGGGCTAGGTCGAAATCTTTTACGTTAATAGTGGCAAAAGCAATAAATAGTGAAATAATTATAACTAGGATAATTCCGAAAATCATCATGGCAAAAAATTTACCGAGAATGATTTGGGTATTAGTCACTGGAGATGAGTAGAGCATTTTTATCGTGCCGCTTCCTAATTCTCGGCTCACTAGCCCCATCGTGAGTAAAGGAATGTAAAGATACAGGTAATTCAGTACAGTCAGATACAACCCTCCGAATGGAGAAACGAAAAGATGCTCTGTTAATCCGGCAGGTAGACCGAGATTCATGGATTCGTTCCATACCAGACCTCCGAATGTGGAGGTAAATCGTAGAGCGACTTGTACGGTAAATATGATAATAATTAACCAAGCTATAGGAGAATAGAACATAATTTTCAATTCGGCCCTTGCTATGTCATATATTGTTTTCATGCTATGTTCATTTATTTTTTAGATAATTCGGAAAATATAGAATCTAAAGAGCTTTTTTCTGGATAAATTTCTATTAACCCCCAATGATTAGAAACACTGCTTTCTACAACTTGTTCTAGGGCTTCTTGTACGTTAGCAGATTGCAAACGGTATTGAGAATTACCAAGATTTTCCACGGAAAGGATTCCCGGTATTGCTTGTAAATCTTCCGGTGAAAGTTGTTTGGCCAATGCCACGAATAGGGTAGAGGGGCGAATGTAATTATCAAATTCGTTTACGCTCCCATCAAAAACCATATGGCCTTTTTCAATCATATAAATGTGTTCACAGGTTGCTTGAACTTCTGATAGAATATGCGTGGAAAGTAAGACTGTGCGTTCTTCCGCTATTTCTTTAATTAGATGGCGAACTTCTAGAATCTGATTCGGGTCCAAACCATTCGTGGGCTCATCTAGTACCACAAAATCTGGGTGGTGTATGATTGCTTGTGCAATACCAACACGTTGTTGGTATCCACCGGATAGATTCCTGAGTAACCTTTTTCTGAAATGAGAAATATTACAGCGTTCTAACACCTCGTGAATCGCTTTGTTTATCTCTTTTGCTGGAATATAATGCAGTTTTGCGCAGTAAGATAGAAATTCTTCTACGGTTAGATCCAAATGTAGAGGTGCCTTTTGCGGAAGGAAACCTATACGACATTTTGCTTCTTCCGGTTGTTTTTTTGTGTCAATACCTTGGATAAAAACGTTTCCTTCCGTCTGTTGCAAAACTCCGCACAGGATGTTCATCGTTGTTGATTTTCCGGCTCCGTTGGAACCGAGTAAACCGTAAATTCCATTTTTTCGTATTTCGAGGTTAATATCCCGAATTGCCCATTGAGCAGAATAGCGATGGGATAGTTTCTGTATGCTTATAATAGATTCTTGCATTGTCATAAATTACATGAATTTCGAATTGTTATATTTATTTCCCTCGTCTTCGGATCCAAATAAATAGTCCCATTAGAAATAATAATCCTGGAATAATCCATTGAAAAACTATTTTGATGAGAGGTAATTCGTCCGCATCAAGAAATACTTTATTGTCTTGACTTAGGGGACGGCGGACATCCAATGGAGCTTGTCCGTCTGACATCCAATGAAAAATTCCTCCAACCAGTGAATGATTGCGAGTGGGTAAATTGGCTCGCCAACGTCCGATTTCACCATTACTGATGCAATCGGCATCTCCCAAAATCACTATTTTTTGTTCTTTATTGTTGACTCTTCGGGATAAAGCGAGTGCTGTTACATGATTCTGTATGGTTTCACCGATTGTTGTATTTAAACGAATAGTGTCATCGATGAAATTGGAGGGTTCCAGTTTATTCCAGCTGGAATCACAAGTAAAAAGAGGAGTAACACGATAACCTTTCTTCGAAGAATAAGCGAGAGCCGTACAACCAGGCATGACAATCTGCATACCCGTGTAAAAATAGGGAGCGGAAAGTAAATGGGCCTCAGGGCCGGCTTGGGAAATAATCACGTCTGCTGTTGAATATCGTGATGGTTTTACCAATTGCCCCGCTAGGAACGTAACACCAAGAGACTCTGTGATCGGATTCATGTATTCTTGTCGATTGACATCTCCGGCAATAACAAGGTTACCTCCTTTAGCAATGTAATTATTCAAGTGTACCATTTCGCTACTTTCCAATGATGTTCTTACATCTGCGATAACTAAAATATCAATGCTATCGGGAACCTCTTTGTCTAGTTGAACCCCTGTGATATCAAATCCGTTATTTATCAAGGCATGACGATTCTGTATGTCTCCAGAGAAACGGCTGTAGCCCCTTTCACTCGGATCGGTATAATCCCGGGTTTCGTGGCCCTGGAAAAAGCCAATAATAGGAGTTTCCATTACCAAACGTTGGAGTGCAGCAGATATTTCATTTTCTGTAGGGATGGAATGATTATCGTCAAACGTACGAAGAATCGCTTTTTTGCCATTTTCCCGTTCAAGGACTCGCAGAAAGCGATTCCCTTCGTGGGAGAGGTCTATTATTTTTCGTATTTCTTCCGGGCACAAAAACAGGCTAGTGTCTATTTGAGAGTATTTTGCCATTTTAATCATTTTCTCTCGGTCGGATAAACCTGGGTATTGCTGTTCTAATGCAATATTATCCACTTTATCGTAATAATGGATATATTGAAACTTAATCTCCGGTTTAAAACGCCAGTATTGACGGAATCGGTATTTGTCGAAAGTTCGTGCCTTTGGTAAAGTTAAATAATAATTCCGATCCAGAATATTATTATAGGCCGTAATGGTCAGGCCGCCGTCTAATTTTGATAAGATTTTTTGACTGGCAGGAGTTAATGTATTTGATTTTTGGTGAGTTGCATCGTGAAAACTCATTAGATACGGGCGAGTAGTCAGAAAGCCAAGAAGCATGGCAAGAGCAAATATCCCGATATATCGGCTCCAGGCAACGGGCCATGCAATTTTTTGGCGGATCACTCGTAGACGTGCGATAGTAAGGCTTAAGAATAGTGAAGAAACAATGATAAAATAAAGAATATCCTCACTACATATTAACCCTCTAAATAGTTCGGTTGTCCGATTACTGATAGACAACCAGTACGTAATATCCTGCACGAACTCCATGTCCTGCCACATGGTTCCTGCCACTTGTAATACTCCGAGAGTCGTTACGGTACAAATCACGGCGATAATCTGGTAAGAACTGATACTTGACATGAAAAGTCCGATTGCGGAATATGTGCATATGAGTAGGTAGATCCCTGTTAACCCGGCAAGTACTGCTCCTAGTTCAAAATGCTCCACGGTGAAGTTACAAAAAATAATATATATTAATGGTATACTGATAATTGTTAAACCGAAAATCATCATGGCGAGGTACTTCCCCAGTACGATTTGAGCATTATTTACGGGTGCAGAGTATAGTAATTTTATGGAACCACTGCTTAATTCTCGACTAATTAATCCCATCGTGAGTAAAGGGATATATAGGTATAGGTTATTTTGTAGCATAAAGAGTAACCCTTGAGGTCCAAAAAGTCGGAGTGATATACCTGTATTAGAATATCCTGAAGCTTGACTTTCGACAATACTCCCAAAATTGTCCGTGAATGTCATGCCGGTCTGGATGGCAATGATTACGAGAACCAACCAGGCGATAGGTGAATAGAAAAGTGTTTGTAACTCTGTTTTAGCAATATGTCCTATCATTATAAACTTCTTAACCTTGTTCATTTTTCTTGGATTTAGGATTGTTTGTATCTTGATAGTTCTGCAAATATGGAATCCAGAGAGCTTTTTTCCAGTCTCAGTTCATTGAGACGCCAACCTCTGGCAACGCTTGTTTCGGCTATTCGCGTAGTAATGTCTTGCCGTTCTGAGAATCGTAAGCGATATCGTGTTCCTCCTATTTCTTCTACACTTGTAACTCCTGGTATTGTACGTAATTCTTCCATGGGAGGAGCTGAAATCAAAGAAATGATGAGTGAATTAGGCTCAATGTAATTGTAAAATTTTTCAATGGTTCCGGAAAAAACTAGTGTTCCTTGTTCTATCATATAAATGTAGTTACAGATAGATTGAACTTCTCGTAAAATGTGGGTCGAAAGGATAACTGTCTTATCTCGTGCAATTTCTTGAATCAGGTGGCGGACTTCAATGATTTGATTCGGGTCCAAGCCGTTAGTGGGTTCGTCAAAAATAACAACGCTGGGATTATGAACGATGGCTTGGGCAATCCCTACACGTTGTTGGTAACCTCCTGATAGGTTGCGTATCACGCGTTTTTCGAAATGAGTAATATCACAATAGGTCATAACCCTTCGTACGGCTTCTGAAATATTTTTAGGGGGAATGTGTCGCATTCTTGCACAATGTGTCAAGTATTCGTTTACGGTCATATCCATGTATAAAGGGGCTTGTTGAGGTAAAAAACCAATTTGGCTTTTGGCTGCGATCGGATGATCCTGCAAGCTGATGTCGTTAATGTACACGTTGCCTTCCGTTGGCTTCAATACCCCGCACATAATATTCATAGTGGTTGACTTCCCGGCTCCATTTGAACCGAGTAACCCATAGACCCCGTTTCGGGTGATCTCGAAGTTGATATCTCGGATCGCCCATTGGATGTTGTAACGGTGCGACAAGTTCTCCACTTTCACAATAGGTGTTTCCATAAAAAGTAATGTTTTGTTATATTCTGAGCTATTGGTGATCCCTTTTTTAGGCACAACAGTGACTTTCGCCTCTATTCTCAAAGCGATACCTTATAAATGATCAGAATCTTTAAGTAATTTAATAAATACGTTTTCTATCCCTTTATATTTCTGCCCGGTATGAATCCGGCGTATTCATACCGGGGCAGGTTTGCTATGTTAATGTGAACTCCCTAAATATGCTCCTATGATGTAGGGAATTAGCCAAAAAGCCCATACGAAAACACTGAATTTACTGAAATTTTGTTTTGCTTTTTCAGATCCGCGCCAGTATGTCCAAATGGCCCATATCGCGTGAACTGCCATGAGGATTAACGCAAGCAGTCCGGTTATTGCGTGTAAAACTTCTTCTCCACCAGATTCATTAACGATTCGTGACATGATACTGGTTCCGAGGGTATCGGCTGTAAGTCCGAGAAGAAAAAAAACAACATGCCAGATTTTGAGTGTCTTTTGTAGGCGTTCCGCCCAAGTTCCGATCGTGTAGAAAATCAAGGCTAACGTAATACTAACGATAGCCGTCTCTAAAAATGATATGGTTTGCATGAAATTTTTTTTAATTTGAAATTTAAATTTTTGATAAAAAGTTATTCGAACGAAAAACCAAAATCTTCAAAAGCTTTTTTCACCAATTCGTATTTCTCGAGAACAACAGGAAATGAAGCATATTTTGCCCTGAATTCCGTTGGAGTATACTCGAAAAGAGCTTGGCAGAAATCATTGTAATCTGTTTGTTGTGTAGGGATTAGCCACAAATATTTCGGTTCTTCCGGTCGGGGCGCTCTCATGGGGTGGAGAATTCCGAATGTTTCCGGGCATAAATCTTCCGGTAAATTCAGATAATCCAAATCGGTGATTTTCTGAGGAGGCCATGTATTGGTTTCCAATCTTACTCCGGCGTATATTTCAGCTACATTGAGTGCAAAAGGAAATCCATATGAAATTTCTTCTTCACTTCCATTGCCCAGCGGGTAGAAATACTTAGAAGTGCTACCTGCGGAATAAGCTGCACCAAATCGATCTGTTGAAAGTTTTGCAAACTGAGTAGAGAGTGCGGTATTGTTGTTTTGCACGAGATTGATGAGCAAATTAATCCCGTATTTTTTCATTTCCTCCTCGTCCATTTCTGCGATTTTGAAAATATCCCCGATTATCCAAGTATTGAATCCCTTATAATTTGTCGCGGGAGAACCTATCCCGATCCCGGTAGTGGACACAAGCAACGTATCAACTAAAAGGATACTAGTAATATACATTTTTTTGGAAATTTGTGGAATAATCGTTTTTTCCAGCATACTCAGAGCCGGAAGGAGTTGATTTTTCTTTTCCGGGGGACAAAGAGAAAAATGTCCGCTGTACACTTTACCCTCCAAAGAACTTGGAATGTAGAAAGTTTGTAAAATTTCGTAATGAGTGTATGTTCCTCCATGCGGATGAACGATTTCAGCCTCTCCAATCGTGTCGTTATAGAAAATTGGAAGACGATATTCCTGATACAATAGATAACGCTGATGATCGACTTGATCATTAGGATTATCTTCAATAATGAACCAATCCCGATCTATGTTTGACGGACTTAATGAATCTTCATTGTCCCCACAACCTAATAATAAAATGGGAATTATAACGGTATAGAGTAATTTGTATTTCATATCACAATTTCTTTTTAAATTCTACGCGTAATTCAACTAATCCAACGGGAGTAAAGACCTCTCCGGGCGTGCCGGATTTTGCTCTAAAACGCCTTCATTAAATAATACGGCATAATCCGGCAGGGGCATCACGTATGCGGCTTTATCTTCCGGGTAGGGTTTTAAAACATATTTACCAATTTCTCGGAAATTCCCTTCCGTATCTGAGATTTTGATATATTTATATGCCTTATGCTCGATAGCCTTTGTAAAAGGAAATTTGCTATTTACTGCATAACGGCGAAGATCAAACCAACGATGTCCCTCGTAACAAAGTTCACGACGGCGCTCTTCTCGGATGTAATTTACTAAGGCGGCTCCGCTTTCAGTGAGTTCCGGTATGTCTGTTGGAGCGTAACGTTTTTCTAGTAATATCCTTAATGTTGAACGAGCTTCTCCATCTTGTCCGAGAGCAGCTTGTGCTTCTGCTTTATTAAGATAGGCCTCCGCGAGCCGAATGACGTGATCTTCTCCTACTACATCATCATTTAACTCTCTAACTTTTAGACAACGAAATGTCGATTTATCGATATGATGAGGGACGAAAAAGACCTCTTTTCTCAAATCGGTATCATCGTAACTTGCGAGTAAATTTTCAGAAGTCGTATATCCGTTAGATGTTTGTATGG
>ENA-USUG01004244-USUG01004244.1-human-gut-metagenome-genome-assembly--contig:-NODE-4244-length-18081-cov-6.049989_pt1 | contig 18081 bp, 16 predicted proteins | sample MGYA00250059_ERZ773394 | MGnify/ENA primary metagenome ERZ773394 (study PRJEB29103, sample SAMN06111957) | human gut metagenome | biome: human gut; feature: ankylosing spondylitis patient; material... | reverse complement strand
TTTTTTTTCAAGCAGAAGACGGCATACGAGATAAGCTAGTGACTGGAGTTCAGACGTGTGCTCTTCCGATCTCCTGATGATCGCTCTGGGGATTCTTATGGTTCTGGCAACGGTGAAGACGGCTAAAGTTCTGGTGCCGAAGTGGTTCCGGAAGATTACTGATTTTGGAAATAAGCTGCTCTACAGGAAGAAAGGGGAGGTCTGATGAAGAAATTTACCAAAGGGATGTTGATTGCTGCGGGAATCTTTGGGGCAGCAGGAATTGGGCTGACGATCGCCGGCGGCGTGATGGGTGCCAGTATGTCGGAACTGAACGGGTTTGAAAGTATCAGCAAGATACTTTGGACAGAGAGGGATGTGGTTGAACCTGGAACGATGGAGGATGATGCATCAGAAGACATTGAGGATATGGATGCTGTAAACAGCGTGGATGGGCAGACTAATGCTGAATTTATGAAGGTGGAGAGTGAAAGCTCTGCTGATGGTGCGGTGTATCAGCTTGAACATCAGCCTGTGGAATTGGATATCGAACTTAAATATGATGAGCTGGAACTGGAAGAAGGGGATAGTTTTTCTGTTAAAGTTTATAATGATACAGGAAATGATGTGACGGTGAAGGAGAGTGAGGATGTACTTAAGATCAGAAGTACGAAGAGGACTTCTAAAGCGCGAAAGGTCTGTGTTTCTTATCCGAAAGATGTGAAGTTTAAGAAGCTGGATATAGAAATGGGTGCGGGAACTGTTTATATTAACTGTGATATTCAGACCGAAGAACTGGATGTAGAAGTGGGAGCCGGTGAATTTGAGAGCAATGGTTCAGTGACTGCAAAGAAAGCGGATTTACAGATTGGAACCGGAAGTATGACTTTTGCTGATTTGAGTGCGAAAGAAACAGATGGGGAATGTGGTTTAGGCGAACTGGATCTGACCATGACCGGTGTGCAGGAGGATTATAATTATGATCTGGAGTGCGGAGTTGGAAATCTGGATGTAGGTTCTGATTCTTACAGTGGACTTGGCAGAGAGAATCATATTTCTAACACTGGTGCAGACAGGAAGTTGGAACTGGAATGTGGCATGGGAAATGTGTCTGTGAGTTTTTCAGGAAAAGAACATAGAAACTGACATCTTAACCAAATCAAGCAAGTAGCGAAGCGGATGATTTTATCTGCTTGACAATATAAAAATCAGGAGGGATGAACTATGAGTAACAAACGTTTATACAAATCATCAGAAAACAGTATGCTTTGCGGTGTATGTGGAGGAATTGCAGAATATTTTGATATTGACCCGACACTTGTGCGTCTGGCGTGGGTAATTCTTACCTGCTTTGGTGGAGCGGGAATCTGGGCGTATATTATTGCTGCAATTATTATTCCGAGAGGATAAAAAAGTTATCGGAAGAATAATTACTGTGACCTTCTGAATGTTGATCCGGATGCATTGCCGGAAAATTACTGGGCGAATACCAGTGGAAATGCAATTGTCCGCAGATTTATTGATAAGGCAAATAATCAGACGAAGAATGAGATAGAGAGACTGATTGCCGGGGAATCTATTGTGAGGGAAGTGTAGCAGGAGCTGACTTATAATGAACTGGATAAGACAATTAACAATTTATGGAGTGTGCTTTTTACAACAGGTTATTGCATGTTATAAGAAGGAATGCAGAGTTGTATTGAGAAATTCAGAATAGTTGTGATTTTTATTTTCTTTGGCAGCGCAGGGATCTGGCATATATGATTGTCACATTATTGTTAGCGTAGTTATTATTCCGGGAAAGAAGATGTGTATTATATTGTATAAAAATTTCAGAAACAGCCCATACTCCAGAAAAAAAGGAGTGTGGGCTGTTTTGAATAAAGAGAAGGAAGTAAAGGCTTATCTTGCGGGAGAGTTGCTGCCGGAGGAGAGAATGAAATATGAGATTGCTGAGGAGATGGGATTGCTGGATCAGGTGTTGAATGAGGGCTGGAAGAGTCTGTCTGCGAAGGAAACGGGCAGGATCGGGGGGCTGATGACGAAGCGAAGGAGGGAGAAGCAGGGATTTTAAAGTTGGCGGCTTAAGCGGGATATGCTATAATAAGGAAGTATTGCAGATGATGCAAATGACAGCAATTTAACCAAATCAAGTAAGTCCCCTGTTTTAATTGCGAAAAGCAATAAGCAGTGGGTGGGGACTTGCTTGTATCAGGAGGAGTGCAAGCTCATCCTGATAAACTGCGGAGCAGTTATTTGGTTATGAGCAAGCAGCGAAGCGGATGCTTTTATCCGCTTGACTGAAATACGGTAGTATTTTCTGGAGTTGCTGTAGAATAAATTTTGTGGAAGGAGAATATTTTATGTTTTTTTCCGGTGTGAAAGAACGTGAGAAGGGCGCAGGAGAGACGCGAAGTGGTAGCGGGGATATTTTTAATGTATGGAATTCCAATTGTCTGAAGGGGATTGCGATTGTGCTGCTTTTGTTTCATCATTGTTTCCTGCGGCCGGATCGTTATGAAGGGCATACGCTGAAGCTGCTGTTTTCAGAAAAGACTCTGAACTATTATGCTAATTTTGGTAAGATTTGTGTTTCGCTTTTTGTACTGGTGAGTGCGTATGGTCTTACGAAAAAGCTGATGTCTTTGGAACGGAAGTCAGAGCTTCCTTACTGGGAGGCATCCAGGCAGGTGGTCTGCACAAGGCTTGTGAAGCTGCTGGGGAATTTTATCTTTGTTTTTCTGGGGATTGTGCTTGTGTGCAGGGTTCTTCAGCCCGGGCTTCTCAGTGAATGTTATGGAACAGGATTCCCTGGAAATCTGGAATATTTTCTGATGGATATGTTTGGAATCGCGAAGTTCTTTGGGACGCCGTCTCTGAAAGGGACATTCTGGTATTATGGTCTGGCTATTTTTCTGATATTGATTTTGCCGATGTTGTACTGGATGCTTAAGAGGATGGGGGCATTTATGTTTCTGACTTTTATGTTTCTTGTGAACTTTAATGTTTCTTTTTCCAATAAGGATATCTGGCATTATTTTCTGTGCATCGGTGTGGGAATGGTGTGTGCGTATACCAATTTTATTACGAGATGTGTGGAATTCAGATTTGTGGAGTCTGAAGGATTAAATAAGATGATGAAACTGGTGCTGGAGTGTGCGGCGTTTCTGGTGCTGATGGTTCTGAGACAGGGAAAGTTGAAAGGACCCCTGTATCCTTTGTGGGATGCGGTGATACCGGTTCTGACAGCGGTGATCGGGTGTGAGTTTATTTTTACGCTGCCGTTGATCGGAAAGCTGTTTCATTTTCTGGGAGTATATTCTGCCGGGATTTTCCTGATCCATAACTTTATCCGTACGAACTGGCTGAATGATTTTACATATTCGTTCGGATATCCGGCTTTGATCGTACTGGTGCTTCTGGCAGATTCTCTGGTGGCTTCCATACTGATTGAGAAACTGAAGAAAGTTTTGCATTTTGACCGTTTCCTGAACAGGATTATTGGATGGATCGGGTAAATGGATGAGGCAGTGCAGACGGATTGTCGGATGAATCGGGCAGAGCGTTGGTTGAATGGGGAGAGAAGTGAGAAAAAGTTATTGTTTATCCAGCAGAACGGCTGCGCTGCTGTTACAGGACAGTGGTGTATAAGAAAAGAACGGACAGGGGTAATGCGAATGGGTGAAAAAAGAGATGCATATGTGAAACTGGATAAGGTTTCGAAGATATACGGAACGAAGGAAGTGAAGATCGTTGCGGTAGATGAGATCAGCTTTGAGATCGCCAGCGGGGAGTTTGTGGTGATTGTAGGGCCGAGTGGTGCCGGTAAGACGACTGTGCTGAATATTCTGGGCGGCATGGATCAGGCGAGCAGCGGTGAAGTCTGGGTAGATGGGAAAAATATCGCAGGGTATAACAGCAGGCAGCTTACCGGGTACCGGAGAAATGATATCGGATTTGTATTTCAGTTTTATAATCTGGTGCCGAATCTTACGGCACTGGAGAATGTGGAACTGGCTTTGCAGATCTGTAAGAATCCGCTGGATGCAAGAGAGGTTCTGGAAGAGGTCGGGCTGAAGGACAGGCTGACAAATTTCCCGGCGCAGCTGTCGGGCGGGGAGCAGCAGAGGGTGTCGATCGCCAGGGCACTGGCAAAGAATCCGAAACTGTTGTTGTGCGATGAGCCGACGGGTGCATTGGATTATCAGACAGGTAAGGCGATCCTGAAGCTTTTGCAGGATATGTGCAGGGAGCGTGGGATGACGGTGATCGTGATCACGCATAACTCGGCACTGACACCTATGGCGGATCGTGTGATCAAGATCAAGAATGGCAAGGTTTCCAGGATGACGCTGAATGACCATCCTACACCGGTAGAGGAGATAGAATGGTAGGTGAACGGGTATGAGGGCATTGCGTAAAGATTTCTGGATGGAGATACGCACGAGCAAGGCAAGGTTCATTTCTATTTTTATGATCGTTGCGCTGGGTGTGGCATTTTTTTCCGGGATACAGGCATCTTCGCCAGATATGCGTTTATCAGGGGATGCTTACTATGATGAAAAGAACCTTATGGATATCAAAGTGGTCGGGACACTGGGCCTGACGGATGATGATGTGGCGGCTGTAAAAGAGATTGACGGAGTACAGGATGCAGAAGGTGCTTACTCGACAGATGTGATGTGCGGGGAAGGCGAGAAGCAGAAAGTACTTCATGTGGAATCTGTGAATGAGACAATGAATCAGATCACTGCCACGGAAGGAAAGATTCCTGAGAAAGCGGGGGAGATTTTCCTTGACTATATGTTTGCGGAGAGCAACGGATATCAGGTCGGAGATCAGATCACTCTGAGACAGGATGGGGACAGTGAACTTCTGAAGACTGTGGATTATACGGTCTGCGGTATCGGGGAGAGTCCTCTTTACATATCTTACAATCGTGGAAATACGACGCTTGGTTCCGGTGAGGTGAATGGTTTCGCCTATGTGCTTCCTGAGAATTTTGACCAGGAGGTTTATACGCAGATTTATGTGCAGGTTCATGGTGCGGATGAGCTGATCAGTTATACGGATGCTTATGAGAACCTGATCGAGAAAGTTCAGGCAAAGGTAGAAGGCATTTCTGAAGAACGTTGTCAGGTGCGTTATGACGATGTGGTCGGTGAAGCAAATGAGAAGCTTGCGGATGCGAAGAAGGAACTGGAAGATGGCAGGAAGGAAGCGGATGAGAAGCTTTCTGATGCAAAGAAAGAACTTGAGGACGGGGAAAAAGAACTCAAGGATGGAAAGAAACAGTATAAAGATGGTAAGAAGCAGTTAGCGGATGCAAAGAGTGAACTGGAGGATGGAAAGAGTCAGATTGCAGATGCGAAGAAGGAGCTGGAAGATGGAAAAGCTCAGATTGCAGATGCGAAGAGTGAGCTGGAAAGCGGGAAAGCTCAGATTGCCAGTGCAAAGAGTGAGCTGGAAGCCGGGAAGACTCAGATTGCCAGTGCGAAGGAGGAGCTTGCCAGCGGAAGAGAGCAGATTGCTTCTGCCAGATCACAGATTGAGGCTGGATGGGATGAGATTTCACAGAATCAGCAGGTTCTTGATGAGGGGAAAGCACAGCTGGAAGCCGGTAAGAGTGAATTAAGTGACGGTGAGCAGCAGATTGCAGATGGAAAAGCGGCTCTGACGCAGAGTCAGCAGGAGCTGGATGACGGCAAAGCACAGATTCAGGCCGGAAGGGAGCAGATCGCTGCCACCAGAGAGGAGCTGAATGCGCAGAAAGAGAGTTGTCAGCAGGGACTGGCACAGATAGAAGAACAGGAAGCGCAGCTTTCCCAGGGTGAGGAAGCACTTGCAGGTGCGAGGGCACAGCTTGAGGCTTTGCAGGCGCAGTATGAACAGGCGGTGGCTTCCGGTGAGTATGAGCAGGAAGACTTGGATGCTATGGCTGCGGAGGTTGCGGCTTATCAGGAGCAGGTGGAGAGTCAGTCAGCGCAGCTTGAAGCTTCGAGAGGTCAGATTGCAGCGGCAAGGAGTGAGCTGGAAGGCGGATTAAGCCAGGTAGAGGGCGGTCTTGCGCAGCTTGAGGAAAAGGAGAATGAGCTGGATCAGCAGGAGACAGCATTGCCGCAGGCGCAGGCGAAGATTGACGCCGGCTGGAAGGAGATTGAGACACAGGAACAGAAACTGGAATCTGCCAGAGCAGAGATTCAGGAGAAAGAAGCACAGCTTGCACAGGCACAGGAACAGATTGAGACTGCGAAAGAGCAGCTGGGTTCCAGTGAGGCGCAGATTGAGGAAAAAGAAGCTCAGCTGGCAGACGGGGAAGCACAGATTCAGGCGAATGAAGCGAAGATTGCTTCCGGTGCGCAGGAGATTGCGGCAAATGAAGCGAAGATCGCTTCCGGCGAGCAGAAGATTGCGGCGAATGAACAGAAGCTGGTGGATGGTGAGAAAGAGATTGCGGCGAATGAGAAGAAGCTGGCAGATGGCGAGAAAGAGATTGCAGAGAATGAGCAGAAGCTGAAGGATTCCAGAAAGGATATCAAGAAGGCCGAGAAAGATCTGGAGGATGGCTGGAAAGAATATGAGGATGGAAAGGCGGATGCTGAGAAAGAAATCGCAGACGGAGAGAAGAAGATTGCGGATGCGCAGAAGGAGATTGATGATATCGCTGAACCGGAGTGGACAGTGACGGATCGTAATGATCTTCCAGAGTATTCGGATTATGGTGATAATGCGGAGCGTCTGAAGAATATCGGTCAGGTATTTCCGGTGATCTTTTTCCTGGTTGCGGCACTGGTAAGTCTGACGACCATGACGCGAATGGTTGAGGAACAGAGAACACAGATCGGTACCATGAAGGCACTGGGATATGGAAAATATGCGATTGCTTCGAAGTATCTGCTGTATGCGCTGCTGGCTACAGTGGGTGGAAGCATTCTGGGAATCCTGATCGGAGAAAAAATCCTTCCTTATATTATAATCAATGCTTATGGAATCATGTACAAGAGCATGACCCACAATATGCAGATTCGCTATGAATTTAAATTTGCCATGATCGCAGCGGGGGCAGCTACGGTATGTACGATTGGTGCAACGATCTTCTCCTGCTATAAGGCACTGGCGGAGACACCGGCATCTCTGATGCGTCCGCCTGCACCGAAAGAGGGTAAGAGGATTCTGGTGGAGAGGATATCTTTTTTCTGGAAGCATCTGAGCTTTACGTGGAAATCCACACTGCGAAATCTTTTCCGTTATAAGAAACGTCTGTTTATGACAGTGTTTGGAATTGCGGGTAGTATGGCACTGATGCTGGTTGGATTTGGAATCCGGGATTCTATTATGGATATTGCACAGCGGCAGTACCGGGATCTGCAGCATTATACGGGAACGATCATTGATGATGAGGATGCCACGGAGAAAGAAAGAGAAGAACTGGGAACATTTCTGGCGAATAATGATCAGATTGACCGGTATACCCATGTGCAGTTTACGAAGATGACTGTGCCGAGAAATAAATCCAATATCAGTGTTTATGTCTATGTACCTGAGAATCTGGAGAATTTTAAGAAGGATGTTACGCTTCAGGACAGAAAGACGAAAGAGAAGTATGAGCTGACGGATGAGGGTGCGGTGATCAGTGAGAAAACGGCTTCCCTGACAGGACTGAAAGCCGGAGATACCATGACCATCACGAAAGATGGGAAGGATTATGAGACAAAGATCGCAGCAGTGACAGAGAACTATATGGGGCATTATATTTATATGACCGGAACTGTGTATGAGCAGACCTTTGGCGAAAAACCAGATTACTCTGCAACTGTGTTTACGGTGAAAGATGAATATCAGGCAGAGCAGGATCAGGTGGGAAATGAGATCCTGAAATATCCGGCAGCTTTAAGTATCAGTTACACCAGCAGCCTGGAAGCACAGCTTGACCGTATGCTCGGTTCACTGGGAACGGTTATTGTCGTGCTGATCATTTCTGCGGGAATGCTTGCGTTTGTGGTATTATATAATCTTAATAATATTAATATTACAGAACGACAGAGAGAACTGGCGACTCTGAAGGTTCTGGGATTCTACGATAAGGAAGTATCTGCCTATGTGTACCGAGAGAATATTATTCTTACCTTTATCGGGGTACTGGCAGGTGCGGTGTTTGGAATTTTCCTGCACAGATATATTATTCTGACTGTGGAAGTGGATGCGGTAATGTTTGGAAGAAACATCAAACCGATCAGCTTCCTGTACAGCGGACTGCTGACGGTGGGATTTTCCATGATCGTCAATCTGTTTATGCACCAGAAGCTGAAGAAGATTGATATGGTTGAATCGTTGAAGAGTGTGGAATAGCAATAAAACAGGAAAAAGCTCTGGATGGTGATAATCTGGTGCTGCGGCTGAAAAAACTGCGGCATCAGAATACCGGACAGGGCTTTTTGTAATATACGCATATGTGGAAAAATTCAGGGACATTAAGAGCTTTTTAAAACTGTATTTACAGAAAATGGAAATAGGTATGATATAGTGAAAAAGTAAGATGTAATATTCTTATATTTCTATAACAGTAAAAAATTGTACAGAAATGGAGGAAAAGTATATGAAGAATAAGAAAATGCTTGCAATGCTTCTGGCACTTACCGTGACAGCGGCAGGGACACCAGTATATGCTGCGGATTTTTCAGATGGAAATCTGGAAAGTGTGCAGGAAGCGGCAGAACCGGAAGAAATTCTGACGGGAGATACTGCTCTGGAAGAAGATAGTAATGCACAGGAGAATCAGGAAAGTGATGAATCCGGGTTTACGTCAGCAGAGGAAACCGATGAATTTACAGAAGAAGATGTGGCTTCTGCATTTACGGATGACACGGAGAATGAAGTGGCAGAGGCGCAGAGTTCGGATACGGAAAGTGGAAGTGAAGAGGAGACAGGTACAGAAGGTCTGGAGTATGAGTATGATGCTGAACTTGACGGTTATCGTCTGGTAAAGGGTGTAAATAAAAAAGAAATATATATTCCACATGAATATGAAGGAAAAGAAGTTAAGGAAATTGGTGAAAAGGCTTTCGCAGGATGTGACCAGATAGAAAGCATTCAGGTACGGGCTTATAATGTTACAATAAAAACTTTTGCTTTTGAAAGCTGTTCCAGTCTCAGGAGAATTTCATTTAGTGGTGGGGTTAATGTGGAAAGTTATGCTTTCAGCAATTGCCCGAAATTGTTTGATTTTGTAGCTATTACTACTAATGTTACTACTAATAAATTAATTATTGCGGATGATGCTTTTGACAGCGACAGTAAGGTAATTGTAACTCATCTTGGTATTCTGCCATACAGAGAAGAGGGATATCCTTTTTTTGATGAAAATGGAGAAGACGAACTACACCACACATATGATCAGGGGTTAGATTACTGGTATTACAAAAAATGGGAAGGACCATCAGGATATGAAGGAGAGAGAGTAGCAGATTTTGATAATTCAGTCAGTAAAGTACGGATCAGTAATATTACAGATGGAATTGGGCGAAAAGCTTTTTATGGCAGTGATAAACTGGAAGAAGTATGGCTGGGAAGACAAAATTATTTTATTGAGACCCAGGCTTTTGCAGAGTGTACGAATCTGAAAAAAATAATTATTCCTGAGACGACTACAGTAATTGAGGAAAATGCTTTTAAAAACTGTCCACTGCTGACAATTTATACACCAAAGGGTTCTTATGCGGAAAAGTTTGCAAAATCACATCAGATACCGGTTCAATATATTGACGATGGTATAAATGATGCAAAACTGACACTCCAGATTGCTGAAAGAAAGAAGGATGAAGTTACACTGAAATGGGATATGTCACAATTGTATTTTGTAGATGGGTATGAAATAGAGAGAAAGAACTTACGGGGGAAATATATTCACTGCTCTACAATCAAAAGCAACGACATTAATACAAAAAATATTGATGCAGGCTGGTATTCCATGTATTATGGAAAAAATATTACTTTCAGGATCAGAGCATATTTTATAGATGAAAATGGAACAGTCATATACAGCCAGCCATCAAATACTGTAAAAACAACCTTCTGCCCGGTACAACCGAAAATTACATCTCTGACAAAGAAGTCAGGGAAAAAGTTAACAGTTAGATGGAAAAAGTCAGATTATGCAATAGGATATCAGGTATGGCGTTCGGCAAATGGAAAGAAAGGTGTTTGCATAAAAACAATCAAAGGCGGGAACGTGACGAGCTTTACAGATACAAATCTGAAAGAAGGAGCTACTTATATTTATTGGATTAAAAGTTACAGGATGGATTATCAGAAGAAAAAGCTGTATAGCAGGAGCAATGATTACTCCAAAAGTATTGTATATTGATAAAAAATACCAGTAAAATCAGCCGCTATATGTTTGGGAGCATATGGCGGCTGATTGTTACATATAAGTGACCTATTTGCTAATAAATGATAAAGCACCAATCTGGGTTACAGCATCATCCTTAGTAAATTCGGAATCACAGTTCTGCGCAATGTATAAAGTTCCTGAATCGCTGATTGCAAGAGATTCAATCTCATAGATAGCATCGTCTTTATTGTAAACGGCAACCGGAACAAGCGGTTCATCGGATGCCTGTTCAATCTGTTCAGGAAGAAGTCGATAGATTCTGGTTGTAATACCTGTAAGGGGTACATAGAATAAGCCATGTGATGGAGAATAAAAAATATCCTGAAGATAATTATTGTACTTGGCATTAAAAGATGGATTCTGTGCATAGAAATTTTTAATATTTACAAATTTTTTGGATTCCAGATAGCCAATAAAAAATTCAGGAGTCTGTGCATAAGGTTTACTGCCAACATCATCGTAATTTACTACGATAAATAAATCTTTGCCACGCTGAGAGTCATAACCATAATAGGAAATGCCTCCAATTGTGTGTTCGCACTGATATGTTTCAATAATATTACCGGTCGCAGGGTCTAATTGTGCGATTTCTTTTCTGTTAACATTTCTGTCATATGCGGCAACATAAAGATATCCATTAGCATAGGTCATTCCATTACCATGTCCCATAGTTCTTAAAACAGGGCTGCCAGATATCCTTGTGAAATTTTTAGATGATACATCTGGGCTTGACAATAAGACACTGGCTTTATTTTTCATGTCCCCTTTGAGTGTATGTGAAAGCAGACAATATCCAGTAGTACCATTCAGGGCGAAAGCACCAAGATTTTCACAGGTGTAGGCAGTTCCGTTAATGATTACGTCCAGATTAGGAACAGTACGGCTTTCTTTAGAGGAAAGAGCCACTTCCAGGATACCATCTTTTTTGAAAACCGGATTGGTTGCGCGGAAAATGGCATCTTTATCATAGCTGTCAGAGCTTGTTGAAGCGGTAGTCGCATTTGTGGATAAATATAAAGTTCCATCATCAGTAATATAGATGGATTTTACAACAAGCTTGCTGTAATTGCTGTTTCCGTTAAATCTGAATTCACTTGTTGGGTAATAGGTGCCTATATTTTCTACAGAACTCAGTTCATCAGGAATTTTGGCGCAGAGAAGCATATTGTAAATGGTGAATGCACCGTCAGCTTTTTTGTTTGTGACAATAAAAAGACCATATTTGGAGTGATAAAAAATATCCTGTGGCTGTTCATAACCGGCACTGTTATTTACATAAAAACGTTTCTTTTCCACAAATTTTCCATTGGAAAGGCTGCCAATCATATAGAAGAATGCGCCGTTTTTCTGCATCTTCTCAACGCCTACGATAAACAGATCTTCATTGTTAACTGTGCCATAATAAGTAATAGACTGAGGAATGTAACCATTGCCATCTTCTGTAACAGTATATTCCGCTGCGATTTTACCGATAGAAGAAACCGGCATCTTGATAATCTTGTTTTTATAGCAGGTCATATAGAGATAGTTATTGTGGTAGGTCATGCCATGTACAGCATATGGAATAGAAACAGGTGTTTTTCCATTAAGAGCATCGAAGCTGGCGGAAGCAATATTTTCAATTACAAAAATATTTGAACTTGTCTGGCTTCTTTTTGCGCAATAGGCAGTTTTTCCATTGATAGCGATACCTGCCATGTTGTCAGCGGTTGGATCTGAATCTTTACTTCCCTTGTCAGGGACAGCCGGTCCGAAGACTTTGGAAATGTTGTATCTGGTTTTTGCATTTGTAGACATATAAGTGTCCTCCTTTGATTAATGTTTTTGTGCTGTTGTTTATCAGCTACACTTAATAAAGAGTCTGGAAAACTGAGTTTGTAAACTAAGAAATATATAAAATAGAAAATATTTTTTACAGAAAATGTAAAAAGATTTATCATTTCTAATCTTATTTACCGGATCAGTTTCAGGAAGGTATTTCGGTCGCAGGTACCGGAAACGGTTAATCCCTGTGCTTTCTGAAAAGCTTTGACTGCTGCCAGAAGACCCGATCCAAAAATCCCCGGAATCTCCACACCATTTGGATTGTAACCGTGTAAGAGAAGAAGGATTTCGGCAGCAGTTACCATATACTGACATTCTCCGGATGTAACATAATGTTTTCCAAGTGCTTTATCTGTATTTAAACCAAAGATACCATCGACCACCAGACCGGCACCATAATCTTTGTTCAGAGCTGTCTGGAAGACTTTGATACCGGCTTTTACTGTGGCAGTATCTCTCTGACCGGTGACAGGAATCTGAGCAGAGGCAAAATGGTTTGCCGATGTCTGACCTTTGCAGACATTTTCTGATTCAGAAGAAGCAGCCGGAGCCGATGGGGAACTGATATCTGTAGTTGCATCTTCTTTCATATAGCGAAGAACGCAGTCCCATCCATACTGATAAAAATAATAATCCTGGATCATGATTTCCATGCCTGTCTGATCTCCGGTTTTTCCACCGCTGACTTTTCCGTTCTCATTGATTCTTGCGGCTACAATTCTGCCATTTCCAATATACATTACAGTGTGATGCAAAGTATTGATGATCACATCACCGCGTTTCATACCGTTTCCGGTTTGGAGATTCACTCTGGAAGTGACATCTGTGAACCCACAGGCAAGAAACGCGGATTTCATATTTCCGGTATAGGCAGCTCCCTTTGTTTTTACAGGAACTCCAGCCTGCTGCCATGCAGAAATAATCAGGGAGGAACAGTCATAATCCGGTCCCCATCTGTACTGCTGATCGTATCCATGAGTGTTGTCATTTGCGATGGCCAGTGCCCATGTTACAACTTTTTCAATTTTTGTCATTTTCATCATCCTCTTTCTTTTGGTTTTTATAAAGATGGCGTTATTTGCAACACCATAGCAGAAAGAGTAAAAAAACAGAAAAACAGAAACAAAAAAAGTACTTTTTGTCATTTCGGGGACAAAAAAGTACTTTTCAAGTCTGAAACTGATATTTCGGGATAAAAGAGAATACAATTAATCCTGATGAGAAGCCTGGTAAATTTTTATGATATCCAGTAAGTATTGAGCAGTACGCTCGTCCATCTGTTTCAGAATGGCAACGGCATCCTGAACAGTGGGATTTGTGATAGCGTCGTTATGAGGTAAAAGGTCGTAGAGAAAATAATCAATTCCTACATTCAGAATATTTGCAAGTTTAAGCAGATGGTCGATAGTGGGCTGACTTTTTCCTGTTTCAAAACGGCTGATGGTACTGACAGAGAAACCGCTTAATTCTTCAAGTTGCTCCTGTGTGATATTCTGATTGACTCTGGCTTCTGCAATTCGTTTTCCGATTGTATTTTTCATTGGTAAAAATTTCCTTTCTTTACCTGAGTTTAACAGATTGGAGAAAATATGTATAAGGACATAAATGACGTGCGGCTAGTCAAATATGACGTGCCAGAAATGGAGGCAGATCAAAAATGACGGATATCGGCAGAAAGAATCAGATGGAAGAAGTGGAAAATATGTATATTATGATGTTTTCGCTGCAAACACTGCAAAATTATGGAATTTCCATAAAGGAAACCATAGAAAACAGTCTGGTTCATCTTTGGAGATGGTATCAGCAGTCCGGAGAAGAAAAATATCTTGCACTGGCAGAGCAGCATATGCAGGCATATGTAAATATGGGATTTGCACTTGATGAGGAAAATCAGACAATATGTGATATACTAAACGTAACACATCAGACAATAGAGGATTTCTGCCCGAAAGGATATCTGCCCGGTAAAAGAGTCAAATTGACCAAGACGCAAGTTCGTAGTATGATTGGAAGATGGAAACCTTCCAAAACCAATCCAATGACGATCGGAGAACTGGTGGAGGATATTATCCGTAAAGTGAAGGAACACCAGACGGGGAGATATATTTACCATTATTGCAGAACTGACTGTGTGTCAAAGGAAGATGCTGAAATTTATGAACTTGTGGTAAATGAGGATGAGAGCTATTTTCATGATGTAAGAAAATTCAGATTTTATACGTTCATGGAGGAAACGAGGAAATGATAAGAATTGCGATACTGGATGATGAGAAAGAGGATCTGGAAAAAGAAGCAGAGATTACCAGAAAATATTTTTATGATAAACAGACAACCTGTGAAATTATAACTTGTCAAAACTCAGAGTGGTTTCTGCTTGGTCTGAAAGATGAAAAATTTGATCTCTATATTCTGGATGCAGAAATGCCGGATAAAAATGGAATTGAAGTTGCCAGGGAGATCCGAAAACTATACCCGGAACCTGTGATCATTTATGTCACAAACCATCTGAACTATGCAGTAGAGGCTTATGAAGTGAATACTTACCGCTATATTGCAAAAGGGAAAATGGAACAGGGAATGAAAGCTGCGTATGATACGTTGCTTCCGATTCTGCTGGAAAAGGAAGAAAGGTACTATATTGTAAAGAAAAGGAGTGAGCTGGAAAAAATTGCATATTCTGATATTTTTTATGTGAAAAAAGAAGGAAAATCAGTTGTATTTGTACATAGAAACGGAGAAACGGCAATCAGGGAAAGTCTTTCAACAGTAGAAAAAGAACTGAATTCCAAAGAATTTATTATGGCTGACAGAGGATATATTGCCAATATCCGGCATGTAATGAAAATGAAGAACAGAGATCTCTATATGAGAAATGGGAATGTCATCACAGTAGGAAGAATGCGATTCCGGTATGTCAGAGAAGCGATTGAGAATTGCTGGAAGGAATTGTAGAAGATGTGGATGATATTTCTGTATGGGCTGGCAACATTTATGGAAACAGGGATTGGAATCTGGATGTTTGGGAAGATGTTTCCGGAGAGGAAAACAGAAAACAGAATTTATATTAGAATACTTTATATATTATTATTTATGACAACATATACGTTGTCAAATGCATATGTTAAGATAAATACTTTATATAAGGTTTTGTTCATTATGCTATTTGCTATAGTTGTACTAAATGATATTGTTTTATATCAGAAAAAAGGAAAGTATAATGAGAAGTATATAAGGACAGAGAAAAGTTTGATATTTATATGTATGGTTATTCTTATTACCTGGCAGTATTGGACTTCTTATTTGTCACTTTATTATATATGGACAGCAAATCTATATCTTGTTTTTTTTCTTTGCGGATTTTTTGAATGTAAATGGAAACACGCTTATTTATGGGAAACTCTATGGCTGATAAATTTAGGTTTATTGAAAATGTTATATATAATAACATCAGGTTTAGCTAAACATAAAAAAATTATTGAATATGTTAATAATTATCAATATAAGATACATTCATATAATGATGCAATATATTTAATATGCATATGCGTAATCTTACTGATAATACAATATACATTTTATATAACTTATTGGATGAGAGAGCTATTAAAAAAATATGTGAAATATTTAGTTTTAGTTTTATTAAGTGAAAATATATTGTTATGGTGTTTTATGGATATTAACCATGGAAAGTTGAAAGATGAGGATTTGGTCATAGCATTAATTTTGGTAACTGGATCGGCATTTATTTTATTGTCATTAAGTATTCGATTTTTGATACAAAATATAACTTTTCAAAAAAAAATCCTGGAAGTAAAAAATAAAACAATTATACAACAGTATGAAGAATTAAATGAAAATTATAAAAAGTATAGATGTTTAATTCATGATGAGAAATATGTCATGAGATATATTATGAACTGCATAGAAAGGGGGGAAATAGATGAAGTTACTAAAGTAGTTGAAAAACGGAAAGAAAAATTAACAGAAAGATATTATTGGACAGGAACAGAATTTATAGATAATGTCATTACATTAGAAAAACAAAAAATGGATGACTTGAATATAGAATTTGAACTGATTTCAGATATTAGTGATTATCCTATAGAGGAAATAGATATGATTATATTGTTGGAAAATTTATTTCATAATGCTATAGAGGCTGCCTGCCAATGTGAGAAAGAAAGAAAAATTTTGTTGACTATAAGAAATGTGAATGAAACATTTATACTAAAAATATGGAATACCAGCCCCAAAAAGCCAATTGTGAAAGGGGAAAAATTTTTGACAGATAAGAAAGACATACGGGGACATGGATGGGGGCTTGAAAGCGTAAAATATACAGTAAAGAAATATGATGGAAAAATAGAATTTCAATATGATAATAACTTTTTTGAAGTTATAATAATTATTTAAGAGGAGAAGCAGATGGAAAGTGTTATTGGAGATATCATAAACGAAATTGAAGAAATAGAAAAAATTGAGAATGAAAATGAAGAAGAAGAAACCAATATTTCAGGACATGGAACGTTTACTACAATAATATGCTGCTAATATGAATGAGAAGAAAAGAATAATAGTTCGCATATTGATTTTAGATATATTTGAAAAGAAAAAAGAAGGAGCACTTAGAGGCGAGAATTCAGGAGAAGAATATATTTTTTATGAAAAAAATTTTTTAAATAATGAAATATTTATGGAATATGTATTAAGAAAATATCCTGAGTTAGATCGATTGTTGAGACTACATGATATAAAGCTAGATTTTGTTAGAACAGAAATAAACAAAAGAATTGGTATTGATAATATACTGCGTTGCAGTTCTGAAAAGAGAAAAAAAGTTAAAGAATTAAAACTGAATCAAGGGGATACACATAAAAATGGTCATAGTGTATCCAAAGTTGAGTTTACTGATGGCAGTATACTGTATTACAAACCTCATAGCCTTGACAAAAACTTAAAGTATCAGAAATTATATAAACATTTATGTGAGAAAGCAGGAATATCCTGTCGGGAGGTGAAGTATTTATCCAGACAGACATATGGCTGGGAAGAAAATATAGAAAATAAATCATGTAACACAAAGGAAGAAGTAGAACGTTATTATTTCAGGCTGGGTATCCATTTATTTCTCGGATATGCTCTGGGAGCGACAGATCTTCATGGTGAGAATATTGTTGCCCATGGGGAGTATCCGGTGATTATAGATATGGAAACATATCCCGGCTATATCACAAAAAGTAACGGAAGTAGTACAGAAGAGAAAACAGAAACAAAAATCAGGGAAAAAATTATGACATCCGTATTAAGTACGGGAATACTGCCGGTTCTTACATGGGGAAGCGGTAACCAGAGAGTTCTTATGAGTGCTGTGAATATGCATGGAAAGATAAGAACTCCCTTTAAAATGCCGTTGGCTAAAGATGATAAAACATCTGACATTCATGACTGTTAGACGGCATGTCATTCCGTAATTACAGAAACATTTCCGTCCAGTGGTATATTAATATTAACCAATTAAATTGCTACTTTTATATTTTATTATCTGGAGGAGAAGAATGAAAAGTAATTACAAAATTTTTACAGCAGTTTTTTTATCGGCAGTTATGACAGCAGCAGCTCCGTTAACAGTATGCGGGGCGGAGGTTTTTTCAGCGGGAGAATCTTTCAGTGATGGAACGGGGAGTATTCCTGCCATATTGACAGATATGGTTCTGCCGGGTGGAGAGATTGGAACGGAATATCAGGTACAGCTTGAAGCTGATACAGATGTGAGCTGGAGTCTGGAGGAGGGAAGCGAGCTTCCGGCGGGACTTACGTTGTCTTCCGGGGGAGTGATCAGCGGAACACCGCAGAAGGAAGGGAGTTTCAGCTTTACTGTACAGGCGGAC
>ENA-USUG01004243-USUG01004243.1-human-gut-metagenome-genome-assembly--contig:-NODE-4243-length-18101-cov-5.358189_pt1 | contig 18101 bp, 12 predicted proteins | sample MGYA00250059_ERZ773394 | MGnify/ENA primary metagenome ERZ773394 (study PRJEB29103, sample SAMN06111957) | human gut metagenome | biome: human gut; feature: ankylosing spondylitis patient; material... | reverse complement strand
GATCCTGATCGGCGCCACTACGGAAAATCCTTATTTTGAGGTGAATGGGGCGCTTCTTTCCCGTTCCCGCATTTTTGAGTTAAAGGCTCTGGAAAAAGAGGATATCCTGGAGCTGCTTCACCGGGCTGTGACCGATGTGGAAAAGGGCATGGGAAGTTATCGGGCAGTTCTGGATGAGGATGCGGCTGATTTTCTGGCAGATGTGGCCAATGGGGACGCCAGGGCGGCGTTAAATGCCCTGGAACTGGGTGTTCTGACTACACCAAGAGCTGAGGACGGCAAGATCCATATCGATCTGGAGGTGGCCCAGGAGTGTATCCAGAAGCGGGCAGTCCGCTATGATAAGGACGGCGATAATCACTATGATACCATTTCGGCTTTTATTAAAAGCATGCGGGGGTCTGATCCGGACGCAGCGGTTTACTATCTGGGCCGGATGCTCTACGCAGGAGAAGATATCAAATTTATTGCCAGAAGAATCATGATCCACGCGGCAGAGGATGTAGGCATGGCAGATCCCCAGGCATTAAATGTGGCAGTCAGCGCGGCTCAGGCAGTGGAGCGGATCGGTATGCCCGAAGCGCGGATTATACTGGCTGAGGCAGCAATCTATGTAGCCTCAGCACCGAAGAGCAATTCCGTGATATCGGCCATTGACCAGGCTATGGAGGCAGTCCGCACAGAGAAGACCAGGCCGGTTCCGGTCCACCTTAAGGACACGCACTATAAGGGGGCAGAGAAGCTTGGACATGGCGCCGGATACCTGTACCCCCATGATTTCCCGGGGCATTACGTGAAACAGCAGTATCTCCCGGATGGGATGGAAGGAAGGACATTCTATCATCCGTCCGATGAAGGATTTGAAAAGGAAGTCAAAAACATCTTTTCAACGAGAAAAAAATAGTCTATAATAAAAATAACTATGAAAGTACCGTGTACGTGAGTATAGTTTAAAGGCGGCGTTCACGCCGCCTGGTATCTGATCTTCTGGATTATTCACAGGAAATCCCAAGACATATTTTTTAGATAAAAAGATCCAGTATTGTTATGGACAGGCTGGAAGAATGGAAAAAGAAAAAGGAGAAGCATATGCGTGAAAAACTGCAGACATTACCGTTAACACAGTTAAAAGAGATTGCGAAATCCCAGGGCATGAAGGGTGTCAGTGGAATGAAAAAAAGCGATCTTATCGATCTTTTATGCCAGAAAGCAGAAGAAAGCCAGGGAGAGACAGGCGTGACTGAGACACCGGCCCGTACCGAGAGCCAGAGCCGTACTGAAAGTCAGAACCGTACCGAGAGCCAGAGCCGTACTGAAGGTCAGAACCGTACTGAGAACCAGAGCCGTACTGAAAATCAGCCACGTTCTGAAGGCCAGATGCGTCCATATAACCAGTACCGTCAGAATAATTACCAGTCCCGCAATGATGGCCAGTACCGCCAGAACAGAACTTATGGCCAGTATAACCGTCAGGACCGTAACGACAGCCGTACTGATAACCGTTCGGACCGTACCGATAGCCGCGCAGACAGCCGCATGGATAACCGTTCGGACCGTACCGATAGCCGCGCAGACAGCCGCACCGATTATCGTCAGGACAGAGCTGCGGGGACCATGGAGCAGAATCTGTCTGCCCAGTCATCTGCCCAGCAGAGCATCCAGAACCCGTCAAACAGCTATTCTGAACGTACAGAACGCACATACCAGACGAATCCGGCTCCGATCGAACCGCTTCCACAGGAACCTGCGGATTTAGACAGTGGCATTGAAGCGAATGGTATCTTAGAGGTTATGCCGGACGGTTTTGGATTTATCCGTTGTGAGAACTTCCTTCCGGGTGAGAATGATGTTTATGTGGCGCCATCCCAGATCCGCCGTTTCAATTTAAAGACTGGTGATGTGATCGTGGGAAGTCGCAGGATTAAGACTGCCCAGGAGAAATTCGCAGCACTTCTGTATATTAAGACGGTGAATGGTTATCCGCTGTCTTCTCTGGAGCACAGACCGAATTTCGAGGATCTGACCCCGATCTTCCCAAATCAGAGACTTCATATGGAAACTCCTGGAAGAGCCAATTCTATTGCCATGCGTGTGCTGGATCTGTTAGCTCCGATCGGTAAAGGACAGAGAGGTATGATCGTGTCCCCGCCAAAAGCAGGTAAGACCACCCTGTTAAAACAGGTAGCCCAGGCGATTACCACCAATCATCCGGATATGCATCTGATCATCCTGCTGATCGATGAACGTCCGGAGGAGGTTACGGATATTAAGGAATCGGTTGTGGGAGATCAAGTAGAAGTCATCTATTCTACCTTCGATGAACTGCCAGAACGCCATAAGCGGGTATCTGAGATGGTTGTGGAACGTGCCCGCCGTCTGGTAGAGCATGGCCGGGACGTCATCATTTTATTAGACAGCATTACCCGTCTGGCAAGGGCATATAATATCGTGGTTCCGCCAAGCGGACGTACTCTATCCGGTGGTATGGACCCGGCGGCGCTTCATATGCCGAAGCGTTTCTTTGGAGCAGCCCGCAATATGCGTGAGGGCGGCAGCTTAACCATTCTCGCAACAGCCCTGGTCAATACCGGAAGCCGTATGGATGATGTGGTCTACGAGGAGTTTAAGGGAACCGGCAACATGGAACTGGTACTTGACCGTAAATTATCTGAAAAACGCATCTTCCCGGCTATCGATATTTTGAAATCCGGTACCCGTAATGATCAGCTGCTTTTAACACCAGAGGAGCAGGAATGTGTGGACAGTATCCGCAAAGCGACCAACAGCTTAAAGCCGGAAGACTCGGTAGAACAGGTATTAAATCTGTTTGCACGTACCAGAACCAACAAAGAATTTATTGAAATTGCGAAAAAAACACGTTTTTCTTAATTTTTTCGCTTGCATTACCATTGATCCTATGCTATACTATGTAGGCTGCTTATTATGATAAAAAGTGGCTTTCTAGTCACAATTAATAGAAAATAACTTGAGAGGTGAAAATCATGAGAGAAGGAATCCATCCAGCATACTATCAGGCAAAGGTTACCTGCAACTGCGGTAACGAGTTCGTAACAGGCTCTACAAAGCCAGAGATCCACGTTGAGGTTTGCTCCAAGTGTCATTCATTCTACACTGGCCAGCAGAAAGCTGCTGCAGCTCGTGGACGTATTGATAAGTTCAATCGTAAGTATGGCGTAAACGCTGGTAAATAAACAGAGTATGAGGAGAACAGGTTGAGTCTGTAGTGGAAACACACATACTCAGCCTTTTTTCTTGTTTTATTTCAGTCGAGAAGACTCCTGCCTTTTCAGGTGGTGAGGCATAACGTTCGACTTGAAAACAGTTCAGTATCTTCATGGTTATATCACTTTTTTTTCGAAAGGAGTAGATTCATGAAATATTCCGGAATCGGCGGTCAGGCCGTCATTGAAGGAATCATGATGAAGAACAAGGACGATTACGCCGTAGCAGTCCGCAAGCCGGATGGTCAGATCGAGGTTCAGACAGACCGCTACGTAAGCATGACGGAAAAGGTGAAATTTTTCTCCCTTCCATTTATCCGCGGCGTGTTCAGTTTTGCCGATTCCATGATCTTGGGCATGCGCGCCCTGACTTTTTCCACCAGTTTTTTCGAGGATGACGAGGATTCCAGTCCGAGCAGATTTGAACTGTGGTTGGATAAGGTTTTTGGCGAGAAACTGGAGAAAGTGCTGATGGCAGCAGTTATGGCATTTTCCGTGGTGGCGGCAGTTGGTATCTTTATGATCCTTCCGCTGGCATTAAGCAGTCTTTTAAGACCGTGGATCACGTCCGATACGCTGATGGCATTTTTAGAAGGCGTTCTTCGTCTGGCGATTTTCATTTTATACATCAAACTGGTTTCTAATATGGAAGATATCCGCCGTACCTTTATGTATCATGGCGCAGAACATAAATGCATCAACTGCATTGAGCACGGTATGGTGCTGAATGTGGAAAATGTCAGAAAAAGTTCCAAACAGCATAAACGCTGCGGAACCAGCTTTCTGATCATTGTGATGATGATCAGTATCCTGTTCTTCATGGTGATCCGCGTGGATGGGATTTTATTAAAGATTATAAGCCGGATCGTGCTGATCCCGGTGATTGCAGGTGTGTCCTATGAGTTTTTGCGTCTGGCTGGCAGAAGTGACAATCCGATCGTCAACTTTTTAAGCAAGCCGGGTCTGTGGATGCAGAATATGACGACCAAGGAGCCGGATGACTCCATGATTGAGGTGGGAATCGCTTCTGTAGAGGCGGTTTTTGACTGGAAGACCTATTTAAAAGAGACATTTCCGGACCAGTATCCGGAAGGCAGCTTATGACGGCGGCAGAGCTGATCGCCCAGGCGGCGAAACGGCTGTCTGATGCCGGAGTGCCGGAGCCGGAGCTGGATGCGAAGATATTATTTCTGGAAGCGTTCCACATGGATCAGGTGCATTTCCTTATGAACCGGATGCGACCGCTGACAGAGGAACAGAGAACGCAGCAGGAGACGTATGAGGCGATGATCGACCGGAGGAGTGCCCGTGTGCCGCTGCAGCAGATTCTGGGCAGCCAGGAATTTATGGGGCTGACCTTCCGCGTGACGCCGGATGTGCTGATTCCGAGACAGGATACGGAGACTTTGGTGGAACAGGTACTGCAGGAGCAGAAAGACCCGGATATCCGTCTGCTGGATCTGTGTACCGGATCCGGCTGTATTGCCATCAGCCTGGCAGTCATGGGCGGTTACCGGGATGTGACGGCAGCGGACTTATCGGAAGCAGCGCTGAAAGTAGCTGCGGAAAATGCGGATCATTTATTACAGGAACGCCGGAAAGAGGGATGCCGGTTTACCCTGCGCCGGGGAGATCTGTTCGAGGCTTTAAAACCAGGAGAAAGGTTCGATGTCTTAACCTCCAATCCGCCATATATCCCTACAGAGGTGGTTCGTGGACTGGAGCCGGAGGTAAAGGACCATGAGCCGTGGATGGCATTAGACGGTACAGAGGATGGGCTGGCATTTTACCGGAGAATTTCCCATGAAAGTAAAGCCTGGTTAAATCCAGGGGCTTGCATCTACCTTGAGATCGGTTATGATCAGGGGGAGGCAGTCAGCAGACTGTTAGAAGCGGCTGGATTTTGTAACATACAAGTGATCAAGGATCTGCCTGGTCTTGACCGGGTGGTGAGAGCAGAGATAAAAAAGTGAGCGGTTTCTGATCCTGCACAGTGGGAGAGATCGCGCCAGGAGTAGAAAGAATAATAGGAGGTTTCCATGTTTGATCGTTTAGATGACATTTTGATCCATTATGAAGAACTGATGCTGGAACTGAACAATCCTTCCGTTACGGAAGATCAGAACCGTTTCCGCAAGCTGATGAAGGAGCAGGCAGATTTAGCTCCATTGGTAGACACATACAAAGAATACAAACAGGCAAAGCAGGACGAGCAGGACAGCTTAGCTTTACTGGAAGAAGAAAAAGACGAAGAGATGCGTGAATTAGCGAAGGAAGAACTTTCTGATGCGAAAAAACGCATTGAGGAGCTGGAGAACCAGTTAAAGATCCTTCTTCTGCCAAAGGACCCGAATGATGATAAGAACATCATCATGGAGATCCGCGCAGGCGCAGGCGGTGATGAGGCAGCTTTATTTGCGGCTGAGTTATACCGTATGTATGTGAACTATGCAGAGAGCCAGAGATGGAAAGTCGAGTTAGTCAGCGTCAATGAAAATGGAATTGGCGGTTTCAAGGAAGTGGTTGCCATGATCACAGGGAAAGGTGCTTATTCCAAGTTAAAATACGAGAGCGGCGTACACCGTGTACAGCGTGTGCCGGAAACTGAGAGCGGCGGACGTATCCATACTTCCACTGCAACGGTAGCCGTTATGCCGGAGGCAGAGGATGTAGATGTCCAGATCGACATGAAGGACTGCCGTATCGATGTGATGCGTGCATCCGGTAATGGTGGACAGTGTGTCAATACCACAGACTCCGCAGTACGTCTGACCCATATTCCGACTGGCATCGTGATCTACAGCCAGACCGAGAAATCCCAGTTACAGAACAAGGAGAAAGCTTTCCGCCTTCTGCGTTCCAAGTTATACGACATGGAGTTAGAAAGAAGACAGAATTCTGAGGCTGAGGAGAGAAGAAGCCAGATCGGTACCGGAGACCGTTCTGAGAAGATCCGTACCTACAACTTCCCACAGGGCCGTGTGACAGATCACCGGATCGGCCTGACCCTGTATAAGTTAGACAAGATCATGAACGGCGATATCCAGGAGATCATCGACGCCTGTATCGCGGCTGACCAGGCTGCCAAACTGGCGAAGATGAACGAGAACTAAAATCCACTATATCGGGGAATGCCGTGAAGGATAGATCTGCCGGTTGCGGGACCGGTGGATTTATACGTGTAATTATGAATGGATGGAATCGTTAACAAATGGTTAGCGATAATTGCAACAGGAGGAGTCATATGGAACAGTCAAAAGTGTATTTTACAACCTTCAAAGCAACAGAACACGAAAATCTGCTTCAGAAGCTGCATCGTCTGATGAAAACAGCCGGATTTGAGCAGATCGATTTTACAGACAAATACGCAGCCATCAAGATTCATTTTGGTGAGTACGGAAACCTTGCGTTCCTTCGGCCAAACTATGCAAAGGTCGTAGCAGATTATGTAAAAGAATTAGGTGGAAAGCCATTTTTAACAGACTGTAACACCTTGTATGTAGGAAGCCGTAAGAATGCCCTGGATCATTTAGATACGGCTTATGTCAATGGATTTTCTCCACTGCAGACCGGCTGCCATGTGCTGATCGCTGATGGATTAAAGGGAACCGATGAAACCTTAGTCCCATTGAATGGCGAATATGTAAAAGAAGCGAAGATCGGTCATGCCATTATGGATGCTGACGTATTGATTTCCCTGACCCATTTTAAGGGCCACGAGATGACCGGATTTGGCGGCACCATCAAAAATATCGGCATGGGCTCCGGCTCCAGAGCTGGTAAGATGGAGCAGCACTGTGATGGAAAGCCAAGTGTTGACCAGTCCCTGTGTGTAGGCTGCGGTGCCTGCGGACGGATCTGTGCCCATGGCGCTCCGGTGATCAAAGACCGGAAAGCCACCATTGACCATGACAAATGTGTAGGTTGCGGACGGTGTCTGGCTGTCTGCCCGAAGGATGCCATTGCAGCGGATTATAATGATTCCCTGAAGGTGTTAAACTGCAAGATGGCAGAGTACAGCCTGGCAGTCTGCAAGGACCGTCCATGCTTCCATGTATCCCTGATCTGTGATGTGTCTCCGAACTGTGACTGTCATCCAGAAAATGATATTCCGATCATTCCGAATATCGGCATGCTGGCTTCCTTTGACCCGGTTGCCTTAGACCAGGCCTGCGCCGATCTCTGCAACCAGCAGACTCCGGTCGCATCCAGTATTCTTGGAGAGAACATTAAGGCTCATGGCAATCACGAGGGCCATGATCATTTCCACATGGTACATCCAGATACCGAGTGGAGAACCTGTATCGAGCATGCAGTGAAGATTGGTCTGGGAACCGACCAGTATGAAATGGTAAGAATTTAATAAATCCCGATCACAAAAGAGAAAGCTCATCCTGTGGAAGAAAATCAAAATCCACAGGGTGGGCTTTTTATGTCATAGGAAACTTCGCCCTATGACATAAAAACGCTCCGCGGGATGCGCACTCGCACGAAGAAGAAATATGTCGCAAGCGACCGCGCTCAGCGCGAGAATGTGCCAAGGCACATTCTTTTTCATGTTTGGAACCTGGACCGGAATGGAGGAAACGATGAGAAAGCATGGGAAAATACGAACCTTTCATAGGGCAGCTCAGATCTTCCTGGCCGCCCTTAGCTTGATAAGCGGCAGCATACTTGCAGACCTATGCACAGAACGGCTAGAGGAACAGAAACAGGAGATTCAGAAACAGGAGCAATTAGCAGAGCTTGTCAAAGAACCCTCAAAAATATCTCCAATAGACTTTGCATATCTTATATCATGCAATCCGGATACGGCTGCCTGGCTTTACATCCCGGAAACGAACATTGACTATCCGGTGGTTCAGGGTAAGGACAATGAAACCTATATGACCAGAAATTTTTATGGAGAGGAGGCCCCAAGCGGTACGATTTTCCTGGATTACCAGTCAGCACTCCGGCAGAAAAACTATGTCTTCTACGGCCATAACATGAAAAATGGCACGATGTTCCGCGATATTGCCCGTTACGCTGAGAAAACCTATTTTGATACCCACCGCCAGATCTGGCTCTACACTCCACAGGAAACTTTGGAACTGGAAGCGGTGGAATGGTTCAGCGCACCCAATTCCCGGGAGCTGCGGGAACAGTGCCTGACAGAACAGACGAAAGGAACCTATGTTTTTGTTACCTGCAGTTATGATGGCAAGGACAACCGGGGGATTTTGTGGGCACGTGAAGTATCACGAGTGGAATTGCCAAATAAAAAAAGTTATGGTATGATGTTGTTCGGAATTGATGAAAACAAATCAAGCATTGTTGATAGAAAGCAAGGAAAGAGTAACCTTCAGGCAGGCGGATAGATCCCGGAAAACGGAATATCGGATAGAACTGCAGGAGCGTTACAGGAGGATGATATTATGGGAAAATATTTTGGAACTGATGGTTTCCGGGGAGAGGCAAATGTAACCCTGACCGTGGAGCACGCATACAAGGTAGGCCGTTTTTTAGGCTGGTATTATGGACAGAAAACACCTGGCGAGAAATGCCGTATCGTTATTGGTAAAGATACAAGAAGAAGCAGCTATATGTTTGAGTATTCCCTGGTGGCTGGTCTGACCGCTTCCGGCGCAGATGTTTACCTGCTCCATGTCACCACGACCCCAAGTGTGTCATATGTGGTCCGCACCGAGGATTTTCACTGTGGAATCATGATCTCAGCCAGCCATAACCCATACTATGATAATGGAATCAAGGTCATCAATGAGAAGGGTGAGAAGCTGGAAGAGAGCGTCATCGAGAAGATCGAGAGCTATTTAGATGGTGAGAGCGGTGAGATCCCATTTGCAACGAAGGAAAACATTGGCCGTACTGTGGACTTTGCAGCAGGAAGAAACCGTTACATCGGCTATCTGATCTCCATCGCTACCCGTTCCTTTAAGAACAAGAAGGTGGGATTAGACTGTGCCAACGGAAGCGCATCTGCCATTGCGAAGAATGTATTCGATGCTTTAGGCGCTGAGACATATGTCATCAACAATGAGCCAAATGGCTTAAATATCAACACAGACTGTGGCTCCACCCATATCCATGTACTGCAGGATTTTGTAAAGAAGAATCATTTAGATGTGGGATTTGCGTATGATGGCGACGCAGACCGCTGTATCGCAGTGGATGAAAATGGTGAAGTGGTTGATGGTGACAGGATCATGTATGTCTGCGGCAAATATATGAAGGAACAGGGAAGCCTGGTCAATAATACCATTGTGACGACCATTATGTCGAACTTCGGTCTCTATAAGGCTCTGGACAGAGAGGGCATTGCCTATGAGAAAACAGCCGTAGGTGATAAATATGTATACGAAAATATGTCCGCTAACGGTCATTGTCTCGGCGGTGAGCAGTCCGGTCATATCATTTTCAGCAAGAACGCAACCACCGGAGACGGTATTCTGACATCCTTAAAGGTGATGGAGGCCATGCTGGAGAAGAAACAGTCCTTAGGCAAGCTGGCTTCTGAGGTGGAGATCTTCCCACAGGTATTAAAAAATGTGAAAGTAAAGGACAAAAAAGCAGCACAGGATGATGCGGCTGTACAGGCAGAGGTGGCGAAGGTGACAGAGAGCCTTGGCGACGATGGAAGAATCCTTCTGCGTCAGTCAGGAACGGAACCAGTAGTCCGCGTTATGGTTGAGGCACCGAGTCTGGAAATCTGTGAGAAATATGTAGATCAGGTCATCCAGGTCATGAAAACCCAGGGGCACGTTCTGTAACCTGATATGGAATATGGCATAGTTTTTAGAAAAAATGATTAGAAAAAATGATCTGACAGACCATTTTGTGTCTTGAAACCATCTTTTAGATATGCTATACTATAGGAACTATTTTGTAACGCTTCACCGCGTTACCAATTCTAAAGCAAAGGGATGATGAAGATGGGGTTAGACCTGTAAAAGCAAAGATGTACATTATCTACAAGTATAGCGTGATTTACCGACTCCAAAGCCTGGTCCTATGCTGACAAGGTCAGCGCACACAGGTATATGATTCATAACGAAAACGTAACGATTCAGTATCTTCATAGTTACGCGAAAACAAACACTAAAGCAAAATTCAGGAGGAAGTTATCATGTTAAATTATCAGAGATATAAAAGAGTACCAGTAGTGAATTTTCCAGAGAGAACCTGGCCGGACAAGGAGATCATGAAAGCGCCGATCTGGTGCAGTGTAGACCTTCGTGACGGCAACCAGGCATTGGTAGAGCCAATGGTGGTAGAGGAGAAGATCGAGTTCTTCAATATGCTGATCAAATTAGGCTTTAAGGAGATTGAGATCGGTTTCCCGGCTGCGTCCCAGATTGAGTATGATTTCCTGAGACAGTTAGTAGAGCGCCGCATGATTCCTGATGACGTAAGAGTGCAGGTTCTGGTACAGTGCAGAGAGCATCTGATCAAGAGAACCTTTGAAGCGATCCAGGGCATCAAGAATGTGGTAGTTCATATTTACAATTCCACATCCACACTGCAGCGTGATGTGGTATTCCATAAAGGGAAAGATGAGATCACCCAGATCGCGATCGAGGGTACCAAGCTGGTAAAGAAATATGCAGAGAATTTTGACGGCAACATCGTATTAGAGTATTCTCCGGAAAGCTTTACCGGAACAGAATTAGATTATGCATTAGAGATCTGTACGGCAGTTCAGGATACCTGGGGTGCCACCAAGGAGAATCCGATCATCATCAACCTGCCATCTACCGTTGAGATGAACACACCGAACGTATATGCAGATCAGATCGAATGGATGAACACCCATTTCAAGAACCGTGAAAGCATCATTCTAAGCGTTCATCCTCACAATGACCGTGGTACCGGCGTTGCGGCAACGGAACTGGCATTATTAGCAGGTGCTGACCGTGTTGAGGGTACTTTATTCGGCAATGGCGAGCGTACCGGTAATGTCGATATTCTGACCTTGGCTTATAACATGTTCTCCCAGGGCATCAATCCGGAGCTGGAGATCGAGAATATTCGTGAGATCGCAGAGGTTTACGAGCGCTGCACCAAGATGGATATTCCGGAGAGACATCCATATGCCGGTAAGCTGGTATTTACTGCATTCTCCGGTTCTCATCAGGATGCTATCAATAAAGGCATGCAGGCTCTTAAAGAACGCAACAGCCAGTACTGGGAGGTTCCATATCTGCCGATCGATCCAAGCGATATCGGAAGAGAGTATGAGCCGATCGTCCGTATTAACAGCCAGTCCGGCAAAGGCGGCGTAGCCTTTGTTATGGATACCTTCTTCGGCTTCAAGCTGCCGAAGGGTATGCACAAGGAGTTTGCAGACATCATCCAGGCGATTGCAGAGAAGCAGGGCGAGGTTGCACCGGAGCAGATCATGGAGCAGTTCCGCCTCAACTATACAGAGCGCAAAGAGCCGATCCACTTCCGCAAGTGTCAGATCCACGACACCGAGACAGCAGACGGCGATTTCGCTACACTGGTTACAGTTACTTACACCAACCATGGAATTGAGAAGACCTTCGAAGGTATCGGTAATGGACCGATCGATGCGATGCAGAAGGGTCTGGAGAAAGAACTCGGCATCGAGATCCGCGTACTGGATTACAGCGAGCATGCATTGACATCCGGTTCCGGAGCAGAGGCGGCTTCTTATATCCATCTGATGGATGTGAAGAGTGGAAAGGTTACCTACGGTGTTGGCATCAGCTCCAACATCACAAGAGCGTCCTTCCGTGGTATCTTCAGTGCAGTGAACAGACTGTTTTACTAATAAAAAAGCCACTGACAGTTTCAGATATGAGAAATCATATGAGAAACTGCCAGTGGCTTTTTTGTATCATAGGAAACTTCGTCCTATGACACAAAAATGCTCCGCAGGATGCGCATTCTTTCTTATGAATTATCTTGGCCCGCCGGTCTGTCCGGGAGTCAGATTACTGTAAGAAGAACTGCCAGAGCTGCCGGAGGAGGAAGAACCTCCTGGTGCTGATGAACTGCTGGAAGATGGACTGCCAGAGGAGGAAGAGCCTCCCGGTGCTGACGAACTGCCGGAAGATGGAGTGCTGGAGGAAGAACCTCCAGGGCCTGTCGTTCCGCCACTTACTACGGTAGTAGCACAAGAATTGCCGGGTGTTGTGGTCGTAGTATTAGGACTGGAGCTGTTTCCATTCGCAATATATGCGCCATCTGAACCAAAGCTATAAGAAACGCCATCAATGGTCAGGGTCTTGTTGGCTGTCATCTTGCCGGAATCCGATGGATTTAAGTAATAATACTTACCATTCAGATTCAGCCATCCGGTTAGCATATGTCCGGACTCATTAAAATAATACCAGGCATTCTCAATCTGTTTCCAGCCCTTGGACATGGCGCCGGAGTTTGGATTCATATAATACTTATTGGTTCCATCACTGAGCCATCCGGTCATCATCTTACCATCTGTATTCAAATAGTAGTAGATATCATTGATCTTCTGCCATCCAGTCATCATCTTGGCGTCAGAGCCGAAATAATACCAACTGTTATTGATCTGCTTCCACCCGATCACCACCTTGCCGGAAGTGTCTGCATAGAACCAGCCATTATCCATCTGCCACCAGCCGGTAGCCATAGCACCGCTGCTCTTTAGATAATAATAATCATTACCGATCTTTAACCATCCGGTGACCATCGTACCATTTTCATATAAATAGTAAAATTTGCCCTGATCTGTGATCCAACTGCTGGCCACCATGGTTCCATCTGGACGGAAGAAATACCATTTGTTGTCGATCTTTTTCCAGCCTGTGGTCATCTTCCCTGAGGACTGATCCATATAATAGTAAGCCCCATCGGAGGTTCCCAGCCATCCTTTGCGGAGATTGCCGCTGCTGTCATAATAAACCCACTGGTTGTCCACTTTATTCCAACCGGTAGCAGCCATGGAAGGAACGGTAGAAGCCAGGGTCATCACTCCGAGAAAGCCTGCAAAAAGCACCGCTTTCAGATGTTTTCGATTGATCATAATCACCCTCCTACTGAATAGTTACCACATTTCCTATAAAATCAGCATCCGGTATCAGAGGGATCAAAAGGTATTGATCCCAACATCATTTTGATGCAGTTATAAGTCTTTGTAACAATAACGTTTCTCTAAGTATAGCATACCTGCCATAAAAATTGTAGGAAAAATTTCTGCAAAATTCTTACAACTTTCAGTCCCGAAGTGTGACTGGTCATGGTATCCTAATGGGTCTGTTTATGGAGACGGCGGTAATACCGTTTCGCATAGCGGTACATGATGATCGTATATTCACCAAATTCCTCACCAAGCTCGCTTTTATAAACAGCCCATAAACTCCATAGGAATCCGCCAAGAGCCACATAAGAATAGATCACAGTCCGTTCTTCCTCCGTCGGCTCCCGATGCAGGTAAATGTGGATCAGCCGGTCCATCTGTTCCTCGTTCAGATAGGAATAGATTCCGCACATGGCAACATCGATCAGCGGATCGCACATGCCGCAGTATTCCCAGTCGATCAATTTCAGATCTCCATTTGGAAGAAACAGAAAATTATCGACATTGCTGTCAATATGGGCAATGGTCTTCGGACGGTTCAGGGCATCCAGATGGTCCATCAGCGTATTCATCCGGTCTTTTACGACTTCATAGTCCTCAAATGGGATACCGCCGTGTTTGATGCACAGATTTTCATAAAATGCGATCCGTTCCCGGATATCAAAGGAATGCTTCAGCTGGATTCCGGACTGATGGAGCTTTGTCACCAGATCCATGCATTGCTGCATATCCGATTCCTTGTGGATATCTGCATTTCTGGAATTTTCATAATATTCTGTGATCTTATAGCCGGTATCCCGGTTAAAATAGATCACATGCTCTGTAATTCCAAGACTCGCCACTGCCTCCAGCACATCTCCCTCCTGATGACGGTTGATCAGCAGTCCTGTACCGGGACCTGGAACCCTGCAGATATAAGATTTACCATGAACCTGGAACAAGAATGATTTATTCGTCATTCCGGACTTTAAACAGTGGATATTGTGAATCTCTGATTCTGGGATCTGGAAAACAGAAGAAATCAGTTCCATGGCCTGGTTGTTGGAATGGTTCTGATAGCTTTCATCAAATACCCGAAGCTCTTCCAGATTTTCAAATTCATATACCTGATCAGAAGGCTGGCGGTTGATATCCATCTCCATGTGCTCTGCCAGGCTTAATACCTCATCTGCAGACTGGCCGCCAATGTTTGTAATCCCGGCTTCCTTTATGCGCTTTCTTGCAGTGCCATTTAACAGCTCCATCATGACATTTTCCCAATAAAACTGCTCTGTGCCTGGAAGCGTGTAGTACACCTCAAGAATTGGAAGAAATGCAGAAAGCCACTGGGATGACATATAGACAGGTCCATACATCACATAGCAGTCATGTCCGCCGATCTCTACGTTCTGGATACGTCCCTTTTTATTATAAGAAAGACTCCATTCAGAAGTATCCCCTTTCTTATAGACAGAAGAATACCAGGCGCCGCATTCATAAGTGTGGTACATATTTTCACGCATCCAGTTATCCGAAGAGAGAAGATACATATTTTTCCCCCCCAGGACCTTTCTGGCCCGGTAAACGGTCGTCAGAGTATTTTTATTAGAATATTCCGGATTGTAGAGCAGTTTCACATCATATTTATCAATCAGATATTCAAATTTCTCTTTCAGGTATCCGACAACAATCGTAATGTTGTGGATTCCTACTTCATGGAGCTGACGGATCTGGCGCTCGATCATCCGTTCCCCAAATACCTCCAGAAGCCCCTTCGGAGTTTCAAATGTCAACGGCACAAACCGGGAACCAAATCCAGCAGCAATGATCACCGCTCCGTCTACCTTAAATGGTTCCATAAATTTCATACCGTCCTCAGTCACCTGATAATGATTATCATCCATTACTTCTATATAATGAAGTGCCAGACATTCCTTCACCAGCTGGTTCACCGTCCCAAGAGAAAGCTCCAGTCTCTGAGCCATCTCCCTCTGCGTAATCTCAGCCTGCTCCAGGATACTGCGGCAGATCAGTGCATATCTGTTCATAAATGCCTCCGTTCAAAAATGATTGATTTGTAAAAGATATGAACATTATAACACGGAACGTTTTGCGTGACAATTCCCCTTAAAATAATCTTTGTATTTACTTTCGTACAATCTAAGAAAGAATGTTGGTTTCTGTAAGATTTCTGTAAGAAAATGAACAGAGAAAGTTTATAGCATTTTGCTCGGAAGTATATTATACTAACGTTGTGATTGAGAGATGGTACGAAATACCTGAGATCACAGCATTTAACAGGGTTTGTAATTCCTACAAAAAATGTTAAAAAAGTGTTGCAGATTCCAGAGTTTAGTAGTACAATTACCTCGTAATGCAATTTTAGGATTTTCAAAAGGAAAATTCAAAACAGGAAAAGGAGAGTGCATTTATTATGAGAAAGCAGACAAAATTAGTTGCAGTTCTTTCTGCAGCATCTCTGTTAGCTATCGGCGCTTCCATGACCTCTTTCGCTAAAGGCTGGACTGAGGAGAATGGCGAGTGGATCTACTTAGATAGCGACGGCGAGAGAGTAACTCAGGAGTGGAAAAAATCCGGTTCTAACTACTACTGGTTAGATGAGAACGGTGTTATGGCTACAAACCAGATCGTTGATACTGATGGCGATGATGTTTACTATGTAAATGAGTATGGTGTTAGAGCTAAAAATCAGTGGATCTCCGTTGAGAATGAGGATGATGCTGATGTTAACGGCGAAGAAGTAGATACTCTGTGGTACTACTTTGGTGATAACGGTAAAGCTTACAAAGCTGATACTGATAATCTGAAAAAGAAAACTTGTCCAGACGCTACAGGTTCCAGAACATATTTCTTCGATTCCGAAGGACATATGGTAAGTGGTTGGGTTGATTATGAGAATGATACTTACTACTGCGGTACTGAGAACGAAGGCTGGGCTTATACTGGATGGCAGTATCTTGAGCCAGATGATGATCTGAATAGCAGCGATTACGATGATCAGGAATGGTTCAACTTCAAGTCCTCTGGTAAAGCACGTAAAGCAGCAGCAGGACTAACTACTACTTGGTATAGCAAGGGCAGATACTACACATTCGATGATAATGGTGTTATGACTAGCGACTGGTATGGTCTGGAAGTTGCTTCTAATGCTAACGGTGTAGCTACTGGTAATAACGGTGGTGAGAATGCTTACACATCTGAGGATGGATCTAAGGGTACTGGCTGGGTTTACACTGAGAACGCAGCTGAGACTGATTCTTACTGGTACTATCTGGTAAGCTTCAAAGATGCTAACGGTATTGTTCGTAATATTCCATTCAACTCTCAGTCTGGCGACAGCAACTGGAGAGCAAAAGTTATCAAGAGCAAAACTTACATCTTCAACGAAAAGGGCGAGATGCAGGATGGTCTTGTAAAACTTGGCACAGAGAAGAACAACAACCTTGTATATAAGGATGGCAAGCTGGTCGGCGATACTAAGGGTGGCGCTATTTCCAAACCTCTGGCTGACGGTGTTTACTACTTCAACGAGAACAGCGGCTCTGTAAATGGTCAGATGGTAACTGGTAAGACTACTGTTACTAAAGATGGTGAAGATTACTACTACTACTTCGAGAAGACTACAGGTCGCGCTGTTACTGATATCGTTAAAGACGGTGTTGTATATGGTCATGACGGTGAGAGAATCGATGCTGAGGATGGCAACAGCAACGCAATCGTAACTCTTGATCATGATACTTACTACAACAAGAAAGTTAACGGTACAACTTGCGAGTATATCAAAGCTGGTAGCGAAGTTATCGTAAGCTCTACAGGTAAACTGAGAACTTCCGGTACTGTTAAAGTTGACGGTGTTAAGTGCCAGGTAAATGCATCTGCTGATGGTAACTGGACCGTTGCTGTGGATGTTGAGTAATTAATTTTTTCAACTACAGTAGAAAAGAGCATTGCAGGAAAACCTGCAATGCTCTTTTTGCATATAAGTAAATAATACCTATCATCACTCTGGCTTGTCATGTTCGGTTTCGGATGTTAAAATAGGATTATAGCACATGGAAAAGGAGCTGAGAAGTGTGGAAGCATTGAGAAAATTGCCAATTGGAATGGAAAATTTTGTGGAAATTCGAAGAAATAACTTTTACTATGTGGATAAAACGCGACTGATTGAACAGTTGGTGGAAAAGTGGAGTGAAGTGAGCTTGTTTACCAGGCCGCGGAGATTTGGAAAAACTTTGAATATGAGTATGCTTCGAGCTTTTTTTGAGGTGGGAGCAGAGGCAAATCTATTTGATGGATTGTATATTTCACACAAGAAAGAATTGTGTGAGCAATACATGGGGAAGTATCCTGTGATTTCGTTTACTCTGAAAAATATTGAAGGACAGTCGTTTGATGAAGTGAAAAAATCCATAAAATATCTGATTGGAACGATTGCGAGACAATATAGCTTTTTACTGGAAAGTGAGAAATTAAGTGTAGTAGATAAAGAAATATATCGCACGCTGCTTTTTACAAATGAGGATGGTACTTTCCAAATGTCGGATGTGGCATTAGAAAAGAGTTTATATCGTCTGACGGAGCTTTTAGAAAAACATTACCATAAAAAAGTGATTGTTTTAATTGATGAATACGATGTTCCTTTGGAAAAAGCGTTTCATCACGGTTATTATGATGAGATGGTGATTTTAATCCGAAATCTGTTTGGCAATGTATTAAAAACAAATGAACATTTAAAGATGGCAGTTTTGACAGGATGTTTGCGAATTGCAAAAGAGAGT
>ENA-USUG01004238-USUG01004238.1-human-gut-metagenome-genome-assembly--contig:-NODE-4238-length-18116-cov-21.674483_pt1 | contig 18116 bp, 8 predicted proteins | sample MGYA00250059_ERZ773394 | MGnify/ENA primary metagenome ERZ773394 (study PRJEB29103, sample SAMN06111957) | human gut metagenome | biome: human gut; feature: ankylosing spondylitis patient; material... | reverse complement strand
CAGATGTAGTAGGCAACTACACTTGCCAAAACAGAGAGAATAAAGGATAATGTGATATCGTTCACGATTGATCACCCTTGGATATAATGAGTAGGACACCAGCAGGGACAGAGAAAGATCCGGCGTCCCTGTCCCCGTGGTTTTCTCGTTTTTGATTTTAAATCCTTGAAAATACGTGTTCAATGTGATACCATGATATCATGTCAGAAACATAAGAAAATCAAGAGATATCAAGGCTTTTGATGATTTTTGTGCCTGACTGCGATTGCAAAGAAAGGTCAAAAAGATGGAGTTTAAAAAAGGAAAATGGATCAGGCAAAGTAAAGCGGCAGCGATTTTTCTTTTAGTAGGAGCAATGCTGCTTGCGGTATATGGAAGCTTTGCTGCGTATACTAACTTTAACAGTGTTAAACGAGTCGTATCGACAGGAACGCAAAGTGATACCATGTTTGGTTCAAATTATTTGTCGCTGATGAATTTAAGCGATACAAGCATTCCGGTCAAGAGAATTTCACTTGCAGGAAATAATGATAATTATACATTTACAGTACAGGTTTGCAATTATGTGTGGGGCGATGAGTCTTTGTATAATCCTAGACCAATCACTTATACAATGGAAGCAGAACTGATCTCAATGGATGGAGGTTCTCTTCCTGAAGGTTACACGAAGATAAAGATGGGAAACACATCTTTTAGTGTTGATGGAAAGTGCAATTTGGACAGTCAGACGCTAGCTACAGGAGATGCCAATACAAATAAATATAAAATAGAGATTCCAGCATTTTTGAAGGATAAGATAAAAATTAAAATCATTGCAGTGCCGGAACAATCTTCAGAAGAAGCTGTTAATTTCCAGAAGTTAGCGGCAATACTTTCTTTTGCAGATTATGAAGTAAATAAAAACTGGACAGGTCATTTTATTGACTCACAAACACATACTCCAGATGATTATGATGCTTTTAATTACGAGGTATCTGGAAATGGTGCTGGAACAGTGACTGTTACATGGCCAGATAGTCTTTTGCTTAGTAAGTGGGCCACGAATGGTGAACAGACGAGCAATTCTTATACTTTTAATGTTGATGGAACAGCAACTGCGATTCAGTTCCAGTTTTATAAAAATCCAGAAAAATGGAAAGCGCTAGAAGGTTGGGAGGCTCTTGAAAAATTAGTTACTGTTGAATTTAAAGAGCAAAATGAAACAGAAACAAAATAATCAGGGGAATTGGATATATGATAGACTGGCATTATTTTTACAAATATAGATAGGATAGACAAATATGAGACAACAGGTATGTAAAAATAAAAGTTGGAAAAAACGTGTGGCGGCAGCTGGAATGGCCATTTGTATGGCATGCACGATGCCTTTTTCTGTGCAGGCTGAAAATGTCACAGAGGAATATAATGTGCAGGAAAATTACAGTGCTGAGTCTGCAGCAGAGAATGTATCAGACGAGAAATCAGAAGTTCAGTCATATGATATTGAAACTGCCCAAACAGTTAGTCAGGAAGATAGTGCAGCACAAGAACCATCAAAGGAAGAGGTGCAGTTATCACTTCAATTGGTTGCAGTGGAGAATACAGATACCACAACGCCTATTTTAAAGCTTGATGCAGCAGATCAATTATCTGGAAAAATAAATGTAAAAGATAATAAAATTGAAGTAACAGATGGAGAGGGCTTAATTTTACTGTCAAATGTAAAACCAGAAGACTATGCTGATTATGCGATTGAGTTAATAACAACAACAGGCTGGGATCTTACGAAACCAGTAAAGGTGGGTGGAAAAACTAGTACGGATGGAACAACTGATATATCTGGAACAGAGTATAGTTTCCTAGGTCTGGGAAGTGACGATAATCCTTACGCGGGCACGTTTAGGCTGGATCAGGGAACCGCTGCCACACAGTATTCTATAGCAACATCCCGTTCTCTCTTTAATGCGCTTTCGACAAAAGCAACCTTTAAAAGTACGATTCCATTTAGCATTGCTGAAAAAGAGTCTAGTACAAAAGAACCGCTTTTAGCTAAAACATTGAAGGCTAAAAGCGGTGATAGCACACAGGAAAACTCTGCTTTAATATGTAATATCGTACTGAGAGATCTGAATTCAGACAAGATATCAAATCCAGTCATCGGTGGTCTGATCGGTACAATGGAAGAAGGAACGAGTGCTGACATCACATTTACAAACCAGTTTACAGGTGATCTAAAGATAAGCGGTACAGATCATGTTGGCTTATTTTGTAATACGATGCAGGCAGGTTCTTCTCTGACGGCAACTTTTACAAGTGATCAAGGTGCTGGGAAAATTAGTGTTGAGGCAACTGAATCTGACAAGGATGCAGGCGGCTTTGTAGGTCATATGGAAGCAGATGCCAGTTTAACTGTTGCAGGTACATCTGTATCATCAGTTGCTTCTTCATCTGGAAATGCAGGAGGTATTGTTGGATCTTCTGTAGATGGAAATGTTACCGTAAAGGTAAGTGAACAAGGTACCAATAATTTTCAATTTGCTGATTCAATTACGCTATCATCAGGCAGTGACAAAGCAGCAGGTGGACTTATTGGATCATATTCTATTGCAAAAGCAGAGAAAAACTTTGACCTTTCTTCATATCAATTTACGAAGAGTACGATTACTGGCGGCAAAAATGCCGGTGGTTTATTTGGTGAACTTAAAATTACAAATACAGCAGATACTGCTGGTATTTCTGTCTCTATTTCAGGCAATACAGAAAATTTTGATAACAATACAAAGACAATCACAACAGAGGTGTCTAATGCAAATGTTGTAACTAATTATGGTGGATTGATTGGAAGCTATCAGTCATCAAATATGAAAAATACACTTACAATAGAGAAAACTGCTATTGCTACAACAGGAGGAGAAAAACTTAATAATGAATCTTCCTACGGTGGTGTTATTGGCGAAATTAGTGACAACAGCTATGTGGAAATAGAAAATGTAAATGCTTCCACCAGCGATATGAAGTCAAATGGTAAGGCAAGCTTTGGCGGCCTGGTTGGAAAAATGAAAGATGGTCTGCTAAATGTTGGGGATGTAACGTTAATAAGCAGCAGTGACCTGTCATCCGATGCCGACAATGTGGATGGTCGGGGAGGTCTGGTGGGACATCTGGTAAAGGGTGTACTACGTTTACATGGTACAACAGATTTAAGTGGTCAGAAGATTACGACGGCATACCATCATGTGGGTCAGATCGTGGGAAATAATGATGATGGACTGGTATATGCACTAGGTAATGGCAATGGCCTGAATGAAGACGGAAGCGGATGGAGTCTTACCCGTTATACCGGTGCAGATAGAGGCGGTTCTGATATCGGAAACTGGGGTGCGGTTGTGCGTCTTGGCGATAAACTATCTGAGGGGGACAATGGTGTATTTGCATTTGATAAAGATGCACACACGGTTCAGGTGCATAATGGAACCAGATCAGAGCTTGGCAGTGCCAATGCATTTGCGGCATATGTGCTGGCATTTGATCTCTCGAAGGCATACAAAGAAGGAAGCTCCGCGGCGCTAAGCTTTGTTACCACAGTAGATGCGGCAGAATCGCAGACAGTGACACTTACTGGAGATATTGATCTTACCGGCACCGGTATTTTAGGTATTGGTAAAGATAATATTGAGAATGAAGCTACTGCACAGAAATTTGCCGGAACACTGGACGGAAGCAGTCATACGATTACTTTGGATATCGGGACAACGTATGGTGCAAATGTTTCAGGTACAGAAGACAATGCAGCAGGGCAGCTTTACGCAAAGAGGAGTGATCAGAGAGATGCACATTATAGTCTGGCGCTGATTCCGTTCACTACTGGTGATGTGACAATTCGGAATCTCACAATTGTGGGCACTGTTGCCTGCAGAGTTCCTCAGAATGTAAATGAGGAAGAAAATTCAGGTGATATCAGATATCCGGCATTCGTCTCAGCGACAATCGGTCTGGCAGGCGGGACTACAGCTTTTAAAAATGTGACTGTTAATACCAAAGTATCTGTTGCAGAAGAAGCTGATACAAAAAAGCTCCACGTCTGGCAGGCAGGCTTTTTGGGAAGATGTGAAGGTAAGGCATTGACCTTTCAGAATTGTACATGGGGAAGTAAAGCTAGCCTTACAGATGAACGCAGTACAGATCATCAGCGAATTGGTGGTTTGGCAGCAGAAGTGATGGGGGGATGCACTGTTACAGTAGAAGATTGTACATTAAGCGGCTCTATCACATCAAAAGCAGAAGCGAATGCCCGTGTTGGAGGTTTGATCGCAGTCAGCCGTGGAGAAGACCAAAATAGCAAAGCTTTGCAAACTACCATCAATATTTCAAAGCTTAACGTGAACGGAGCAAATATAACAGCATCAGTAGCTAATAAAACAAGCGGTGGTTTGTTAGGTTATTTGTGGCAGAATACAAATGTTGTTTTTGCACCAGCTAACAATACAGAAAATATCAATACAGGTAATACTGGAGTAAAGATATCAGGATCTACACTAGATGCCTCAAATGCTCAGTTTGGTGGTCTGGTATATCAGGCAACCGGATACTGGAATGCAACCGCTGCGAACAGCATCATATTTGAAAAAGAGAAAAGTACAACAACATTTACCGGAAAATCAACGAAGAGTACGCCAAGTGGTCTGCTGGTTGGAACCGGTCTGATCAAAGTGACACAAAGTGAAAATGTAGAGTCTGCACTGTATCTCGAGGTAGGTACATGGGGAGATGCTTCCGATGCTGCTTATAAGATTGGCAATGATGCGGTAACACTTAATATCAACTCAGACTACTTCGATGAACTGGTTGGTACGACAAAGAAGGATGATGCTGGAAACAGCAATGCAGTAGTTTCTCTGGCAGTGCGTGACGAGAAGGGGACAGCAGAGCGTATTGATACAGACGGTACAGGAAATACCCATACTGGACAGTTACGTAATTATAAAAATGGAAATACAAGATACTACTACAATCTGGACAGTTATAGGAAGAATAATCAGACTTTGAATTTGGACAGTGTCACATCACCGGAAGATATGGTGCTCTGGAGTGCCGCACAGTATGCGGCAGTAAATATCAGAGGCTATTTCAGGCAGGGAGATCGGACAGATGTCACGATCACGGGCTCAATTGACCTGACTGGATATTCCTACTATCCGGTGACACCGCTGGGAGCAGTGAATCTTGGAACGAATCAGACGACGACCAGTCTGAAATTTGATTATGATGGCATGAATGCAAAAGAGACAGGGAATAAACCACTGTCAGATTCTGACCATCAGCATTATTTGATGCAGCATGGATTATTTTATCATACCACTCACAACATAGCGGTAAAGAGTACCTCTTTTTCGGGAACGGTAGGAAAGGAAAGTACAGCAGAGGCCGGTTCTTATAGTTCCGGTGCATTGATTTATGGAAGCGTAATCGGTGATCCGGTCAGCAATATCGTTGAAATCAGCCTGAATAATGTGACACTGGCTGGAATTCGTGTGACAGATATCGCAAAAGATAGCACAGCTTATGCGCCGCTTCTGATTAATCAGATGAATCAGGCAGTCAAATTAACTGTAAATGCGCTTTCTACAGGAGAAGGTTATACAACAGGAAAAGGATCTGGTAAGACAACTGTTTATGCAGCAAGCAGTCTGATCGGTAAAGTCGGCAGTGCGACGGCAACGAAGCTGACTCTTTCATTTTCTAATATTGCACTGGATGGACGTCTGAAAGAGGATACATCGAAGTCTACATCCGTTTATAACAATGGGAATGTGACGGTTGATTATCATACAACCCATACAATATTTACCAGGGCAACTCTTTTAGAATCCTTTATGTATTCATCAGAAGGTACCGGTACGTATAATTTCAACAGTACGGATGATAAGGTCACTTACGGTGTAGAATTGACGAATACAGGAACGACCGGACGTAATCCGGATAAACAGTATCAATATTATGACGTTGACAGCTATATCACAGATGAACAGGGGAAAAATGCCAATGAAGCATATGTGAAATCAAGATATGGCAGCTCGAATTTTATTCGCTACGTCTATACACAGCAGAATATTACAGAGAGCAAGTATGAGCTGGATATTAATCAGAAGACAACCGGTCTTCTGAAAGGATGTGGAACGTATGGAGATCCGTATATTATTGAAGATGCACATCAGCTAAGCTCATTGGCAGCCTATATTCTGAATCCGGGCAGTGTTTCAAAATTCCAGGCAATTTTCAATTCAAAAGTATTGGAAAATCAGACACAGACTGCAGAAGGATATCATCTCCAAAATGGTGCGAACAGTGATGCAACAGGAACAGATATTACTTACACCTGGGAGAACGGAGCCTGGAAGAGCGAGAATGGGAATGCAGCTGATAAGGAAACAGCAACGAATTATCTGCTGAATGCATATTATAAGATTGATAAGGATATTACTTTGTCAGCAGAAAGATTTGGCGGACTAGGTACGAAAGAGAATCCGTTCAGCGGAGTCATTGTAGGTGCCTCTCAGAATATTACAGTTGCCTTAACGGGAACTAATGAGAATAAAGACAGCTTTGGAGGTCTGATTGCATATAGCCGGGGAAGTGTCGTAAAGGATCTGATCGTGGATTATTCACAGGCAACGATTACCATGCAGGCATACAATCTTCCGGGGAGCGACAAAAATCCGTTTTTTGGCGGCGTGGTTGGTTACTGCATGGGTGGGGATACGATCATTGATCATGTGTCAGTAAATTATGCTGCAAATTCTGTGACGTTCAGTGGAACTTATCCACAGATGATTGCCGCAGGTGGTTATGTAGGCCTAGTAGGCGGTGCAACCCATGTAACAGAAAATACGGACTACGAAAAGACTGGTGGCGGCGTGGTATTTAGAAATATGGATGGAACATCCAACACCTTTACGACTGCGTGCGCAGCTGCGGCAGCGGCCAATAAAACAGTGAATATGGTAAAGGCAGATGGCACAGCCGATGGAAAATCAGCATCAAACGGTGGAAAATATTTTTACCGTAATCCTTATGTGGGACGTGTGCTGGATGGCTATGCATGCGCAGAAGGATGCACTATAGATAACACGGATAAAAACTATACCATTCCGACTTTGACAGCAGGAACAAATGACCTTCAGGTAAGCGAAGCAAGTGGAAGCCTGAATGTTACTGTAATCTCTGCCCAGGGATTGTGGCTGCTTTCCGCGATTGTAAACAGCGGCGCAGGGGCGATGGACTCAGGTGGCAGTTACACCGATGTGGACAAAGTCGTAGATGCTTATCAATATGGTAAACCACGTACTGCATCCTATGAAGGAATTGGAACAGTGACAGGTGCTGCGAATCTTACGGATGAAGCTTATTGGGGCGGAGTTGCAAGTGCTGCAGGCAGCGATACGGCAAAGAATCGCGTGTCCTATCTGGTGAAGAATTATACCATAGGAACAACAGCTGCTCGTTTGGCTGGGAAAAGTACTTCGGCTGATACCAATATTCCTGTTATGCTCACGTTTGCAACAGACAGCATAAATATGAGCGACTACGGAAATGGTTTCCGGGGAATCGGTTCCAGCTATGGAAATAATAAGAATGTTTGGCATAGTGACTGCAGTATTCCTGAAGTATATCGCCGCAATCTGGTAATTAAGAGCATAAATGCTGATCGGAATGCAGACACGGTGATTACATTAAATATGAATCAGAATGATTATCATACGGAATACAGCAATGGTGTGTGGAAAAATCAGGGTGCCGGACTGTTTGTGGATTTTCACTTTACAGATGGATGTAAGGTAAATCATCTTAAGATATCAGGAAACATTAAGCTTGGATTATTTGATGAAAAGGGTACGTTAACGTATGTGAAAAAAGGAGACAAGGATATGCATATTGGTGTGGGCGGTTTTGCTGCAAGAACGGCCAATTCCGCTGGTACGGTATCCTTTGATGGTCTTCATCTGGAAGACATAAACGTGTATGGTGGGACTATGACGGGTGGAGCCATTGGTTATATCGATGGATATAGTGAAAAGAGAAGGAATGTATCCTTTATCAACAACTGGACGATTCAGAACGAAAATGTAACAAAATGGGTTAATTACGATGGAAGTACAGGTGGATTAGTAGGCTGGAATGTAGGGCATGGTCAGTTGACGATTACTGGAAATGAAGGCGGTTCTGAAAATGTGAAAAATGTGAATCAGTTATCGGTTACTACACATGCGCAAAGCTTTTCTACAGCTGCTGCTGGTGGTCTTGTGGGTGCGAATGATTACAGTTCCGTAAAAGTAGAGAATGTAAGAGCACAGAATTTGAGTGTTTCAGGTAAGAATCTGCGAGATCTTGGTGGTTTGTTGGCATCAGGAAGAAAAGATGGTAAGTTCGAAGTGACGAAATGTTCCCTTGCTTCTATGAAGATTACACTAGAGATTAATTCCAACCAGAAATCTTCAAGTGCCTGCACGGGAGGAATTATTGGATATCACGAAAGACCACTGACGATTTCAGAAGTAGTGATTACGTCGGATTCGGTCATCAATGGTCAGCAATTTACTGGTGGTTTCGTAGGCTACTCAGCTGTCGATGTGACGATTCGTGACAGCAGTGAAGAGAATCTCAATATTAAGACAGATATGAACTGGATCGGTGGATTTATTGGATATGTCAACCCGAACAGAACAGCCACATTCCAAAATTGTAAGGAAGAAAATGTGAATATTCTTGGACGATATACCGGTGGGCTTGTCGGAGCTATGGATGGCAGTATACTGGCATCGAATATGGAATTTTATAACGTGACTGGAGTAACTTATAATAATTCGGGATTTGCTGCATTGTTAGTTGGTAATACGGAAAACAATACTAAGAATCCGTACACTAACAAAGTCAGTGGATATAATCTGTTAGCAAAGAATTGTAAATTTGGTTATAATAACAAAGCAAAGATAGACGAGTTATCGACTGCAAATATCGAAGAGATAGCTACGTCAGGTTTTTGGATTGGTAAAGTCGGCGAAAAAGGCACAATCAAGCTGGTAGCGGTTGCAGTTCAGGGGGATGTCTTTCCGCAGAATGATATCGGTACAAAAAATGGAATTGCCACGATCATTTATGCTGATGCATTCGTGGATCAGACGTATCAGCCGATCAATTCCACAGACAAACCATCTTCATCTGCCAGCCCATGGCTGGATGTCAATCCGAAGAGCAGTGTACCTTTTGCTGACGGCACAGTTATGACTGGTAATGGTGTCGGAATGCGAGAAGACAGTACAACAGCCGGTGCTATTTTAAAGGGCTTACAGGCAGGGACACCTGCTTCTGATGTTTATTGGAATTTACTGGAGAAAAAAGCAGAATTTGTGAATTTCTTAAATACGGCCAATGATGCCTATGTGACGACGTACAGGAAGGAAGAAAGCGCCACTACCAACGTGAGCGAGAACGTTGATTTTCCGGTACTTGTGGTAAATAACACCGCAGATGTGGACACGATGATCTGGAATTACATAGCGGCTATGACGAATGTCAGCAGCGTAACAGATGCAAAACAACAGATCAATAGCATTACTGCAACAACCTGGCAGTGGAATACCACAAAGAGTTCTTTCGAAGCGAAGAGCAAAGAAAATGCGAGCTTAAGTATCAGTAAAGATAGAAAAATCAGCATCGTCCCTAATGCCTACGACAATCAGAACAGTCAGTTTACTTTGCTGGATGTCACCTATGCGAGTCCGACCAATGATAAAGCAGAGCCATTTCATTTGTACATACCGGTGCTGGTGAAAAAGGTGCTCTATATCAGCTTCAAGACAAGATTCCTTGCGGGAACTGATTATTGTGCAGCGGATTATCCAATGGATGATAAAGCAACCGATCACTATGCAACGGCTGGCTTCGATGAACCACTGACTGCTTACATAGAATACAGCTATGAGAAAGATACAAACTGGCAGTCAATGCTTGATAATGGTGAAAATCTGCTGTGGTATTACGACAAAATACTTGATCTGGCATCGGGCAGTACGGCGGAAGCCGGGAAGACCTTGCTGCCATCAGGAACACGTCTGACACTGGTAGACAGACAGACGATGCAGTATTATACCTATAAGACAACTGGTACAGAAGATCTGCATAAATTTGATTTTGCACAGATGACGACAGCAGATGGACAGACTGCATTTCGTCCGGTCTATATCTGCGACTTACTTGACATGACGGTTTCAGATCCAGTTACGGAGGAAGCAGAAGGAACAACGTATTATGTAATAGAAAATGATCCGGCTAAAGCAACAGTCAGAGTAGGAACGACCTATTACCGCAGGGCAGAAGAGAACGATAAGGATGCCAGCAAGTATCGTATAACGATCACGGAAGCATCCAAATCAGAAGCTCGAAGTGAGGGATATTATCTGTCTGTTCAGGTTCCGGAAACAGCAGGATATTCTGTTATCAACAATCGGTTAAATTATGGAGCGATTTCCCGTAAAGAGGGAACACTTCCAGCTAAAATTAAGTCAGATGAAAAGAAGTCCGGATCCGGCTATGTGGTATACAATGGCGTTGAGCAGAAATTTACGGTTTCCACGACTCGTGTTCATAATGGCAATATTATGGGTGATACTGCAATGGAAGATAGCGACAGCATAAAAATCAATCTTGAAAGCAAATTAAAGCTGACAGAAGCTGGAAAAGACAGATTTAACAAGCTTGGTCCTTCTGAGGTACATCATCAGTTTACAATCAATCTGAAAAAATATCTGCAGGGAAAAGCGGAAGAATATGATGTGATTGGCACAGAAATAGTGAAATACATTTATACGTTTAAAAACGCTGATGGAACTTGGACTCATACGGAAACTGGTACAATTTCAGATGCGGCAGGAAAGGATATATTGTCACTTCAATATGGCAGCAGTGATCTGAAAAAGAAATTAGAAAAAGCTACAAATGATGCCAATGCAATAACAGTTACTGCAGAAATTACGCTTACATATGCTGGTGCAGATAAATTTCCAGTAAGAAATACAGCTGATACTAATGATAACAGCGGTATTTGTGTTATTGGAGTCTCACGCATTGCTAATACGCAAACACAGCTTCCGATTACAGAAAATAAACGTACTGAGAATGACAAAAATCGCTATTATAGTACTAATCCATCCAAGGCGAAGCTGACCTACTCTGCTGTAGATCAGACTGCAATGGGTGATACCACACAGCAGCTTGGAATAAATCCAAGTGACACAGTAAATCCGGCAGATATCATTTATACAAAGGCTGATTATGACTATTCTAATGTAGATGAGACAATTTTGGACAAGGCGAAATCAATCAGTTATAAGATGGAGCTGTTTCAAAAAAATGATTCAGACTCATATGACGAAACAAGTCCGCTGATAATTCAAAGCTATCTTCAGAACATAGTCAAGGAAAACAGTGCAGCACAAGAAAGCGCGGCTTTGCGTTCAGCAACAGATGGTAAGGATATTTGTTGGGATGAAAACTTTGTAAAAAGTGATTCAAGGCATCAGATTGCACGTTTCCAGTATGCACCGCTTACAGGAGAGGCATTTGAAAAGGCTAGATATAAATACGCAAATTATAGAGTGCGTGTAACTGTGGTATTGCTTGATGAGTCTGGAAAAGAGCTAGAAGGTACGAAAGCAACAGATTATATCATATATACGAATGCACGTATATATCAGGAAATAATAATGGGATAGAATTGAGGTGAAAAGGGATGCTTTGGAAAAAAAAGAAAAAGGATCATACACCTGAGGAATATCGAGAGAAGGCTCAGGAGCAGATACAGGATCTAAAGGATCAATGGAAAACTTTTTTTCGAACAGGTCCCATTGTAATTGCAGCTACTATTGTGATGATTGCTGTCAGTATTGCATGGTTTGTCAGCAACACAAAGGTAGATGCGACAGGAGTTCAAATTAGGGCTGCCGGCAGTGAGTTTGATATTGCTGCCGAAGCCAAACCAAATGTAGAAAGTGCTACGGGAGCTTATGATGATTTGTTGTCTGTATCGAAAGGAGCTACACTTAGTATTGGAAATAAGAATTTTGGATATACAGGTGAAGGAAAAACGTCTATCAGCTGGGCAATAACAGATGACAGCAACATGCAAAATAATAAAGATCTAGGCATTGAGCCTGGCTCTAGCGGAAAGCTGACATTTTATATTATTTCTCATAAGGATGGTCCACTAAGCGTGAATATGAACCTGACATTTACAGGTTATTATGTGGAAGGATGGAACAGCACAGCAGCGACAAATACAGCAGAAATAGCTGTTAAATCATCGGATTTAAAAAAATTAGATGAACCTACGCAGCAATTATTGGAAGGACATGTTCTTTTCTTTGCCGGATATGATGAAAAATCAAATTCGTACAAGGCATGGATTTCTGATGATGCAGAGTCTTGGAATATGACGCTGGAAAATACGTGCATAAAGGCTAGTAACGCAGGAAATGACACAGAGAGCAGTAAAGCTGCTTTACTTACGAGAAATGAAGATGGAAGTCTGACATGGAAGATAGATCAGGCGGTGAAGGAAGCAGCATATCCGGTGACTATTTACTGGGTTTGGCCTGAAATGCTAGAATCCTACTTGGGAAAGGAACAAAATACAAGGTATCCGCTGCTGTTTCCTAAAGATTCTTCTGACACTGATAAGCTTTGCACATTGCCCCCAAATTTATTTACTACCATGTGCGCTACAGGAAATGGCGATATAAAATCAAATCGGTATTTTCGTTGGGAGGATAAGGAGACCTTTAGTACAACAGTGAAAGTTGATAAGCTTTTACAGATGCGAAACAAATATAATCCAGCTGTTTATGGAGCGATTGCTGCTTATTATAATTTAGCAGACCAGTATCTGGGAAGAAATGTTCAGTATGCAAAATTGACATTGGATGCACAGTAACAAAAAGGTGGTGAAAAGATGGATCAGCAGACAGAAAAACTGCAGGACAGTGAAAAAAAAGTTTCACAGAAATCATGGTCAGCGCGAAAAAAACGTGCCATTTTAGCGGTGATTGCTGCAGCACTTGCTCTTTTAGTAATTCCTGTTTTTGCATGGCTGTACATGCAAAGAAGCATGGAAACGATAACAAAAGTAAACATGCCGTATGCCTTACTGATCGGAGCAGGAGATGCCAAACCGATCCAGCAGCTAGAGCTTAGTAATATTGATGTTTCAGGAACACAAAAATACAAGGATGTTGTATTCTGTGTGTATAGTGAAAAGCCATCAAAAAGCTATTATCTGCAGCTGGCACATACAACAAATATTGGATTTAAATATGAGATTTATAAAGCATCACGGCCTGCAGCATATGCATCCGCAGAAGATGTGGTAAGCTATCTTGGCAAACAGTATAAAAAAGAAAATCTATTGGCTGGCAGTTATTTAAATAAAGATAAAAACTCAGATAATGCTACAAATACATATCATGAAAGAACATATGGCGAATATAGTAGTGTTCAAAAATCTGCTGAGCCTCTTTATTGGAAGACAACCAGTCAGGAAATACTTCCAAAAGAAAAAGATGACACTACATACTACGTTAATTATTATATTCTTCATATTTTATGGGATGAAAATGTCCAGAACAATAAGGAGACTGATATGATCTACCTTATGGCAGGTTAATCATTCTTGACAAAGAGTAAAAAAAGTGTTAGTTTGGCTACAGGAATTGAGTAAGGAGATGATTGCGTGTGAAGAGAAAAACAATTATTCAATTGACCGCTGCGTTGGCAGCTGTTGGTTTGGTAATGATATGCGTAGATAAAAATACATCAAAAGTGGCTTTTGCAGCATTTGAAGGTGTAGAAGGATCTTCGGAATTTATAGATACAGCAGAATATGCAGAAGAGCAGGCTGCTGCACAAGTTGTTTTGGAAACTGAGAATGTCATTTCATCAGAAGAAATGGAGGCACCACTTGAAGAAAAAACGACTGTACCAGGCACAGAAAATATTCCAGAAGAAAGTACAGAGCAAACAGAGACTGCGCAGACAACTGAAACAGTGATGCCAGAGACAGTTGAAACGTCTGCTGAAACTATACCAGAGACATTTAGTGAGGCTGAATCATCTAGTGCAAGTGTAGAAGAAACTGAGACTTCTTCAACTGAGTCAGCTTTGGAATCTTCTGAACAGACAACAGAATCACAGAGCGAGACAGAGGAAGAAAGACAGATGCTTACTAGGGTCAAGCTTAATATTGATCAGGATTTAGAGACAGTTCCTGTCGCATTTTTGCCATATCTTGATGAAATGAATGTGGATGGATATTCGTTGACACTTGTGTATTCAGATAATACAGAAAAATTGCTTGATAAAGCAGATACACGTTATACATGGTCGATAGAGCATGAAGATGAAACGAAAGAAGAGGGTATTATTACAAGAACATATCGTGTCAGAGTGACAGAACTGTCTACTGGAAATACGTACGAGGACACTCAGAGTGTTGATTTTGGAAAAGAAGAACCTGTCAGCATCAAAACAGAAGAAATGACGACTGTGATAGTAGAGGGAAATAAATGGGTTATGGTGCAGTCAACACCAAGTATTACTGGCATTTATTCCATGAATAGCAGTAAATTGATTGACTGTATGTACTATGCCTCCGATAATGAAGCAGTTGTTTGTGCAGGCGATACATTCAAGCTTGAAGAAGGTGTTACGTATCAGTTTCTGATCAAATTGAAGTAACCAGGGGGACAGGTCCGTTGGCCTTTTATCTGGTTCCGCTGGCTCAATTCATGTCCCCAGTGGCACACACTCACAAACGTAAAAACTGCGCAGAGGAAATGGAAAACCAAACAAATTTCTCTGTGCAGCAGCCCGTGAGGGTGTTTTTGAAAATATAACATACGGTTTAAAATGGGAGGTAATGAAATATGAAGATTGTAATTATTGGTGCAGGAGCTATGGGATGCCTCTACGGTGCTTATTTAAGCCGGCACAATGAGGTTGTTATGCTTGATAGCTACCAGCCACAGGTAGACGCAATTAATAAGAATGGAATTACAGTGTTAGAGGAGGATGGAACAGAGCAGCATTTCTCGTCAGTTCGTGCCTGCTTATCTGGTGAGTACAAGGAAGATGCAGATCTTGTAATTGTGTTTGTCAAGTCTACGTATACGGAAGATGCGTTGAAAACAAATCGCAAGTTGTTTGGGGAACATACGCTTGTAATGACACTGCAAAATGGAGCAGGAAATGATCGCAAGATTGAACAGTACGTTGTGAAGAAAAATATTATTATTGGAACAAGCAAGCATAATTCTGTTAACAATGGAAACGGTCATGTGCGTCACAGCGGAACAGGTGCAACAACTATAGGCAGCAATCTAAAAGAAAACAGCAATCTGCAGATTATTTCAAATCTGCTTGAGGAAAGTGGATTTGCAGTAGAAATTTCTGATGATATTCAGCGTATCATATGGAGCAAGCTTTTTGTAAACCTGTCTATAAATACTTTCACAGCAATCACACGTTCTCCGATTCGTTCCATGATCGATAACCATTATGCGTGGGATTTTGCTGAAAAAATGATCTGTGAGGCAGTTGATGTTGCAGAAGCAGATGGTACACATTTTTCTTATATGGAAGTGTTAAATATGGTGCATCATGTATGTGAGGATGCAGGAAAAGGATACTCGTCCATGTCACAGGATGTCATGAACTGCAGGAAAACAGAGATTGATGCAATCAACGGTGCAATTGTAGAGCAGGCAAAGCTTTACAATGTAGCAGCACCGTATAATAGGCTAATTGTAGATCTGATTCACGCAATTGAAGAATCATATAAATATCAAAAATAAAACAACAGAGGACAGGGAAAACATATCCCTGTCCTTTGTGATTATGAATGACAAGGGGACGATTATTTTGGCCTACAGTGTCTTATCTTAATGACATTGTTTTTGGCTTATTGATTGTCCCCAGTGGTTTACTCCCAAATCAATGAAACAAATTAAGCAATAGATGAGATTAGCTTTATTCGGTAGAGCAGGAACATTGCAAGTACAGCACTTATCACATCGGCAATTGCCTGAGCCATCAAAATTCCATTGTATCCAAAGAGTTCTGAAAAAATCAGAAGCACGACAAGAAAGACAACTCCCTGTCTGCTGATTGACAGTAAAAATGACGGGATGATTTTTCCGGTTGCCTGAAAAAGTACCGTACATATTAGGATAATTCCGACGAATACAGAGCTGATTGCCTGCCAGCGTAGCATTTGAGAGCCAAGTGTAATCAGCTCAGAATCCTGTACGAAAATGTTCATGAAAAATGCTGATTTTACGCACAAGACAATTGTTAAAATAAGGGCGATCGCAGTTAAAAAGCTCATGCAAAATCGAATCAGTTTCTTCAATTCACCATGTAGCTTTGCACCGTACAGATAGCCAAAAAGTGGAACGGCACCGAAGGCAAATCCAGTCATGACAAGCTGGACGATCATATTGATTTTTAGAACAATTCCCATTGCTGCGATTCGATCACTGCCGTAGGAGAGAAGAAATTGATTTAACACAATGACAGTGAGGCTTTGCATCAAATTGGTCAGCGCGGCTGTAATGCCAACACCAAGGATTTGCTTTAATTCCTCGGAACTTACTTTGCAATAGCCAAAAGAGGTAGACAGACAGTGGCTCTTTTTGTGGAGCAGTCCAAGAAAATACAGATCACTGCACAAATAGCCGATTACAGTTGCAATTGCGGCACCAAGGGAACCCATATGGAAAACGGAAATCAAAATCGGGTCTAAAATAATGTTAATGACAGTGCCGAGTGCGCTTCCAATCATAGACTGAGAGGCAAGCCCCTCACAGCGAACCAAATTGGAATGAATGAAGCTAAGAACAACAATCGGTGCGCAGATGGCAAGCACACTGTAATAGTTTCTTGCATGGGAGAATGTGTCACTATCTGTACCCAAGAGAGTGAGTAGAGGGGAGCAAAATGCCATCATTAAAATTGCAAGAACGACACCGGTTGCAATCGCAATATAAAAGCAAAAGGAGCTGACTCGCTTGGTTCCCTCAAGATTATTTTGACCAAGAAGACGTGAGATTAGGGAGCTTCCACCCTGACCATATATATTGCCAAATGCCATCAGTGTGGTAAAAACAGGAGAACAGACAGAGACACCGGCAATTAGTGCGGTGTCTTTTGTCTGTGCAATAAAGAAGGTGTCGGCAAGATTGTAAATGAGTGTCACAACCAAACCGAGAACGACAGGAAGCGCCATTTTAAAGTAGGTTCGGTAAAGATGTTTCGTATCAAAAATCGTATCCATAAAAATATCCTTTCTAAAAAATAATTCAAAAATTCCGCAAATTAGTATAACAAATTTGCTTGCATTTGTTTGTGACATATGGCACAATAAAGAAAAATAAGAGGGGATAGTATGCAAGAAATTCATGATGAAAAACGAATAGAGTCTATTTTAAGGCAGGAAAGTAAGCACTTTCAAAAAAGACCGCAATCAGTCCACTTGCTACAATATGAAAAAGGAGAATTATTGACGCAGCCTCTTATGCCGTTACGGCAGTTTCTCTTGATTGTAAGTGGGACGGTTCAGATTTTCGGGATGGATGAAACGAGTCGAACCTATAGCATCACACTGTCAAAAGAGGGAACCTTGCTTGGCGATGTGGAATTTTGTAAGGATGAATTTAGCCCGTTTTTTACGGAAGCGACGGAAACGGTGCTTTGCCTTGCGATTCCTTTTGACAGCAATAGAACGATGTTAGAGAGAGATCTCGTATTTTTAAAATTTGTTATGGCACAGATGGCAGATAAATTGTCAATGATGGCAAAAATAGAGTTGGCTGTTCAGACGTTAGAGGAAAAGGTCTTGTTATATTTGAATGAGATTTGGCCGAGCCATCAGATTACTAGCTTGACATACTCCCACGGTTAAAACCGTGGGATTCCTTAGATTCTTGTAGCGTCATCCAGCCCTATAGACTGAAATATAGCCACAGTTTTCAGGATTTATGCTGATGGGATTTCATACGTCGTGTACTACTTTCTCAGCAAAAGACCTATGC
>ENA-USUG01004231-USUG01004231.1-human-gut-metagenome-genome-assembly--contig:-NODE-4231-length-18137-cov-4.641417_pt1 | contig 18137 bp, 18 predicted proteins | sample MGYA00250059_ERZ773394 | MGnify/ENA primary metagenome ERZ773394 (study PRJEB29103, sample SAMN06111957) | human gut metagenome | biome: human gut; feature: ankylosing spondylitis patient; material... | reverse complement strand
GCAGGGATGACGGCTGCGGCCCAGAATCAGGATATGGCCCGATTGGGAACCTATATGAGCAACGGCGAATTCGTGGTTTCCCCAGAAAACTTTGTCCATTGTCTGCTGGTTTCCTACTATAGCGGTGTAAGGCCTTACACATTACAAGGAGGTGTCCTGATGGAAGATACCCAGATCATCGCGCTTTACCTGTCCCGGCAGGAAGCGGCCATCGGCGAGACGGCGAAGAAATACGGCGGCTACATAAATCGGATCGCCTACAATATCCTGCGCTGCCGGGAGGATACGGAGGAAATCGCGGCGGATACGTATCTGGCTGCATGGAATGCCATTCCACCGGAAATTCCCAGAGTGCTGAAGCATTTCCTGTCCCGGATCGCCCGGAATCTGGCCTTTGACCGGCTGGATTATATCACCGCCAAGCGAAGAGATGTGCATATGATCACCCTGCTGTCGGAGTTGGACGCCTGTCTGCCGGATCCACACTCCGACGTGGAGGCCGCCGTGGATGCAAAGCTGGCTGCGGGGAGTGTGAACCGGTTCCTGTCCCAGCTGGACAAGAAGGACTGCGCCGTGTTCCTGAGCCGCTATTACTACAGCATGGCGATTAGCGAAATCGCGGACAAGCTCGGCCTGACGGAACGGAATGTAAAGTACCGCTTGAGCTGTCTGCGGCAAAAGCTGCGCAGACAGCTGGAAAAGGAGGGAATCAGCGTATGAATGGAAAGAACCTTTTCAGAGCATTGGAGTACGTGGATGACAGGTATCTGGATATAGCGGACGCCGCCTTACAGGAGGCAACCGATATGAAACAAAAGCACTTTTCCGGGAAGAAAACCATTCTCTACATTCTGGCCGCGGCCATCTGCGTCAGCCTGCTAACCGTGACCGCCGCGGCAGCGGGGTGGATACCCAATATTTTTGCGGCCGCACAGCCCAAGGCGACACCGCGGGATGAGCCGGTTCTGGAAGCGGCGCAGAGTGCGACCCAGCCCCAGACGCCGGAAACCGTCGAATTTGCCGAAGCGGACTACACCAAGTTCACGCTGTTTCAGAGCTACTATGACGGAAAATCCATTGCGCTGGGCTACGACCTGTCCGGGGTCATGCCTGGGGAAACGGTGGTAGGGTTTACGCCGGAGGACGCGCTGAAGCAGGAGATCCTGCAATGGCCCGACGATCAGTCTTGGTGCGAGATGTACGGCCTGACGGACGACACTGTCGATCAGTATCTGGAAGCGGGCGTCTGGACGCAGGAGGAGTATGACTATCGTCTGGCGGGAAGAAGCGAGTACGCAAAGAAATACGACCTGCGGGGAAATTCCCAGATCTACATGGACGACAAACTGCGCTCGACGCTGACCGACGGGGAATACAAAAAATTCTGGGAAATGCTCGGGGAAACGGGCTCGTGCTGCGTAGCAATCCCGATAAAGCCCTACGTCGGCGACCACATTCTTCTGAACGGCGCGGATGAACCCGCAGACCGGGGGGACTACACCACAGAGGAAGGGGAATGTCTGGTGCTGAACAACCTGCCCGCCGCCGCTCAGGATCAGCCGTCCATCACGGTGGGGCTGAAATTCAAATCCGGCTGGCACTATTACTATATGGAGCTATCGGGGATCAGCTACCGTCTTACCGTCCCCAATCCGGACTATGTTACGACCATCACGCTGAAAAACGAAAGCAAACCATGATTTTACGTGGCAGCCGCCTGCACGGCTGCCACGTTTTCGCCGCCGGAATACGCACGGTTTCGACCTCCCGGGCATAGATTGTGCCGGGAGGTTTTGCGTTATGAGAATCTTTATCATCACGTTCCGCTCGGTGACGTTCGCCCAGCGGGGCGAGCGGCTGCTGAACCGGAACAACCACCGGTGCGTCCTCCAGCGGACGCCCAAGTGGATGGAGCAGCAGGGCTGCGGCTACAGTCTGCGGATCAAAACGGAAGACATCATCCCAGTGGTGGAGCTTCTGCGGGAGAACGGCGTCCCTCTGCGCAAAATTTATGCCCAGCGCCCGGACGGAAATCTGGAGGAGCTGACGGTATGATCTATCTGGACAACGGCGCCACCTCCTTCCGCAAGCCGCCGGGGGTGTACCGGGCGGTGGAGCGGGCAATGTACACCTGCGCGAATCCGGGGCGGGGCGGGTATCCCGCAGCAATGGAAGCGTCGGAGACGGTGTATGCCTGCCGGGAAGCCGCCGCGGAGCTGTTTCACTGCCGACCGGAGCAGGTCGCGCTGACCACCAGTTGCACCCATGGACTGAACATTGCCATCCGCTCCATCGTGAAGCCGGGGGGACGGGTGATCGTTTCCGGATTTGAGCACAACGCCGTGACCCGCCCCCTTCATGCGCTGGGGGCGGATATCCGGGTGGCGGGGCGGCGGCTGTTCGACTGGGAGGACACCCTTTCCCGCTTCGGACGGGAATTGAAGCAGGGGGCGGATGCGGCGGTATTTACCCACGTTTCCAACGTGTTCGGCTATATTCTGCCCGTGGAGCAGCTGGCGGAGATGTGCCGGAAATGGCGGGTGCCGTTCATCATCGACGCCGCCCAGTCCGCCGGGGCGCTGCCCGTGGATCTTCAGGCGCTGGGGGCGGATTTTATCGCCATGCCGGGGCATAAGGGGCTGCTGGGGCCTCAGGGGACGGGGCTGCTGCTCTGCGGCGGCGATGCCCAGCCTCTGCTGTTCGGGGGGACGGGCAGCGACTCCGTCAATCAGGCCATGCCGGATTATCTGCCCGACCGTCTGGAAGCGGGGACGCTGAACGTACCCGGTTACGCGGGACTGACGGAGGGACTGCGGTTTGTTCGCCGTACAGGTGTGGAGAACATTTTCCGCCGGGAGCACCGGCAGCTGGAACGGTGTGCCGGGGGCTTGCAGAAATTGGGAATGGAGGTATTCGCCGGGGCGCATCAGGCATCGACGGTGTCCTTCCGGCCGGGGATGGACTGTGAGGAAGCGGCGGCGTTTCTGGCGAAGCAGGGCATTGCGGTCCGTGCGGGTCTGCACTGCGCCCCCTTTGCCCACGAAAGCGCGGGGACGCTGGAATCGGGGACGGTGCGGGTCAGCTTTGGCCACGACGCATCCGACGCCCAAACCGACGCGTTTCTCCGAACGGTATCCAAACTTCCCAGAGTTTAGCCGCAATTTTTTTACAGATTGGCTATTGCCATCAGCGCCGGTATTCGTTATAATAGAACAGATAATAGTAAATTTACGATAGCGGAGTATGCGCTATACAAAAGTTGACATAAAAGGGGTAAGAACGTTTATGGAGAGCATTCAGAATTTGCTGCATCAGATACAGCGGATGCAGTGGTCAGACTATCTGGATATCGCCGTAGTCGCGTTTCTGATATATAAAATTCTTCCGCTGATCAAGACACCCAGCACCACCCGGATCGCCAAGGCCGTGGTCGCGGTGCTGATCATCGCGTGGCTGACGGATTTCCTGCATCTGTACACGGTGGGCTTCATCATGAACCAGTTCCTGGCCATCGGACTGCTGGCGCTGGTGATCCTGTTCCAGCCGGAGCTGCGGCGGATGCTGGATCATTTGGGCAGCGTGAAGCTGACGAGTATCTTCGGCGTCAACAAGCCCGTACAGCAGGAGATGGACGCGGTCATTACCCAGACCGTGCGTGCCTGCGAGGCCATGGGGCGGGAAAAGGTGGGCGCGCTGATCGTCTTCGCCCGGGAGCAGCGGCTGGAGGAATACTTCAAAACCGGCACCCAGATCGACGGTCAGGTTTCCGAGCAGCTGATCCGGAACATTTTCTTTAAGAATTCCCCCCTTCACGACGGCGCAATGATCATCCGGGACGGCCGGGTCGCCGCAGCGGGGTGTGTGCTGCCCCTGTCCGACAGCAACCGTCTCAGCTCGGACTTGGGCACCCGGCATCGCGCCGGCGTGGGCATGAGCGAGGCTTCCGACGCGGTGGTGGTGATCGTCTCCGAGGAGACCGGCACCATTTCCGTGGCGGTGGGCGGAATGCTCAAGCGGCACCTTGCGCCCCAGACGCTGGACAAGCTGCTGCACAATGAACTGTGCCCTGCCAACGACGAGGACGAGAAGCAGGACTTGAGTCTGCGGCTGAAGCAGAAGCTGCATCCCCGCAGAAAGGAGACGGACGACAATGAAAAATAGACTTGGCTCCATTCTGCTGTCCATCGTCATCGCCTTTGGCCTCTGGCTGTACGTCATCACTTACGTCAGCCCCAATTCCGAGGAGACTTACTACAACATCCCGGTGGTGCTGGAGGGCGAGAGCGTCCTGAACGAGCGGGGGCTGATGTGTACATCCACGTCCTCTTCCACGGTGTCGCTGCAGCTGGCGGGTGCGAGAAGCGATCTGATCAAGGTCAACCAGAACAATATTACGGTCAAGGCCAACCTGTCCGCGATCACCGAGCCGGGGCAGAAGATCAATCTGCGCTACACCATTTCCTACCCCGGAAACGTGGCGCAGAATGCCTTCGAGACGCTGTCCCAGAGCGACTTTTATGTAGATGTGGAATACCGCCGGGTGAAGGATGTGCCGGTGGTGGTGCAATATGACGGCACCCGGTCGGAGGATTATCTGTACGACACGGAAAACGTCCAGCTGGACTATTCCACAGTGAATGTTATCGGCCCCGCCTCCGTCGCCGACAAAATCCGGCAGGCGGTGATCGAGGTGGACTTGACGGATCAGTCAGAGTCCATCAGCGAAAGCTACCGCTATACCCTCTGCGATGAGGAGGGCAACCCCGTGGACGCGGCGGAGATCACCACGGATGTGGAAGAAATCCATCTGGATATGAAGATCCAGAGAATCAAGGAGCTGAAGCTGGTGGCGCAGGTCACCTACGGCGGCGGTGCTACGGAAGAAAACACCACCATAACGGTCAACCCCGCTTCCATCCGGGTCACGGGCAGCGACGCCGCGCTGGCAGAGCTGGGCGACAGCTACACCCTTGCCGAGATCGACCTGCGGTCGGTGGAAAAGTCCCAGAATATGCTTTACACCATCAACCTGCCCGACGGCATTACCAACCAGACCGGCGTGAACGAGGCCACGGTGAGCATTCAGTTCTCCGGCCTGAGTACCAGAGAATATACCGTAGACAATTTTGAGGCCATCAACGTGCCGGAGGGCATGGAGGTGGAGATCATCAACGCCAGCCTGACGGTGCGGGTGCGGGGCGCGGCCGGGCAGATCAGCCAGCTGACGGGAGACGACATCAAGGTCGTGGTGGACTTCTCCAACGCCGTGGCGGGAACGGCCACCTACAAGGCGTCCATCACCTTCGGCGAGGAATTCACGGCAGTGGGCGCGGTAATGGGGCCATATTCCGTATCGGCAACGGTAAAGGGGTGACGGCATGGAACAGCTCGTCCGGGTAAAGGAAACCTATGACGACGGCACGGCGCTGGTGTTCCGTATCCGGGAAAGCGCCTGTTCCGGCGACTGCCACAAATGTTCCGGCTGCGGCGCGGCGAAGGAAACGGTGACGTTTACGGCAAAGAACCCCATCGGCGCGCGCCGGGGGGAGCTGGTAAAGGTGGAATCCGAGACTGCCCCGGTGCTGAAAGCGGCGGCGGTACTGTATGTTGTGCCGCTGGTGCTGTTCTTCTCAGGGTACTATCTGGGCTTCCGGTTGGGCGGCTTCGGCGCGCTGGTCGGGGGGCTTGGGTTTGTGCTTGGCATCGCATTGGTGCTGGTGTACGACCGCAAAGTGGTGAGAAAGGCCAATATTGACTATACAATCACAGCTTTCGCAAGGAAAATATGAGAAAAGCCATGAAAAAAGGGGATAATGAGTTTGGTTAAAAGTATGACCGGCTACGGCCGCGCCGTGGAGACCGTGAACGGAAGAGAATTTACGGTGGAGCTGCGCTCCGTCAACAACCGCTATCTGGACTGCACCGTGAAGCTGCCCCGCAGCCTGTCCTTTGGAGAGGACGCGGTGAAGCAGGCCGTGAAGAACACCATCTCCCGGGGCAAGGTGGACGTGTTCCTGTCCGTCCGCTCCGAGGGTGCCGCCGACGTAAAGGTTACCCTGAATGAATCCATGGTGGCGGGGTATCTGGCCGCTATGAAGCAAATGGCGGAAAATTTCGATGTGAAAGAGGACATCAGCGTGTCGCTTCTGTCCCGGATGCCGGATGTGTTTACCGTGGAGAAGCCGGAGGTGGACGAGCAGCAGCTGCTGGACGATATGCTGTCTGTTGTGAATAAGGCGCTGGCAGGCTTCGACGCCATGCGTACCACGGAGGGCAAGGCGCTGGAAAACGATCTGCGCAGCCGGGGACAGACGATCCTGTCGCTGGTCAGTCAGGTGGAAGCGGGCGGCGCCCAGACTGTGCTGGACTACCGCACCCGTCTGGAAAATAAGATCAAAGAGGTTCTGGCGAGCACCGCCATTGACGAAAGCCGCATCCTGACGGAAGCCGCTATTTTCGCCGACAAGGTGGCGGTGGACGAGGAGACCGTCCGCTTAAGAAGCCACTTGGAGCAGATGAACAACATGCTCACCACCGGCGGCGCCGTCGGACGGAAGCTGGACTTTCTGCTGCAGGAAATGAACCGGGAGGCCAACACCATCGGCTCCAAGTGTACCGATGTGCGTCTGGCACGGGTCGTGGTGGAGATCAAGGCCGAGCTGGAGAAAATTCGGGAGCAGACCCAGAACATCGAGTAAGGAGTAGCTATGAAGCTTGTGAACATCGGTTTCGGCAGCATGGTCGCCGCGGGGCGGGTGCTTGCCATTGTAGCGCCGGACTCCGCACCCATCAAGCGGGTGATTCAGGAGGCGAGAGACCGGGGAATGCTCATTGACGCATCCTACGGGCGCAAGACAAAGGCCGTGCTTCTCATGGATACCGACCACGTGATCCTCTCCGGCATCCCCACCGAGACGCTGTATGCCCGGTGGATGGACAGACCGGAAGAAGAAATAAAGGAGGATTGAGCCGTGAGCAAGGGAAAAATGTTTGTGATCTCCGGCGCTTCCGGCGTGGGGAAAAGCACCGTTCTGAAGCAGGTGATGGACGGCCGGGACGACCTGAAATTTTCCGTCTCCGCCACCACCCGCCCGCCCCGGCCCGGGGAGACGGACGGGGTACACTACTACTTCGTGACCAGAGAACGCTTCGAGGAAATGATCCGGGAAAATGCGTTTCTGGAATACGACGCCCACGCGGGCAACTACTACGGCACCCCCCGCGCTCAGGCGGAGGAAAAAATGGAGCAGGGACTGCTGCTTCTGGACATCGAGCCGATGGGCGCGAAGCAGGTGAAGCAGTCCGCCCCTGACGCGGTGCTGATCTTCATCATGCCGCCGTCCCGGGAGGAGCTGGAGCGCCGTCTGCGCAGCCGGGGCGATACCTCGGAGGAACAGATCAAAATGCGTCTGGAACGGGCGTCATGGGAAATGGAGCAGCGAAGCTGGTACGATTACACCGTCGTTAACGACGACGCGAAGCGCTGCGCCGAAGAAATCCTGACAATCATTGCCAATCTGGCTGACTAGAGAAGCTCTGATTAAATCGGCAAGAGCTGTGAGCGAGAGATTTTTCGCCCAGTCGAGGTATCGAAAACGGCGGAATACTATATGTACTCGCAAGGGGTATGCCGCATCCGTAAGCCAGCTTGCGCCGGCAACGGCTGCGCAATATTTCCCGTTTTTGATACCGAAGAGTGGGCAAAAGAGATCCGCTCACAGTCGTGGACGATTTATTCAGAGATTCCCTGACTATACTGTTATTTTTATTGGAGGAACGAAATTATGCTATACCCCCCTGTTGCTGATTTGCTGAAGAAAGTGGACAGCCGTTATCTGCTGGTGAATCTGGTGGCGCACCGCGCCCGTCAGATCGCCGCTGAGGCCGAGGCGTTTCAGGAAGACCTGCCGGAAAAGCCCGTGACAATGGCCATTGAGGAAGTGGCGGACGGCGAGCTTTCCGCTACCGTGAAGGAAGAGTATATGAAATGATGCTTTTCCGGGGGACGCGAACGTCCTCCGGAAAAGCAGCCGGAAAGGATGGGGTGAGGGATGATTGCGAAAATCGCGGTTTCCGCCGCGACCTATGCCATTGACAAGCCCTATTCCTACAAAATCCCTGAGGGGATGACCCTGCAGTCCGGCCAGCGGGTGCAGCTGCCCTTCGGCCGCGCCAACAAGCGCACCGAGGGCGTCGTCCTCACCGTGGAGACGGGCAATGAGGAAAAGCTGAAAGCCGTGGAGCGGTGTCTGGACGAAGCACCGATTCTGTCGGAACACCAACTGCGGCTGGCGGCATTTTTGCGGGAGCGGTATTTCTGCACCTTTTATGAGTGCCTCCGGGTCATGCTCCCGGCGGGACTGTGGTTTCAGGCGCGGGAACGGATATCTCTCACCGGCGACCGCTCATGGAAGGAAAAGGCCATCCGTAAGGACGGCGCGGCGGAGGTGCTTGCGCTGCTGGAAAATCTGGGCGGTCAGGCGGAGGAATCTGCTCTGCGCGCTCTGATTCCCGACGAGGAAACCTTTTCCGGCGTGATCGCGTATCTTGCGCGGAAAAAGTGGATATCCGCCGAAACGGAATATCTGCGCCGCGCCAATGACAAGACGGAGAAAATCGCCGCTCTGGCGGTTTCCGCCGAGGAAGCCATGGAGTATGCCTCCCACCGCCCCAAATCCGCCGCCATGCAGAAAAATGTGCTGGAGCTGATGTGCGGCGTGGGCAGCGTGTCCGTGAAGGAACTGTGCTATTTTACCGGCGCTTCTACCGCGACGGTGAACCGGCTGGAAAAACTGGGGTATCTGACGCTGACCGAGCAGCCGGTCCTTCGATGCCGGGAAATCCGTCCGGCAAAGCTGGACGGGCCGCTGGTGCTCAGCCCCGATCAGCAGCGTTGCTATGACGGACTCGCGAAGCAAATGGCGCAGGAAAATCCGGGCGTCGCGCTCCTTCGGGGTGTGACCGGCTCGGGAAAGACTTCCGTCTATATCAAACTCATCCAAACCTGTCTGGAAACGGGCAGAAGCACCCTGCTTCTGGTGCCGGAAATCGCCCTGACGCCCCAGTTGCTGGGGCTGATGACGGCCTATTTCGGCGCTCAGGTGGCGGTGCTGCACAGCAGCCTTGGGGCGGGGGAACGGTACGACCAGTGGAAGCGCGTCCGAAGCGGCGACGCGAAAGTGGTCGTAGGGACCCGCTCGGCGGTGTTTGCCCCCTGTACCCCCGGCCTGATCATTCTGGACGAGGAACAGGAGCATTCCTATAAATCCGAAAATTCCCCCCGCTACAGTGCCCGTGAGGTCGCCATCTGGCGGGGCGCGAAGGAAGGCGCACTGGTGCTGCTCGGCTCCGCGACGCCCTCCGTGGAAAGCATGTACCGGGCGAAGACCGGCGCTTACAGCCTGTACACTATGGCGGAACGCTATGGCGGACGGAAGCTGCCCGCCGTGGACATCGTGGACATGCGGGAGGAGCTGAAGCTGGGAAACGATCTTTCCCTGAGCATCCCTCTGCGGGAAGCGCTGTCCGACAACCGGGACGCGGGAAAGCAGACGATTCTGCTGCTCAACCGCCGGGGAAACAGTCGGTCGCTGGTGTGTGTGGACTGCCGGAAAGCGCCGGAATGTCCCCGGTGCAGCGTCCGCCTGACCTATCACAGCGCCAACAACCGGCTGATGTGCCACTACTGCGGCTTTTCCCAGCCGGTGCCGGAGCGCTGCCCGGCGTGCGGCGGCCCGCTGAAAACCATTGGCACCGGTACCCAGAAGGTGCAGGAGGAGCTGGAGTTCCTCTTCCCCGACATGGAGACCGACCGGATGGACGCTGACACGGTAAGCGCTGTGAATACACACGAAAAAATTCTGGAACACTTCCAAAAGGAGAATGTTCCCGTGCTTCTTGGCACCCAGATGGTGGCCAAGGGGTTGAACCTCCCCAACGTCACGCTGGTGGGCGTGCTGGACGCCGATCTGAGCCTGTACACCGGCGGGTATCTGGCGGGGGAGACCACCTTCAATATGCTCACCCAGGTGGTGGGCAGAGCCGGCCGGGGGGACAGCCCCGGAAAGGCTATCATTCAGACGATGGTGCCCGACCATCAGGTCATCCGGTACGCGGCGGAGCAGGATTACGACGGATTTTACGATCTGGAGATTCAGCTGCGCCGGGTACAGAATGCGCCGCCCTTCGGCGATCTCGCCGCCGTGGTGGTGACGGGACGGGAGGAAACGGCGGTGCTTCGGGGCGCGGCAAAATTCCGGGACAGCCTGATCGCGTGTCTGCGTCAGGAAGCCTACCGGGAGGAACGCTGCGCGGTGCTGGGGCCTGCGCCCTGCGCCGTGCCGAAGGTCAACTACCATTTCCGCTACCAGCTGACCCTGCGCTGCCGCCTGACCCGGACAATGCGCCAGCTGCTTTCCTATCTCCTCCGGGAGTTCGGAAAGGACAAGGCAAACCGGGGTGTCAGCGCCTACATTGATGTGAACGGATTCGACTGACCGGCAACCCGTTTACCATAAGAGAAACGAGGTTAAATTATGGGACTGCGCAAAATTCTGACATACAAAGACCCGGCGCTGCACAAGGTATGCCGTCCGGTGGAGAAGTTCGACTGGCGGCTGCACAAGCTGCTGAACGACATGGCCGATACCCTTGCCGAAGCCAACGGCGTGGGGCTGGCTGCCCCTCAGGTGGGCATTCTGCGCCGGGTGGTGATCGTGGATACCGGCGAGGAAATTCTGGAGCTGGTGAATCCGGAGCTGGTGGAGACCAGCGGTGAGCAGTGCGGCGCGGAGGGGTGCCTCAGCGTTCCGGGCAAGTACGGTCTGGTGAAGCGCCCCAACTATGCCAAGGTTCGCGCGCAGGACCGGAACGGTGAGTGGTTCGAGGCTGAGGGCGAGGAACTGATCGCCCGGTGCTTCTGCCATGAGCTGGATCATCTGGACGGCATCGTCTACACCGAGGTCATGGAGCGGTTCCTGACGGAGGAAGAACTGGAGCAAGAAAAGTAACGGAGGGATCATCCTTGCGTGTTGTGTTTATGGGTACGCCGGACATCGCGGCGACCTGCCTGAAAAAAATACTGGCCGACGGCTTCGATGTGGTGGGCGTCTACACACAGCCTGACCGCCCCAAGGGACGGGGCATGAAGCTGGTGGCGTCTCCGGTGAAGGAGGTGGCCGTGGCTGCCGGAATCCCCGTGTTTCAGCCGGAAAATTTCCGGGAGGAAGAGACGGTGGAGCAGCTCCGCGCCTTGCAGCCGGACATCTGCGCCGTGGTGGCCTACGGGCGCATCCTGCCCCAGAAGGTGCTGGACGTGCCGAAGTACGGCTGCATCAATATCCATGCCAGCCTGCTGCCCAAATACCGCGGTTCCGCACCCTATCAGTGGGCGGTGCTGGACGGCCTGACGGAGACCGGCGTTACCGCCATGTACCTGACCCGGGAAATGGACGCCGGGGATATCATTGACATTTCCAAGACACCCATCGGCGAAAATGAGACGGCGGGGGAGCTGCTGGATCATCTGGCGGTGCTGGGCGCGGAACTGCTGAGCAGGACCCTGACCCGGTTTGAAAGCGGGAAGGTGCCTGCCACGCCTCAGGATGCGTCGGGGGTCAGCTATGCTCCCATGCTGGACAAGTCCATGTGCCCCATCGACTGGACGAAGACGGCGCAGCAGGTGCATAACCACGTCCGGGGGCTGCATCCATGGCCGGTTGCGACCATGGAATTGCAGGGCAAGACCTTCAAAGTCCACGCTACACGGGTAGTGGAGGGCAGCGGCAAGCCCGGCGAAATCTTAAGCCTGACGAAGACCGGACTGCGCATCGCCTGCGGCGAGGGGGCGGTGGAGATCATTTCCCTGCAAGCCGAGGGCGGCAAGCGCATGGCGGCGTCCGATTATTTCCGGGGTCATCCCTTGGAGCGCTGATGGGCGCGAGAGAAACGGCGCTGAACGCGCTGATTGCCTGCCGTAAAAGCGGCGCATGGCCGAACGGGGCGCTGAAAGAATATATTGCCCGGGACCGCCTGTCCCCAAGGGACGCGGCGCTGACTACGCGGCTGTGCTACGGCGTTCTGCAAAACCGGAACAAGCTGGATTTTTACCTGAAGCAGCTCCTGACGGGGCGGCTGAAAGACCTCCATCCCGTGGTGCGGGACATCCTCCATCTGGGGCTGTACCAGATTTATGAGCTGGACAAGGTCCCAGAAAGCGCCGCCGTGAATGAATCGGTGACGCTGGCAAAAAAATATTGCAAAAATCCGAAGGCCGGGGCGCTGGTGAATGCCGTTCTGCGCAAGGCGGCGGCGACGAAGGGAACCTTGCAGGAGCCGGTGTTCTATGCCGACCGCTACAGCCACCCGGACGAGCTGATCTCTCTTTTGAAGGCCAATCTGCCCAAGGGCAAGCTGGAACCCATGCTCATTGCCGATAATGCCGCGCCCCAGACGGTGGTGCAGGTGAACACCCTCCGGACTTCTGCGGAGAAACTGGCCGAGCGGCTGACGGCGGAACACGTCTGCGTCAAACCTCACGAGTGGATGGCGGACTGTCTGGTGCTGTCCGGCACGGGAAGCTTAGAGCAGCTGCCGGCATTCCGGGAAGGGCTGTTCTATGTGCAGGACCCGGCGGCAAAGCTCAGTGTCCTGTGCGCGGGACTGCCGGAATCCGGCGGGAACGTGCTGGACTGCTGCGCCGCGCCGGGAGGCAAGAGCTTCGCCGCGGCCATTGCCATGGGCGGTAAGGGAAGCATCGTCTCCTGCGACATATACCCCCACAAAACTGCCCTGATCGAAAACGGCGCGGCGCGTCTGGGGCTGACGAACATTACGGCGCGGCAACAGGACGCGTCCCAGACCGTGCCGGAGTGGGTCGGCGCTATGGACACCGTCATTGCCGACGTGCCCTGCTCCGGCCTGGGCATCATCCGGAAGAAGCCGGATATCCGATACAAGAACCTGAAAGAGCTGGAAGATCTTCCGGCTTTGCAGTTAAAAATTCTGGAGACTCAGGCGTCCTATGTCAGACCCGGCGGCACGCTACTGTATTCCACCTGCACCGTGCTGAAACGGGAAAACGAGGATGTGGTTTCCGCATTCCTTGCAGCGCACGGCGAGTTTACGACGGAGCCGCTGCCGCTGCCGGATGTATTTCCCAAAAACGAAACCGGTATGCTCACCCTGATCCCCGGCGAGTATGATACCGACGGCTTCTTTATCTGCCGTCTGCGGAGAAAAGCATGAATCTGAAATCCATGACCCTGCCGGAGTTGACGGCGGTTCTGAAAGAGCTGGGGCAGCCCCAGTTCCGCGCCAAGCAGGTCTATACCTGGCTGCACAAGGGCGTCCGCGCCTATGGCGAAATGACGAACCTGCCCAAGTCCCTCCGGGACACGCTGGCGCGGGAATATCCCATCTGCGCCCCAAAGGTGGTGCGCAGGCAGGAATCCGCCCGGGACGGCACGATCAAATACCTCTGGGAATTGTCCGACGGCAACTGCGTGGAGACGGTGCTGATGCGCTATCACTACGGGAACACCGTGTGCATTTCCACGGAGGTGGGCTGCCGCATGGGCTGCGCCTTCTGCGCCTCCACCATCGGCGGACTGGTGCGGCGGCTGGAACCCTATGAAATGCTGGACGAGGTGCTGTTTACACAGGTGGACTCCGGCCTGCCCATTTCCCACATCGTGCTGATGGGCATTGGCGAGCCGCTGGACAATTTTGACAATGTGATGCGCTTTCTGGAGCTGGTGAACAGCCCGGAGGGCATGAACATTTCCATGCGGCATATCAGTCTCAGTACCTGCGGGCTGGTGCCGAAGATCGACGAGCTGGCGAAGCGGAAACTGCAGCTGACGCTGTCGGTTTCCCTCCACGCGCCCAACGACGAGGTGCGGGACCGGATCATGCCGGTGAACAAAGCCTATCCCAGCGAGGAACTGCTGGCGGCCTGCCGCCGGTATTATCAGGCGACCTCCCGGCGGATTTCTTTTGAGTATGCCATGATCGACGGGGTCAACGACCGCCCGGAGGACGCGAAAGAGCTGCTCCGGCGCTTGAAGGGGCTGCCTGCCCACTTCAATCTGATCCCCTTAAACCATGTGGAGGAAAGCCCCCTGAAGCCCAGCACCCGGGCGGCAGTGGCGGCGTTCCAGAAAGCGCTGGAAGACGGCGGCGTCACTGCCACCGTCCGCAGAACGCTGGGCGGCGACATCGACGCCTCCTGCGGGCAGCTGAGACGAAAGTACAATCAAAGCAAAGAGAAGCGATAGAGAAAAGGGGGCGCGAGCCTATGCAGAGCTGGGGATTGACCGATCCCGGTTGTGTCCGGAAACAGAATCAGGATTCCTACAGAATTGAACAGCTTGACCGCGGCAACCTGCTGTGCATCGTCTGCGACGGCATGGGCGGCGCCAAATCCGGAAACATTGCCAGTTCTCTGGCGGTGGACGTGTTCGTGGAGGAAGTCCGCCGCTGCTGGAAGCCTGTCATGGAACAGGACAAGGTTGACCAGATGCTCCGCAGCGCTGTGAAGCTGGCGAACTTCACCGTGTATGACCAGTCCCGGCAGTTCGAGGAATTCGACGGCATGGGCACCACGCTGGTGGCGGTGATGGTGCGTGGCCGGAAGGCGACCGTAGTTAACGTGGGGGACAGCCGCGCCTATCACGTGGGCAAAAGCGGCATCCGTCAGGTGACCAAGGATCATTCTCTGGTGCAGATGATGGTGGACAGGGGAGATCTGACCCCGGAGGTGGCGAAAAGCTATCCCGGCAAGAACTTCATCACCCGTGCCATCGGAACGGAGACAACCGTGCTGTGCGACATCTTCCATCTGGGCGTGGGTAAGGGAGACTACCTGTTGCTGTGCAGCGACGGACTGAGCAATCTTCTGGACGATCAGGAAATCCTTTTCGAGGTCGTCCACGGCGTGTACAAGCAGAATTGCTGCAAGCGTCTGCTGAACATTGCCAAAAACCGGGGCGCGCCGGACAATGTCACCAGCGTGCTGATCGCCATTTGAGTACCGCGAAAGGAGCAATTTCTGAATATGGATCAATATATTGGACGGCTCTTGGACGACCGGTACGAAATTCTGGAGATCATCGGTACCGGCGGCATGGCCGTCGTCTATAAGGCGCGTGACCACCGGCTGAACCGGTTGGTAGCCGTCAAAATACTCAAGGATGAATTCGCACGGGATGAGGAATTCCGCCGCCGGTTCCGCGCCGAGGGCGAAGCCGTGGCCATGCTGAGCCATCCCAACATCGTGCAGGTCTACGACGTTTCCGCCTCCGACAGCGCCAATTACATCGTCATGGAGCTGATCGACGGCATTTCCCTCAAGCAGTACATGGAGAAAAAAGGGGTGCTCAACTGGAAGGAGACGCTGCATTTTGCCATGCAGATCGCCAAAGGATTGGAGCACGCCCACAGCCGGGGGATCATCCACCGGGACATCAAGCCCCATAACGTCATGGTGCTGAAAAACGGCTCCGTCAAGGTGATGGACTTCGGCATTGCCCGGGTCATGAGCAAGAGCAACACCCTGACGAAGGAAGCACTGGGAAGCGTCCATTACATCTCCCCGGAGCAGGCCAAGGGCGGCCATACCGACAACCGTTCCGACATTTATTCTCTGGCCGTGGTCATGTACGAGATGATGACCGGCCGCCCGCCCTATGACGGGGAATCCCCCGTGGCGGTTGCCATTCAGCATATCAACGGCGGCGCGCCGCTGCCATCCACACTGAACCCCAACATTCCCCGGGGCTTGGAGCAGATCATCATGAAAGGCATGGCGCTGGAGGTCAACGACCGTTACGTCTCCGCCACGGAAATGCTCCATGATATGGAAGAATTCCGGCAGAACCCGGACATGACGTTTGATTACCACACAATCGTGGACGACGCTACCCGCGTGCTTCCCAATCTCTCCCGTGCCATGACCACGGCGGAGAAGAAGGTGCAGGCTAAGACTGGGGCGGCTCCCGTCCGGACATCTTCGGACAGCATCCGCCTGCACCAGAACGGTGGGGGAACGGAGGCAGGGCGGGACAACGAGGCCATCCGCCGCGCCCAGCAGCGCCGTCAGGCGCAGCAGCAGCGCAAAGAGGAACGCAAGGAGGAACGCAGCCGGGTTGCTACCACGGCCATCGTGGTTTGCAGCGCCGTGGCGGTCATCGCGATCTTCATTTTCCTGATCGCCCTGTTCAACGGCGCCTTGCTCAGCAAGGAGAAGGCACTGGTGGCGGTCCCGTATCTCGAGGGCGGGATTTACGACGAAAGCCTTGCGTCCCAGTACCCGGACTTTGCCATCAAGCTGCGGCAGGAGTACGACGATACCCGGCCAAAGGGAGAGATTCTCCGCACGGAACCCTCCGGAGGCAGCAAGGTGGTCAAGGGTTCGGAGCTTTGGATCACCGTCAGCCTGGGGCAGCGGCCGGAAGCCAAAACCATGGACGATTTCGTAGGCACCAGCGCGGAGGAAGCCAAGTCCATCCTGCTGGGGCAAGGCTTTGAACCCATCACCCGCAACGAAATGAGCTACGTATACGAAGTGGGGCAGGTCATCCGCACGGAGCCGTCCGGCGGTACGGAAATGACGGCGGGACAGACGGTGTACATCTATGTCAGCACCGGCCCGGACGTCATCACGGCGAAGATGCTCAACGTGATGGGGCTGGATGTGGACAAGGCCAAGGAGCTGCTGGGGCAGACCGGCTTTACCAACGTCAGAACCGAGGAAGTGGAGAGCCTGAAACCCAAGGGCGAGGTCATTCACCAGTCGGCGGCGAAGAACGAGGAGATCGACGTGAACACGGAGATCGTTCTGCAAATCTCCAAAGGGCCGGAGGAAACCACAGGCCCCACCCAGGCCACGACCCCCAAAGACCCCAACGAGCCGGTGACCATCGGGGTGCAGTTCTCCCTGCCGGAACGGGATGAGCCGTACATTCTGAGCATTTTCCTGAACGGCAAGGAGGTCATCGAGTCCCGGGAGATCGTGCCGGGGACATCCAGCTTTGTCTGCGACCTGACAGGCACCGGAACCCAGACCTATGACATTTACATCGACGGAGAATTCTACCAGTCCAAGGAAGTGCCGTTCAATTGAGTATGGAAAAACAGCATACCGGGCGGATCGTCCGTTCCATCAGCGGATTTTATGACGTGCAGACGGGGGGCGCGGTGATCACCTGCCGCGCCCGGGGCATTCTGCGAAGGGAAAACTGCACGCCCCTTACCGGCGACATGGTCAGTATTACCGTGGAGCGGGGGAAGGGCATGGTGGAAAAGGTGCTGCCCCGGCGCAACTGCTTCGTCCGCCCCGCCGTCGCCAACATTGACGCGCTGGTGGTATTCGCGGCCAACGTCAACCCGGTGACGGAGCCGTTTCTCATTGACCGGGTGGCGGCCATTGCGGGAGATCAGGAGGTGCCGGTTTACCTGTGCATCAACAAGTGCGACCTTGACCCGGCGGTGGACCTGGTGCGTATCTACCGGAACGCTGGTTTCCCCGTCATCTGCACCAGCGCCGAGACCGGCGGCGGTGTGGAGGCGCTGCGGACACTGATCAAAGGCAAGCTGGTGGCCTTCACCGGAAATTCCGGCGTGGGCAAGAGCAGCATTCTCAACCGTCTGGCGCCGGAGCTGAAGCTTTCTACCGGCGAGGTTTCCGAAAAGCTCGGCCGCGGGCGGCACACCACCCGGCACGTGGAGCTGTACAGTCTGGGGGACGACACCTTCGTCATGGACACCCCCGGTTTTTCCTCCTTCGACACCGACGAAATGGACGTGATTCTCAAGGAGAATCTGCAATATGCCTTTGCGGATTTTGGAGAATACCTGGGGAAGTGCCGCTTTGACGACTGCACCCACCGCAGGGAGCCGGGCTGCGCCGTCCGGGAAGCCTGCGGGGAGGGGAAGATTGAAAAGACCCGGTACGAAAGCTACCTGAAGCTATACGAGAAGGCAAGTCAGATTAAGACTTGGGAATTGAAATAACGGAAAACAGCAGCCCCTTGCCTCTCCCTATGGGAGAGGTGGCCGAGCGCAGCGAGGACGGAGAGGCTGTGCACGAATGTGTACCCGAATGTGACGTTGACAGAATCGCTTTGAATTGTGTTTGC
>ENA-USUG01004226-USUG01004226.1-human-gut-metagenome-genome-assembly--contig:-NODE-4226-length-18157-cov-6.872013_pt1 | contig 18157 bp, 17 predicted proteins | sample MGYA00250059_ERZ773394 | MGnify/ENA primary metagenome ERZ773394 (study PRJEB29103, sample SAMN06111957) | human gut metagenome | biome: human gut; feature: ankylosing spondylitis patient; material... | reverse complement strand
TCCGAGGTGTCTGCGCTTCTGGGACGTATGCCTTCAGCCGTAGGTTATCAGCCTACACTGGCAACTGAAATGGGTAATCTTCAGGAACGAATCACTTCCACAAGAAAGGGTTCCATCACATCTGTACAGGCCGTATATGTGCCTGCCGATGACTTAACTGACCCGGCTCCTGCAACTACATTCTCACATCTGGATGCGACAACCGTACTTTCCCGTGAGATTTCCAGTCAGGGTATTTACCCGGCCGTTGACCCACTGGATTCCACAAGCCGTATCCTTTCTCCTGAGATCGTAGGAACCGAGCATTATGAGATCGCCAGATCCGTACAGCGAGTTCTGCAGCGTTACAAAGAACTTCAGGATATCATCGCCATCATGGGTATGGACGAGCTGTCCGAAGAAGACAAACGTACCGTAAGCCGTGCACGTAAAGTACAGAGATACCTGTCACAGAGTTTCTCCGTAGCTGAACAGTTTACAGGTATGCCTGGTAAATATGTCCCGCTGAAAGAAACCCTGCGAGGCTTTAAGATGATCCTGAACGGAGAATGTGATGATATTCCGGAGAGCTGCTTCCTGTTTGCAGGAACCATCGACGAAGTATTTGAAAAAGCGAAGAAGCAGTAAAGGGGGAAATGTCTTATGAGTACTTTCCCATTAAGAATCGGAACACCGGACGGATTGCTGTTTGAGGGCGATGTGGAGCGTGTGGTATGCAGGAGTATCAATGGTGATCTTGCCATACTTGCGAAGCATTGTAATTTCTGTACCGCCCTTGGAATGGGAGAAGCCAGTGTTGTTATGGAAGACGGAACCAGAAGAACTGCAGCCTGTATTGGCGGTATGCTTTCTGTTATGAATGGAACCTGCAGAGTTCTTGCGACTACCTGGGAGTGGAAAGAGGATATTGATGAGCAGCGTGCGCAGGATGCGAAGAAGCGGGCAGAGGAAATGATTGCCAAAGGTGGTCTGACGGATCGTGATTATAAGATGGCGGAGGCTAAGCTGCAGAGGGCGTTGGTACGTCTGAGTGTTAAGAGTTGAATGAAGTTAAATAAATGGGTCAGAAGATGACCGGAAAGATATGAGAAGAACTGACAGGAAGAAATCCAGAAGGGGGTGGACTGTCAGTTCTTTATATGTGGGCTTTTAAGGGGGATTCAGGAGGGACGCATAGAAAAATAGTTTATTTCATGTGCGGTTTCGGACATTAAGATATTCTAAGCCGCTCAAAATCTGCTAAAGGCATGAGAAAAATGCCACAAACTCGCTGCGCTCAGACAGTGTGTCATTTTTCTCATAACGCAGATTTTGACCAGCTAAGAATATCTAAATATCCTGCAAATGCACATGAAATAAACTATTTTTCTATGCTGGTTTTATTTAATACTTATTGTACAGGGTTTCATACATTGACACTTTACTGTGATAAGGTTAAAATGGATACAGATGATGTAGCTGCGGTGAAAATAAACAGTTACAATATTATTCTGAATTTCGGCGGGGGTGCCGGAATCGTCTGAACAGGAGCGAAAATATTATGATAGCAGAAAAAATGAAACCTTATGTAAAGAATAATTCAGCCATCCGTATGATGTTTGAGGAAGGAAATCGTCTCAGAGCTATTTATGGGGCTGATAAAGTGTATGATTTCAGCCTTGGAAATCCGAGTGTTCCGGCACCGGAGTGTGTGAAAGAGGCTATTATTGATCTGGTGAATGAAGTGGAGCCTACAGTTCTTCATGGTTATATGAGCAATGCGGGATTTGAGGATGTGCGTCAGACAATTGCAGAATCTTTGAACCGTCGTTTCGGAACGAAATTTGCGGCAAAGAATCTGATTATGACAGTTGGGGCAGCCAGTGGTTTGAATGTAATTTTAAAGACAATCCTGAATCCGGAAGAAGAGGTGATTGTTTTTGCACCGTATTTTCTGGAATATGGTGCATATGTGAAGAACTTTGACGGTAAGCTTGTGGAAATCTCTCCGGATACAACTACTTTCCAGCCGAATCTTGAGGAATTTGAGCAGAAGATTACTGCAAAGACAAAGGCAGTTATTGTAAATACTCCTCATAACCCAACTGGAGTAGTATATTCAGAAGAAACGATAAAAAAACTGGCAGCGATTCTGGAGAAAAAACAGCAGGAGTTTGGCAGCGTGATCTATTTAATCTCTGATGAGCCATACAGAGAACTGGCTTATGATGGTGTGGAAGTTCCGTATCTGACAAAATATTATGACAACACAATTGTTGGCTATTCTTACAGTAAATCTCTTTCCCTTCCGGGTGAGCGTATCGGCTATCTGGTGATTCCGGATGAGGCAGACGGAAGCGACGAACTGATCACGGCAGCAGCTATTGCAAACCGTACTATTGGGTGTGTCAATGCACCGTCCTTGATTCAGAAAGTGATTGCGAAATGTGTAGATGCAGAAGTTGATGTGGCAGCTTATGATAAGAACCGTCTGGCATTGTATAATGGTCTGAAGGAATGGGGATTTGAGTGTATTAAACCACAGGGGGCTTTCTATCTCTTTGTGAAATCTCCGGTTGCAGATGAGAAAGCATTCTGTGAAGCCGGTAAGAAATACAACATCCTCATGGTTCCGGGAAGCTCCTTCGCCTGCCCGGGATATGTGAGACTGGCTTATTGTGTATCCTACGATACGATTATCAATTCCTTGCCGGAATTTAAGAAACTCGCAGAAGAGTTCGGACTTTAACCGAATCAGGCAGCGAAACGGATGATTTTATCCGTTTGAGGAATAAGTATAGAAAAGCATGGTGTATGGATGAATCTGCACTGTGCTTTTTTTGCGTCACAGGAAATTGCTCTGTAATGTCCTGTGACACAAAAAGTTTACTGTCCTTTTTATCGTATAGCAACCACACACCACAGAAAATGTGTTTTTTCCCATACAAAGAAATTTTATGAAAACTGCCAAAAAACAGGCAAAAAAAAAGACAGTATTTTCAACGCTATGGAAAAAATATATTTTTTGCAGAAACAAACATTGTAATAATGCGCCTGACGTGACATAATAAGAATGGAAAAGTAAAAAGCAGGTTAAATTACAGTTAAACACAGGTAAAGATAACCTGCTTACATTATGCGCCGATTTCCCGGGATGAGGGTGGAGGTCGGTGGGACGACAAAGGAGAAAATGATGGAAATTTTTTCAATGATCTTGTCATTATTAAGCGGAGTAGCGCTGTTTTTGTTCGGTATGTCACTGATGGGCGATGGCCTGAAAATGGTTGCCGGAAATAAACTGGAAGCGTTTCTGTATCGAATGACAAATACGCCCCTGAAGGGAGTTGCCCTTGGCACAGCAGTTACCAGTGTAATTCAGTCATCATCCGCGACAACCGTAATGGTCATCGGTTTCGTAAACTCCGGTATGATGAAACTGAAGCAGGCGATCGGTATCATCATGGGTGCCAACATCGGAACCAGTATTACCGGATGGATTCTGTGTCTTTCCTACATTGACGGTAAGAACGGAATTGCCAAGATTTTATCCACAGCAACAATCTCTGCGGTGGTAGCAATCGCCGGTATTATCCTGCGTATGTTCTGCAAGCGTTCCGTGCATAAGAACATCGGTAACATCATGCTTGGTTTTGCAATCCTGATGACAGGTATGCAGACAATGAGTGGTGCTGTTTCACCGTTAAAGGACAGCCCGACATTTACCAACATGCTGACAATGTTTTCCAACCCGTTAATTGGTATTCTGGTAGGTATCGCATTTACAGCAGTGCTTCAGAGTGCATCTGCGACAGTTGGTGTGCTGCAGGCATTATCGGTAACAGGTATCCTTACATTCTCCAGTGCATTCCCGATCGTTCTTGGTATCGGCGTAGGTGCTGCATGTCCGGTTCTGATTTCAGCAATCGGTGCGAATAAAAACGGTAAACGTACAGCATTGGTTTATCTGATCAATGACCTGTTTGGATTGATTCTCTGGTCTGTGATCTTCTATACTGTAAATGCAATCGTGCATTTCGGATTTATGGATATGGTTATGTCACCGGTAGCAATCGCTCTGCTGAATACCGTCTTCAGAGTAGCAACCGTAGTTGTTCTTTTCCCATTCATACCGAAGATTGAGAAACTGGTATGCTGGCTGGTAAAAGACAGTGCAGAGGAACTGGAAGACGAAGCAGATTTCGACCTTCTGGAAGAACGTCTTCTGAACTATCCGGCACTTGCAATCGGACAGTGCCACCGTGCAATGAGTGGTATGGCGAAGAAACTTCGTAAGAATGTAAACCGTGCCATGAACCTTCTGAATGAATATCAGCAGGATAAATTTGACAAGGTACAGAGAAAAGAAAACCTGATTGATAAATATGAAAGCCGTCTGGGTGATTATCTCATGAAGCTTACCAAACATGAGATGAACTCTGCTCAGACAAGACAGGCTTCCCTTTATCTTCATACAATCAATGACTTCGAGAGAATTGGTGACCATGCTTCTTACATTGCGTATATGTCCAGTGAGATGCATGACAATCATACCCATTTCTCACAGGAAGCATGGGATGAACTGAATGTAGTTATGGAAGCAGTACGTGAGGAAATTAATATCACCTGCCGCGCATTCCTGAATGATGATAAAGAGATGGCACAGAGAGTTGCTCCTCTTGGTGTTGTGATTGCATCTTTATGTAATGAGCTGAAAATGCACCATGTAGAGCGACTGAGCAATGGCGAATGTGGACTGGAAGAAGGAACGGTATATACAGATATCCTGAACAGTTTCAATCGTATTGCAGCACACTGTGCAAGTGCAATGGTAGCGCTGCTCAAGAGCGGGGATGAGAATCCGGATATGCATATCCATGATTCCAAAATCTATCCGTCTGACAGCAATGAATATCATACATACTTCAACGAATACCGTGAGAAGTATGAAATCGTAAAAAATGAAGAACACATGCGAAGCATGGAGCCGGAAGAAGTAGAATAATATCCACTTGCTTATAAAAACAGCAGACAATCTGAAGACAGATATCTGCTGTTTTTTCTTTGGGTATTGTGCGCAGAAGTTTGCGCTTTATAAAGAAAATTCCGCCAGTGCGATTATTTTTGGGAATTACCATGGTTTGGTTTTAAAGCAAAATCCGGAAAAAGATTTTTCCATCAGCATAGCTGGCACAGATCTGTCCGCCATGTGCTTCCACAGTTGCCCTGGCAATGGAAAGTCCGATTCCACTTCCGCCAATCTGTGAAGAATGTGAAGGATCTCCGCGGTAAAAACGTTCAAATACTTTTGAAATATCAGGAATCTGATCGTCAGAGCAGGTATTCTTTTCCCCTGGCTCTGGCAGTTGCGGTAAATGGCTCGCTTGCTTCCCAGACAGCGTCACTTAATGAAAATTCCTGTTTTTCAGGAAAAGGATTTTCCTCATCAAGCCTTGACAGGGTCACAAGATTTGAGATGAGTTTTGACATTCGGGCAGTCTGAATCTGAATATTTTCTACCCATTCGTCCTGCTCATATTCCATGGCAAGAACATCTGCGCTTGTGGAAATAGAAGTCAGAGGCGTTTTCAGCTCATGACTGGCATTGGTAATGAATTGTTTTTGTGCTTCCATATTCCGGACATATGGGCGGAGTGCCCGTCGGGAGAAGATGAGCACAAGGACAAATACAACAAGCAGACAGATAATGGCGATTGCAGCAGTGATCAGCAGGAGAGAGCGGATGGTCTGCAGTTCACGTTCGGAATTGAGAAAAATAACGAGTGTTCCATCATCGGAATGCTGAACCAGATAGCGGTAGCCATTCTGATAACCGTGTTCTTTGCCATGTGCAAGAGCCTTTTCTGCGTAAGAAGCAGCATCGTCTTCTGAAACAGATGCAATAAAGTCCTGATTGATGCGTGTGGCATTTCCCTGAGTATCATACTGAACGGAAAAGAAACGGATCATGTACTGTACTTCCGGTGAAAAATGTTCCGGGGTTCCACCCGGCGGTGTATTTCCGGGAAAAGGGTGTGTTCCGTTTTCTGCTTCCAGCAGCCGGTTCAGTGTCTCATCTTGCTGGCGCGTGACAGCCTGATAGTTCCATACATTGACAAAGCAGAGCAGAATTATAATGACCGTGGAAAAGGCTGCCATAGCTGCACCTGTGAAACGCCAGCGCATTTTTTTCAGCATAAAATTTCCTCCAGTGCATATCCGGCACCGCGGACAGTACGGATTTCTATACTGGCTGAAATCTGGCGGAGTTTTTTCCGGAGAAAACCAATATAGGTCCAGATTACGTCTGTTTCCGAATCGGATTCCGAACTCCAGATTTTATCCATCAGATGTTCCGCAGAAAAAATCTGGTGCGGGTGTCGGATAAAAAGTTCCATGATCTGAAATTCTTTATTATTCAGACGTACTTCGCCGCCGTCTGCTTCCAGAACATATCGGCTGTAGTCAAGTGTGACATATTGTCTCTTGGAATGGTAGGTGCGTTATCGATTGTCCGTTTCCGTACAGCCATTAAAGAACCGGTAGAAATCGTATTTCTTTTCTGGTCACTGGCAATAGGAATTGTAATAGGTGCGGGTATGATTCCGCTGGCATTGATCGGTTCTGCGATCATTGGAATTATCCTGCTTTTCTTTGGCAACCGTAAAGTCCGTAATCATCCATATATTCTGGTAATGAACTGTGCAGATGAAAATGCGGAGAATGCAGTAATAGATATCCTTGGAAAAGAAGTTGAATATTATATTGTAAAATCAAAGACCATCAGCAAAGCAGGGATTGAACTGACGGCAGAACTTCGCACCAAGAATGCATCCACCGGATTTGTCAATCAGATTTCCGGGATTGCGGGAGTGGAGAATGCAACACTTGTCAGCTATAACGGTGAATATATGTCATAGTATAAGGAGGCAACAACATGATCGCACATAAACATATTACAAAGATCATTGCTGTGATCATGGCTCTTGCTGTCTGCCTGTGCCTTGTGGCTGTGGCTTTTTCAGACCAGATCAAAGCAGTGGCAGGAGATACGGGAGTTTCCATGGAATACGAGACAGCATTGTTTGACACGGACAGCGTGATCAGCGTAAACATTCTGATGGATGAGGATGACTGGGAGGAGATGCTTGATAATGCGATATCAGAAGAATATCATAAATGTAATGTTGAGATTAACGGCAAAACCTTTTATCAGGTTGCAATCCGGCCAAAGGGAAATACCAGTCTCAGTTCCATTGCCAGTGATCCTACAACGGACAGATACAGTTTCAAACTTGAATTTGACCATTACGTGGACGGACAGACCTGCTTCGGACTGGACAAACTGATCCTGAACAATAACTATGCAGATGCCACCAACATGAAAGAGGCGCTGATTTACGATATGTATCAGTATCTTGGGGCAGATGCTTCTCTTTATAATTATGCTGAGATTTCTGTAAACGGCGAATACTGGGGCGTTTATCTGGCACTGGAGGCTGTGGAGGACAGCTTTTTATTAAGAAATTATGGAACACAGGACGGAGAACTGTATAAGCCGGAAAGCATGGATATGGGTGGTGCCCCTGGCGGAGATCAGGATTCCAATGATCAGGAATCTAAAGACCAGAAGTCGAAAGGTAAAGCTCCTGCAAACGGAAATTTTGCAAATATGACTCCGCCGGATTTTTCAGATTCAGATGATAATCAGGGAAAAGATTTTTCAGGCTTTCCAGAAAGGAACTTCGATTTTGACAATATGCCTGATATGGATATGCCCGATATGGATATGCCTGACATGGATGCCGGTGGTTTTTCCATGGGCGGAAATGGTGCAGATCTGAACTACAGCGATGATGATCCTGACAGTTATTCTACAATCTGGGATGGTGAGATCACAAACACAAAGAAAGCAGACCACAAACGTGTGATGACAGCTCTGAAAAATATTTCCGAAGGTAATGATCTGGAGTCATATATGGACATTGACAACCTTCTTCGATATATGGCAGTTCACATTTTCTCTGTAAATGAGGACAGCCTGTCCGGAACAATGGCACATAATTATTATTTGTATGAATCATCAGGAGAGCTGAATCTTATTCCATGGGACTATAATTTTTCGGAAAATAATTCTCAGACAACTGTGGTAAGTAGTCTTGTTTTATATGGAGTATCGTTTTTTATACTCATTGCAGCATTGATTTTTGCCCTTTTGTATCGTAGAAGATAGTGGAATAACATTACGGGTTAACCTTATAAGGAAACAAAACAGGTTATAAACCGTAACAAAATGGACAGTAATAAAAGAATAAAAGTAATTTCGCTCTACAAATATGTAAATAAACCTGATATAATGACAGCAGATAATCTGGAAACAGATGTCTGCTGTTTTTTGACGTTATAGTCTCTAAAACGTCTTGATGCAGATGGAGAATCCTGTAGGAAGCAGGACGAATAAACACTCTAAAGGAGGAAATGAACCATGTTATTCAACAACAGAACAGTTTATCTCGGTGCATCCAGAGAGAAATATGAGCAGTACTGTAAAGCATTAGATGCAGAGAAAATCAAATACAAAACGAACAGAATCAACCACGAAGAAAAAATGACAGCTCCGGGCAGAGGAACATTACGCGGTATGGGCGGAAACTTCGGAACTGATAAAACATTGTACGAAATTCTGGTCGGAGAGAAAGATTACGATAATGCGATGGGAATTCTGACAGCATTAAAGTAAGACGGAATTCAAGAGTTATTAAAAAAAGAATGATGATTTTTGATTTGTAACAGCAAGGATAAGGGGATTTTATATCTTTAAATGCCAATTCTACCAGCAGTAGGGTGACTTTCCTTATGGCTTATGACATAATCAAAGCATAAAAGTATACGAAAGATATATAAGGAGGGCACCTTTTATGGTAGATACACAGAAAGTCGGAGCATTCATAGCACAGTGCCGCAAAGAATATAACTGGACGCAGAAAGAGCTGGGTGAGAAACTGGGAGTCACGGATAAGGCAGTTTCAAAATGGGAAAATGGCAGATCATTTCCAGACATCACTCTCCTTGAATCACTATGCGAAACATTCAACATTAGTGTCAGCGAACTCCTCTCCGGAAAAAAAATAGAACCAGAAGACTACAAAATAGAAACCGAGCACTTACTACTTCAGTCCCTTGGTGAGAAGCGCCTGAGAGGCTTCCAGATAGGAATTTATCTTCTGGGTCTGGTAGCGATTATATTGGGAGGTATTGGCTTCGGCTTTTGGGGCACTCATATTTCATGGAAGATAGGTCCTGTACCTATGAAATGGATCTTGCTTGCAGCAGCTTTAGTCACTTATGGAGTTATGGCATACTTTGACCGCAATCTGCCTGGGAAAAATTATCGTAGTTCCATTATGTGGCTTGAGTGTATTGTTGAAGCATTTTCTTTAGCCTGCATTTTTGGAAATTCCATAATCAGTCTCTGGGATATTGATGATATGACGGAACGCATAATGTTTATTCTGATCATAGCTGTACTTATGGTATGTTTATTTGCAGCCCGTATAATCGCAGCCCGCACAAACAGAGAAGAATATGAGATGCAGAAAAACAGGCAGGAAACAGATAAATGAAATCAAAGCAGAAACATAAAAAACGAACAAAAATAATAACAGGCATTATCCTGATAATATTATTAATCTGTATTGTCGGAAGTGTCTGGTATGTGAACGACTATTACAGAAGCGACAGTACAGCAGCAGAATATCTGAATCAGAAAAATGATGGAAATGTAACGATAACAGAAATAAAAGATGGTTTATTTCTGAACGGCACAGGAGAAACAGACGCACTTATTTTTTATCCGGGTGCTAAAGTAGAATATACAGCTTATGTCCCGATGCTGTATCAGCTTGCAGAGAACGGTGTAGATGTATTTCTTATTAAGATGCCATGTAATCTGGCATTTCTGGGGAAAAATAAAGCTACAGACATAATAGAATCCTATCAGTATGATCACTGGTACCTGGGAGGACATTCTCTCGGCGGTGCTATGGCGGCATCCTATGCAGCAGATAATGCAGATAAACTCAATGGTTTGGTACTTCTTGCAGCTTATCCGACTTCCAGCCTGAAAAACAGCGGACTTTCTGTATTGTCCATATACGGAAGCGAAGACGGAGTCCTGAATATGGAAAAAGTACAGCAAGGCAGAGACTACATGCCTGATACTTACACCGAACTCTCGATAAAAGGTGGAAACCACGGACAATTCGGAAACTATGGAATCCAGAAAGGCGATGGAAAAGCCCTGATCACAGCAGAAGAACAGCAGAAACAGACGGTAGAAGCGATCCTTCAGATGATTTCGAATACATAAAATAGAGAGTTATCAGATATATTCATGCCTGGTTCTATATGATGAGGAAGAAAGTACGCAAGTTAATATGCAGGATATCGAATCAATGTGGGAGGTTTGGTATGAAGAAAAAGAATATAATAGCAGTAGTGATTGTTCTGATTATGTTCACAGCTTTAAATGGTACAATGTTGTTTTACAATTATAAGCTGGTTGCAGATAAAAAAGATAATCTGTCTTATCTGGTACTTGAGGATGAAACTGATCAGAACAAAAATACAAATATGCAGGTCTGGAATCTGAAAGATGAAGAGACAAGCTGGCAGTTAACGAAACAAGATCAGGTTCATGCAATGCGTGGACGAGTAGAACGAATGGAAGGAAATGATAAAAGTTCAGCAATTATCTGGAACGGACAGGCAGAATATTCCGTAGAAACTAAAGCAGAAGACAAAATCCAAAAAGGCGATGAAGTGGTTGTTTTCTATTCGGAAACAGATGCGAGATTAACTTCTCCAGGATCATTTATGCATCAATATGGATATATAAGAGTTAAATAGGGGTTAGTGGTAAATCTAATAATTATTATAATCTTTTTTTGATTATAATAATTATTAGATTATGATAATCAAAAGATAAGAAAAAAATATTACAATAAATAATATTAATTAGCAGGCTTACAATTAAAAAGCAAGGTACAAAAATAATTTGATTGACATGAGATAAATACATTTGATACACTGAATTCACAGATCTGAGAAGTTTCTAAACTGTTCGGTTGATTTTTCTCCATTATGATATATCAAGTACGAAAGATAAGAAATATATGACTTATACACAGTTTATGTGAAAGTTGGGTATTCAAACATTGTTACTGTACGTGTTATAATAGAAACGAGGGATTAGATGAATAATACGATATTTGACGATGTATTTCGTACAATGATTGAGAAAATGCCATACCTGGCAGTTCCATTAATTAATGAAGTGTTTCATACTTCATATCCGCATGATGTACCGATTGTACAGCTTCGTAATGAACATCAACAGGAAAATGGTGAGATCATCACGGATTCATGTTTAAAGATTGGCGGCAAACTGTATCATATTGAATGTCAGAGCCTGGACGATACAACCATGGCAATCAGAATGATAGAATATGATTTTTCCATTGCTGTTGAAAATGCGCAGAAACAAGGACGCAGATATAGGATGGATTTTCCGAAATCCTGCGTATTATATTTAAGAAGCGGAAACAACACACCGGATTTTCTGGAAGTAGAAATGGCACTTGCAAATGGGAATATAGTGCTTTACCAGATTCCGACTATCAAACTGGAAACATATACGAAAGACGGCATTTTTGAAAAAAAACTGCTGATGCTTCTACCGTTTTATATCATGCGGTATGAAAAGGATATTCATGAAATGAGTGAGAATCCGGAATTGTTTCAATGTTTGTTAAATGAATATGAAGAAATCCGGATAAACCTGGTAAAAGAATTGTCAGGAGCAGATAAGGCAGCTCTGTATATGGATTTAAACAAACTTATCATAAAAATAGCAGACTACATATGCCAGAGTGAGGAAGTAGTCAGAAAGGGAATTGGTGAGGTTATGGGGGGAAAAGTTCTTGAACTGGAATCTGAACGACTTTGGGCAGAGGGCAAAGCGATAGGCGAAGTAGAAGGCGAAGCAAGAGGCGAGGAACGCTTGAGTGTTTTGATTAATCGTCTGATACTGGATGGAAGAAGTACAGAGATTCAGTCTGTCGTAACAAACGCAGAAATACGAAAAAAGATGTATAAAGAATATGGAATATAATTTCCAGTAAACGAAACATTTTCTGAAAGTCTAAAATGGGGAAAGCGTTGGTAAAAAGCCAATGCTTTCCTGTAATCTTAAAAAACCGGCAGTCAGCTCACCAAAAGCTCCCTGCCAGTTTTTTTCTGCTCAAAATATAGTTGACAAATCACATTCGAGGTGCTATGGTTAATTACACAAGTAATGAACCAAATAACTAACCCGAACAATAGCCAGCCTGAATCCAGAAGAAGCTAACGGCACAAAATGGTTCATCTTATTCCCATTACCAAGAAACAATAAAAAAGGAGGAGTCCCATTTGAATGAGATCCTGACTCAGGAGAAGTCCATCTATATTCAGATCAAGGAAATGATAGAGAGTGACATTCTCCGTGACATACTCCTGGAAGAGGAGCGCGTGCCCAGTACGAATGAACTGGCGAAGCTATATGCGATCAACCCTGCTACAGCAGCCAAAGGAGTCAACCTGCTGGTAGACGAGGGGATTTTGTACAAGAAACGTGGAATTGGCATGTTTGTAGCAGAAGGAGCGAAAGAACAGATCATGAAAAAAAAGAAAGAGCATTTCTACGATGATTACATTAAAAGCCTCATGGCAGAAGCCAGAAACTTAGGCATTACGAAGCAGGAGCTGATCGCCATGATCGAAGAATCCGCAGAGGGAGGAAATGAAAATGAGTAAATTAACAGCACAGGCATTAACCAAATCTTACGGAAAAAAAGAGGTTCTGCACAATATCGACCTTACACTGGAAAGTGGAAAAATCTATGGTCTGATCGGCAGAAACGGTGCCGGCAAAACAACCCTTCTTTCCATCCTGACAGCCCAGAACCCTGCTACAGCCGGAACCATCACTCTGGATGGACAGCCGGTATGGGAGAATCCGGAAGTACTCAGCCAGCTCTGTTTTTCCAGAGAACTGACTCCATCTAACGGAAGCGGCCTGGCAGCAATGAAGATCAAAGAATATCTGAAAATCGCATCCACCTTCTATCCATACTGGGACAAAGAAATAGCAGACAGTCTGGTGCAGAAATTCCATCTGGATATCAAACAGAAGCTTGGAAAAATCTCCAAAGGTATGCTCTCCATGGTAACGATCGTCACAGCAATGGCAAGTAAAGCTCCATTTACATTTCTGGATGAGCCGGTAGCCGGTCTGGATGTGGTAGCCAGAGAGCAGTTCTACCAGCTTCTTCTGGATGAATACACAGAAACAGGAAGAACTTTTATCATCTCTACGCATATCATCGAAGAGGCTTCGGACATTTTCGAAGAAGTGATCATTGTAGACAAGGGGAAAATCCTCCTGAAAGAAAATACGCAGGAACTTCTGGACAGAGCATATCATATCAGCGGCCATGAAGATCTGGTAAAAGCAGCCAGACAGCAGGCGCAGCTTTACCATGAAGAACATATCGGAAGAAGCATGGGAGCAACCGTACTTCTGCAGCCTGGACAGGAGCTGGAAGTGTCACCGGAACTTCGTGTACAGAAACCGAATCTTCAGAAACTCTTTGTAGCACTTTGCGGGGAGGAGTGATCCGAAATGAATGACATGACAGAGAAAACAGATAGCAGAAATTCAGTCAGAAGCGGAAGTAAGAGTGCGAGTTACATTAAAAATGGCAGGAACACAAGAATTTTCAAATATTGGCAGGAAGTGGTTGTCACATGGCTCCTGATCAGTATCGGAATCGGAACCATCTTTTATCTGTTCAAAATATTGGGGCTAAATGGACTGAGCAATGCCTCAGATAAAACACTGGTATCTTTTCTGGGAATTTTTTACCCATGGTTTATTTATATTGCAGGTGTGATCCTGATCTTTTCGTGCGGTATAGGGCTGTTTAAAGTTTATCTGCCGGTTATGCTTTCCATGAATGTAACCAGAAAAAATGCTGTCATCCAGATCGCAGTTATGCTGGCAGAGCTGAGTGCAGTTATCTGCCTGGTCATTGGGATTGTATGGAAAATAGAAGAAGCGGTTATGGGTGAGCAGATAGAAATGCTTTCCGCTATATGGGTGATGTTCAGTATTCTTCTTATCGTATGTGCAGTTACAATGGCGGCAGGTGCAATTGTTGTAAAATGGGGCGGAAAAGTATTGGTTCTGATTTCGCTTATTACTGGCGCTTTAGTGGGAGGCATCGTCGGAGCGTTGACTGTAATAAACTTTAAAGATTTGGACATGATAAGTCTCCGTATCATCAGAATAGACAGAATTTTTACAACAGTTTCCGTAAATGTAAAATGGGTATCTGCAGGGATTCTCATCTTTATCCTGGCATATTTCCTTGCCAGAAAGCTGACATGCAGACTGGAAGCACGATAGGAGGGGAGGATGACGATTATGTTGGAAGCAGTAAAACGACAATTAAAATCGACGTATGATCATGCAATACTCAGTTATGTAATGAGTATTCTGGGTTTTCTTGCAGCAATGGTGATGTGGCTTGTGCTGCGTGGCGTACTTAGAAAAGAAGCACAGTATGTTCCATTGGGAACAATTATGGCATTGGGACTATGCGGACTCTGTATTCTGTTTTCGCAGATTTTTCAGACGAAACTGTTATTTGCTCTGGAAATCTCAATGGGAAGTACCAGAAGAATCTTCTTCTTATCCTATCTGCTGGTGCAGGCATTGTACAATGCAGGAAACTATATTCTTCTGGTTCTCCTGATCCTGCTGGAAAAGAAAACCAGACCATTTCTGGTAGCGCATAATGTTGCAGCCGGAAAGAAAGCAGAACTCATCTGGTCATGGACAATACGATATGGATTTCCGGCACTGCTGGTATTTACGATCGTATCTATTCTGTTTGGAACATTATGGATGTATTTTGGAAAGGTTGTCGGAGTGATTTTGTGGACCTTGTGGATGGCATTCTGCCTCGGTGGTCCGAATATTGCTGATGCGATAACAGACGCACCAAATTCCATTCTGGGAAAAGTCGGCCTGGGAATTGCAGGCATGATCAGTTTCTTCTCAGGAGCGACCGGAATGATCGTGGGAATTGTAATCGTGATTGCTGTACTGGTAATTATTTACTGTATGATGCAGAAGCAGGCGGTACAGTTCTAAGTAAAGCCGATGCGTTCCCTGAGTAAAACGGATGAATGAATAACTAGATAAACGTATAAAAACATAAATAAATGAACAGGCAGGTAAACTTATAAAAGCATAAAGATATAAAAGCATAAAGATATAAAAGCATAAACCTATAAAGACATAAACAGGAGAAGCCCCCTGACTGCCGGATATAACAGCAGCACAGGAGGCTTCCTCTATGGTTGGAACACTATATTTTGTTTAAAAGAAAAGGTGATTCTGTTATTTTGCTTCTTTTTTCGGAGCAGCTTCTTTGAGTTCCGGTACATTTCCCTCTCCATAGTAAGCTTTCAGATAGATTTCTTTCAGCTCAGACATTAATGGATATCTCGGGTTAGCGCCTGTACACTGGTCGTTGAATGCCTGCTCTGTCATTTCGTCCAGAGTTTCAAGGAAGTATTTTTCATCCACGCCGTACTCTTTGATTGTATGTTTGATTTCGATGGTATCCATCAGTTCCTGCAGTTTCTGGAGAAGTTTCTCGAATACTTCGCTGTCGTTTTTGCCGGTCAGACCTACAGAACGACCGATCTCAGCGTAACGGGCCAGTGTATGCGGATACTGATACTGTGGGAAAGTACCCATCTTAGCCGGAACTTCGGCTGCGTTGTAGCGCAGTACATGAAGCAGAACCAGAGCATTTGCAATACCATGTGGAATATGATGGAAAGCACCCAGCTTATGAGCAAGAGAGTGGTTTACACCAAGGAATGCATTTGCGAAAGCCATACCAGCCATGCAGGAAGCATTTGCCATATGCTGTCTTGCTTCTACATCAGAGCCATCTTTGTATGCACGCGGCAGATAATTAAATACCAGTTTGATCGCATTTAATGCAAGACCATCTGTATAATCAGAAGCCATCATGGAAGCGTAAGCTTCAAGTGCATGAGTCATAACGTCGATACCGGAAGCGCAGGTCAGTCCTTTTGGTGCGCTCATCATATTATCTGTATCAACGATCGCCATATCAGGCATTAATTCATAGTCTGCCAGAGGCCATTTGATACCTGTAGTCTTATCAGTGATGATAGCAAATGGTGTTACCTCAGAACCTGTACCGGAAGAGGTAGGAACAGCTACGAAGTAAGCTTTCTTACCCATATGCGGGAATGTAAAGATTCTCTTACGGATATCCATGAAGTCCATAGCCATGTCATCGAAGTTAGCCTCCGGATTTTCATAGAGAACCCACATGATCTTGCCGGCATCCATTGCGGAACCACCGCCCATTGCGATGATGCAGTCAGGCTCGAACATTCTCATTGCAGCAGCACCGGCTCTTGCAGAAGCGAGAGATGGATCTGGTTCTACATCGTAGAAGCAGGTATGTACGATACCCATCTGGTCTAATTTATCTTCAATCTTCTTGGTATATCCATTCTTATAAAGGAAAGAGTCTGTTACGATAAAGCAGCGTTTCTTGTGCATAACAGTGCCAAGCTCATCCAGAGCAACCGGCAGGCAGCCTTTTTTGAAATAAACTTTTTCCGGTGTTCTAATCCAGAGCATATTTTCTCTCCTTTCAGCAACTGTCTTAATGTTAATAAGATGTTTTACACCTACGTTTTCAGATACGGAGTTGCCACCCCAGGAACCGCAGCCCAGAGTCAGGGACGGAGCAAGTTTGAAGTTGTAAAGGTCACCGATACCACCCTGAGAAGATGGAGTGTTGATCAGGATACGGCAGGTTTTCATAGCTGCTGCATGTTTTTCCATCTTTTCTTTCTCTCTTGTGTCGATGTAGAGAGCGGATGTATGTCCATAACCGCCGTCAGCTACAAGCTGTTCAGCTTTGGCGATTGCTTCATCAAATGTTTTGGTCTTGTACATGGCAAGTACAGGGGAAAGTTTCTCATGTGCGAATTCTTCGCTGATATCTACAGATTCAACTTCACCGATCAGGATCTTTGTTTCAGGAGGAACTGCAACGCCTGCCATCTCAGCGATAGTAGCAGCCTTCTGACCTACGATCTTGGCATTTAATGCGCCATTGATCAGGATCGTTTTTCTTACTTTCTCTAATTCATCCGGTTTCAGGAAGTAGCATCCTCTGTAAAGGAACTCTTCTTTTACTTTCTTGTAAACGCTCTCGAGAACAGTTACGGACTGCTCGGAAGCACAGATCATACCATTGTCAAATGTTTTGGAATGGATGATGGAGTTAACTGCCAGACGGATATCTGCGCTGTCATCAATGATAACAGGAGTATTTCCAGGTCCTACACCTAATGCAGGTTTTCCGGAAGAATAAGCAGCCTTAACCATTCCAGGACCACCTGTTGCAAGGATGATGTCAGCTTCACGCATAACCTGATTTGTCAGGTCAAGACTTGGAATATCGATCCATCCGATGATTCCTTCCGGTGCACCAGCCTCTACAGCAGCTTCCAGAACAACTTTTGCTGCATCGATGGTACATTTCTTTGCACGGGGATGCGGGCTGATGATGATCGCATTACGTGTTTTAAGTGCGATCAGAGTTTTGAAGATTGCAGTAGATGTCGGGTTTGTTGTAGGAATAACGGCTGCGATCAGACCGATCGGTTCCGCGATTTTCTTAATACCATAAGCAGTGTCTTCTTCGATCACACCGCAGGTTTTTGTGTTCTTATATGCGTTGTATACATACTCAGCAGCGTAATGGTTCTTGATAACCTTATCTTCTACAATACCCATTCCGGTTTCTTCCACTGCGTCTTTTGCAAGCGGGATACGGGCTTTGTCAGCAGCAGTAGCAGCAGCTTTGAAAATCTTATCTACCTGCTCCTGGGTAAATGTTGCGAAAATCTTCTGTGCCTCTTTCATGGCTGCGATTTTTGCAGTAAGGGCTTCAGGGGTGTCGATGATGGTTGGGATAGTGTTCTCTTTTTTTGCCATTTGGGAATCCTCCTG
>ENA-USUG01004225-USUG01004225.1-human-gut-metagenome-genome-assembly--contig:-NODE-4225-length-18163-cov-137.276125_pt1 | contig 18163 bp, 17 predicted proteins | sample MGYA00250059_ERZ773394 | MGnify/ENA primary metagenome ERZ773394 (study PRJEB29103, sample SAMN06111957) | human gut metagenome | biome: human gut; feature: ankylosing spondylitis patient; material... | reverse complement strand
TAATCTCTTCTTTTATTTCTAAATTTTGTTCTTGATTGTTTAACCACTCTTCTTTTCTATCAAAAATAAAATAGTAACTACTTATTGCAACAATTGCTACAATTACTATTAATAGAATTTTATTTTTTTTATTGAAATTATTTATTCTTATATGTATCTCTCCTTCCTCAGAATAATTTAGCAAACCATATAATTTATATTAATCTTATATTTTTTCTTTGGCTTTTTTTATATAACCACCACATTATGTGCTTTATAACTAATATTTATTAATTTGGATTTTAGTAAGAATCTTACTTGAAATAAATTTTGTTGAATTAAATTTATTATAGAAAAGATAAGCATTTTAAATTATTATCTTATCTTTTCTATAATAGTATATTGATTATTAATAATCTTTTCCTATAATAATTGTTACATCGACTTTGCTTGAACTTGATTGACTATTTTGTATAACCCCTGTACCTAATACTTCTTTCATGTTTTGTAATAAAGTATTGCTTACATCTTTTTTATCTATAATAGTTGTTTTAGAAGTTGAATTAGTAGTTCCAGTTCTAGTAACTTTATAACCTGCTCCTTCTAGTTCACTTACTGCCTTTTGTAGTTTTTTACTATCTCCGCTTCCATTTAATATTTCTATTTTAATATCACTTTTTTTATTTGATGTTACTGTATTATTAATAGTACTATTAGTTGAAGTATTTGAAGTCACATTATTTGTTGTAGTTTCTGCATTTTCAGTTAACTCTTCTGTATTATCTCTATCATAAAATAACTCCTGTATTAATGCTTGTGTTGCTTTTTTATCATGTATAAATACCCATGTTCCAGATGTATTTTTATTAGTATTGATTCCTGGTAAACTAGCTGTTAATAAATCATCTGTATTAAACTCTACTGCATATGGGACATAATCTTTTGCAACTTCAAAGTCTATATTAGTTATTACATATTCTTTTGCAACTTCTAAAATTTCTCCAATTTTAAATATATTTTCTGGTTTTGCTGTTTGTTTTATAACTTGCATAATAAATTCTCTTTGTGTTCTCATTCTTCCTGTGTCATTGTCACCATATTCCTCTGGATATGAAGTATCATCATTATTATGTCTAAACCTTACTAACTGTTCTGCTTTGTCTCCATCTAATTTTTGTTCTCCTGCTTTTAAATGAATGTGTAAATTCTGTGATGTATCATCATAATTCATATCAATTGGAACATCAAATGTAATACCTCCAATTACATCTACTAATTTAATTAAAGCTTCTGTTTTTACTACTACATAATATTTAATATCTAAACCTGTTATTTCATTTACTGCTTCTAAAGTTTCATCTGGTCTATGTTTTCTACTATACAATGCATTTATTTTTTCATAAGCTGTTGCTTTAGCTGGGGTTTTTCCAGTATATGTATCCCTTGGAATAGATAATAATGTAGCTTTTTGAGTATTTGGATTATAAGAAGCAACCATAATAGTATCAGTTAAATCTACATTTTCTTGATCTGTACTAATACCTAATATTAAGCATTTAAATTCCCCTAAATTTTTCTTGGTATTTTCATCATGTCCTACCACTGTTGCTAACATCCCAGACATTCCGCCTCCATTTTTGCAAACTTTATATGCAAATACACTTCCTGCTATTAATATAATAAATAGCATTATAAGTAAAACTTTTTTCCATACTTTTTTCTTTTTCTTATTTGTTGTTCCTTTTTTTTCTCTTTTGTTGGAATTACCTTTTTTCAAAATCGCTCACTCCTAAAATTTTATGTTATAAGTATAACAAACTTATATATAAAACGCAATAATTTTACAAAAAATTCACAATAAATAAACACAGTATAATTTACATTCTTATAATCTTTACTGAATTTACTTTTTTAATAGTAACATAAACTCCAACATTAACAAAAAGAGATTGAGTCATAACTAATACCCCAATCTCTTATTTTATAGTATTTTTTAGAAAATATTATGTTTTAAAAAACACATTTAATATATTATAACTACTCATTGTCTTTGCTAAATACGATTCTTGCATAGCATTATCAAGTGCTCCATTTGGATTAAGTATTACTACTAATTGTATTACCATTAAAATCACATAAGTAATAATAATTCCTCTTAATAATCCGTACAAAACTCCTCCTATTTCATTAAACTGTTTTATAATTGGAAATTTTGCTACTTGATTAGCTAACGAATTAACTAGTAATAAACAAATTTTAATTATTATAAATAACACTATTAATGTTATTCCATATATAATATTTATTGATAAACTTTCAGATGTATCTGGTAAAAGTCCATTTTTTGCACTTTCTATAAGTTTACTTGAACTATCTTTACTATCATCATTTTTCATAAACTCTTCTATTTTGGTTTGTATCATTTGTTGTAACTTTTCATCTACTGTAGTATTATTAATTATTATATTACCAATTGGTTTATATAATAATAATGTTACAACCATTGCAATTATAAATGCTAATATATTTATTGCCAATGAAATTAATCCCTTTTTATAGCCAAAAAACGCTGAAGCTAATATAAATAATATAATTATTATATCAATTACAATTCCCATAATTTATCCCCTTTTATAAGTTTATAATTTCAATTTTATCTCTATAGATAATTCCGGCTATACTATCTGAAACAACAATATTAGTAATTTCTTGATTTGCCACATATCTCTTTACAAGCCATCCATCTGTACTAATGAACTCTACTTCTGTTCCTAAATTAATTGCTATAATATTTCCATATGTATATAATTCTTTAGTAACAGAACTTGCTGTATATTGCTTTATTTCATGATTTTCAATATTCACTATATTTACTAAAGAATCTGCTGTAAATAATCCCGAAGATTTTTCTTCAATTGAACATGCTCTATTTACTAAATTTACTGATTGAAATATTACTTTTTTATTTTGATTATCTATTAGTGTTATATCTTCTCCGTTCTCTATTTGATGTATAGAGTCTGTATACATACAAACTAGCTTATTTTTATTTTGATATTTTATATTAGTTATTAGCTTATTTTCTTCTCCCTTATATGTATTTTCTAATGAATTAGTAGGATCAGTACTTGCCTTATCTATTGATATAACTTTTATACTAGATTGTATCATAGTACCTGATGTGTCAACTTCTGCAATTGCTAAATACTTATTATCATTTGAGATGCTAACATCTACTGCTCTTGTTGATGATAGATATGTATTAAACAATTCTTTTCCTTGAGGATTATATGTTTTTATAACTGTTTTATAACTTGTATCTACTATTACTACTGCTACATATCCATTTTTATTAACATGTACTTGTGAAATGTTTCCTTCCACTTCCGCTTCCCAAGCTATGTCTTTATCTGAAATTAAATAGACTTTTTTCCCTTTGTTTTCTGCTATTGCTAAAAATCTATTTGCTGAACCCCAAATAGGATTTGAAATTTGTAAATCAAGTGTCTTTTCCTGACTTCCTGTACTATTATAAACTGAAAATTTAGTTTTATTTAAAATACCTATATATTTATTAAAAGCATAAATATTAGAATCTTGATTCTCTTTTAAATCTATTGTTGCTACTTTATCTTGTAATACTTCTTTTCTAAATATATTTTTATCAATCCATTCTCTTGCCTTGTCATTAGTACTATATAGCCCAATTGTTATAATTGCTATTACAATAAATACTATAATTATCGTTAAAATAACTATTTTTTTCTTATTAACTTTCTTTTCCTTATTAGTTGCGTCTATCCAAATATCTTTCATTTTATATTTTCTCCTTGGTTTTTATTAGTTAAGTTATATCAGTTTTTCATGTTTTTTTCAAGGTTTTTACGAATTTTTTAAGTTTCAAAAGTTACAGTTCAGTAAAAGATGATTATGATGTCCAATCTTTGCCTCCAACTATAACACTTAAATTTTATTTAATGTCTTTTCATTTCATTCAAAAAGAAAATCTAATACAAGAAAATAAGGCGCTTTCACTCAGGCTCAAAATTATTTATCATATGAATTTAAACTTTTCGAATGTAATTGAAATAATCTTAGAATTTCTTAAATAATTTAATGGAAAATGTTCGCGTCGAGCTTTAGCTCGGACTAAGTGAAAGGGTGCCATTAAATTATTTTAGAAATTCTTAGATTATGTATTGAACTGAGAAAAGTTTAAATTCATATAATAATAATTTTGCCCGTGAACATTACTCATTTTCTTGTAAAATATTTTCTATTTTTCATTCCAATCAAACGTCATTAAATAAAATTTAAGTGTTATAGTTGGAGGCAAAGATTGGACATCATAATCATCTCTTATCGAACTGTAACTTTCGATATTTTTATAACACATAATCTTAAAATTTGGATTAAACCTAAATAGCCAAAAATAGGATACAACAAACTTACCAAATTAGAAAATCCAAATTTAGAAATTATCACAGAAGTTATACACATTATTATCGCAATCTGTGTATAACTTTTCTTGTTTTTTGCTGTATTTTGTAAAAAGCTAACTCCTAAAGAAATAGCTGTTGTAAAAATAGACCCCAATATAATAACCCCATAAATATACCTCAATATTTTAAACATATTAGAAACCACATAAACAACAGGCATCTCTAACTTTGAAATGTCAACATCTACTCTTACTAATAATAAAAATATTATTACAGACAATAAAATTGTCACTATGGCACTAATAAATGATATATAAAAAATCTGTTTTTTATTTTTCACATAATTATTTAAGGTTATTAATACAGGAATTAATAAAATACTATTATAACTGCTATATAAAACAGCACTTAAAGCAAAATTTGTATAATTAGTTCTTATAACATAATTTTCTAAGTTTAATATATGTATATTTTTTATACTTATAATTCCTATTATAAATATAAAACCAATTAATATTGGAACTATCAATTCATTTACTTTTACAACGCCTTTTATACTTGTCATAAATACAATAAAAGTTATTATTGCTAAAATCAAGCTTCCTACCAATCTATTTATTCCTATTTCTTGTTCAAAATAAGCTCCAAATCCAGCTATCATAATAAAAAAAGTAATTAATATAAATATATTAATTATAAAATTAGCAATTATCTTCAACTTAGTATTTTTTGGAATCAGAATATTCAAAAAATCTTTATACGTATTTATTTTATATTTATTTAAAATATTAAAAGTACTATAAATTACAACTCCAATTATAATACTAGAAATTAAGATGCCTATTAATCCTTTCATTCCATAAGAAAAAAAGAATAAATATACTTCTTGCCCCGATGCAAATCCAGCACCTATTAAAGTTCCTATAATAACAAATACTACTTTTAAAACATTTTTCATAATAAAAAACCCCATAATAGTTTATGAGGTTTTCTTTTATTTATTCTATTTTTTTCTTCTTCTTATTTGCCATACTATAATTCCAGCTAATATAATTATAATTGGAACAGCAAATATTATAATTCTTATAATTGTATCTTGTTCTTCTGTTGCTGTATATGTTACAGTTCCTGTACTTTTTCTTGCTGTTATATCTTCTGGTCTATCTACCAAATAAGCAATTGAATTTAATACTAAATCTTTATTATATGCTAATTGAATTGCTCCATATTGTGAACTTTCACTTAATTGATAATCTGATATGAAATAATTTTCACCAAAAATTACTAGTTTTGAAGTTACTGCATTTTCTCCAGTTTCTTCGTTCTTTTCTTTTAGTGTCTTCTCTAATTCAGCTCCTACTGTAAATGTTCCTTTTTCTTCTCCATCTGCTGCTGCATTTTGTTGATTATTAAAGTTTGTTCTAAAATATGCTCCTTCACTAGCTTTAGCTAATTCTGTCTTTTTAACATTTTGAGTTTCTAAATTATCTTCGTTTATATTTATTTTTGTAGCATTTACAAAAATAACTCCTTTAGAATTATATAAATCTTTAGTTAATGTAGTATTTTGTATCTCTGGAATAATTAAATCAGGTGAATTTGTTACCATTTTACTACTATCAGTTTCTCTTATTATTCCTACTTCAAATGGATTTACTGCATACATTGCTAAAATTTTATTTACATTTGTCATATCTTTTTGAGTAGTCATTGCTGAGTTTAACCATAAAATATTTTTTCCTGAATTTATATAATCTACAATGGCATTTGTTGCTATATCATCAAAGTCTTTTGATGGAGTTGTAATAACTAAAGTATCACAATCATCTGGAATCTTTCCTACAGACAAAACATCTAAAGTTTTAATTTCATTAATTTCATTGCCTAAATACATATTTAAATAATTCATGTTTTTACTTAATGAAAAATCGCTATAACCTTCTAAAAAGTATACTGTTGGTATTTTATCACTTGTTACTGAAAGAATAGCACTTGTGAATTTTTCTTCAGCAATACTAATAGTTTCATATGTTGAAGTATCATAAGTTACTAAATCATTTGCTGTTAATACTTTTGATTTATCTCCACATTCTACAATAATTCCTTGTGTTCCACTTTCGATTCCATATTTTTCTACTAAATCTGGTCTATTATTTGTATCTACAGCCTCTGCTGTAATTCTCTCATTTTCTTTTTTATATTGTTTTGCTAAATCTAAATTAGAATCATCATCTGAATAACCCACAAAATAAATTTTTACATCCTTTTCTATGTTTTTAACTTTTTCTTTACTTTCATCAGTTAAAGTATATAATTTTTCCTGACTGAAATCAATTGGAGTTAATTCTAACTTTTGCATTAAAATATTAACACCAATAAATATAGCTATAATAATAGCAACTAATAAAAAAGTTTTTGATCCATCTACTAACCATTTCTTTTTTATAATTTCTATAAACTTATTTTGTTTTTCTTCTTTTACCACTTTTTTAGTCTTTTTATCTTTTTTCTCTTTCAATTAATTTTTCCTCCTTCTATCTTACACTTTTTCTTCTTTGCATAACAATTATAGTAAGAAGTATACATGAAATTGTAAATGTTACAAAAGTTACAGTATCTGCAATGTCAATTTGCCCTGTTGGAAATTTAGAAAACATATTAATTAATGAAAAATTAGTAAATATGCTACTAAATTGTGGCAAAAACCATGTTAATATAAAAAATCCTATAGTAATTACCCCTGCAATAATTTGATTTTCTGTAATACTAGATGCTAATATTCCAAATGAAATATAACTCATAGCTAATAATAAAAATCCTAATAATGTAACAAGTGCAGTTGTAATGTGTGGTGTTCCAAAATAACATAAAATTCCAAAATATAAAAATGTACAAATTTCTGTGATAGCAACAATTAATGTTGCTGCAATAAATTTCCCTAATACTACTTTTGTAATACTAAGTGGTGAAGTAAGTAATAATTGTTCTGTTCCTGTTTTTCTTTCTTCTGCTATTGCTCTCATAGTAAGAATTGGAACAATAAATGTTAATATCGTAGCACCAGAATAAAATATGTATTCAAAATTTGTTCTTTGATATTGAAAAACATCTACATAAAAAAATATGCTAAACATAATTAAAAATAAGCCTATAAACACATACCCTACTGGTGAATAAAAGTAAGATTTAAATTCTTTTTTTATAACTGCAAACATTATTTATTACCTCCTTCTATTAATTTCATAAATGCATCCTCTAGAGTAGTATCTGCTTTTTTCATTTCAAATATTGTAATATCTTCTTTAGCTAACTCTGAAAAAATCATTTTTCTTAAATCTGCATTATCTTCTGATTCAATCATATATTGTTTAGTTCCATCTTCATTTTTCTCAACTAATTCTATCTTCTTTATTTCTTTTATTTTATCTTTTATTATATTCATTTTATCTTCAGGATCTTCTACTGTAACATATAAACAATTTTTATTTGATACTTTTGCCTCTAAATTTTCTGGAGTGTCTATAGCCACTATTTTTCCTTTATTTATAATAATTACTTTATTACATATTTGACTTACTTCTGACAATATATGAGAACTTAGAATAACAGTATGAGTTTTTCCTAATTCTTTAATCAAATTTCTTATTTCCGTAATCTGCTTTGGGTCTAATCCTACTGTTGGCTCATCAAGAATTAATATTTTAGGATCCCCAATTAAAGCTCCTGCCATACTTACTCTTTGTTTATATCCTCTTGATAAATTTTTAATTAATTTCTTTTGTACATCTTTTAATCCTGTTTTATTTATAATTTCTTGAACTTTTTCTTTTCTATTTTTTCGATCAACATTTTTAATCTCTGCCATATAAGTTATAAACTCTTTTACTGTCAAATCTGTATAAAGTGGTACTCCTTCTGGCATATATCCAATTTCCTTTTTGGCTTTTTTAGGCTTCTTCAATGTATTATATCCATCAATAATAATCTCGCCTTCTGTTTGTTCAATAAAACCTGTAAGCATATTCATTGTTGTACTTTTACCAGCACCATTTGGTCCAAGTAAACCAATAATTTCACCTTCATTAATAGTAAAACTGATATTATCTACGGCAATGAACTTTCCATACTTTTTTGTAACATTTTTAACCTCTATCACAAAAAATTCCTCCTTTAATATTTTTCTAATTATCAATTTTTAATATCTTATCATTTTGTTTATCTAAAGTAAAGCAATTCACAAAAAATTCACAATAGCCGTAAGCTTGAGACATATTTTAAAAATTTATGAATATTCATTATAACATAGTGAGGTGTTTAAACTAATGGAATTTCTTTATCCTTTTTTTATTAGTTTTATTCTTATATTTTTATCTGAACTTGGTGACAAAACTCAACTTTTGGTTTTATCTTTTTCTACTAAAGATAAGGCTAAAAATATTCTTTTTGGAGTTGCCCTAGGCACTTTCTTTAGTCATGGATTAGCAATTTTATTTGGAAGTCAAATAGGTTCTTTAGAAAATGAAACATTTCAATTTTATTTAGAACTTTTAACTTATTCTTCTTTTCTTCTTTTTGGAATTATTGGTTTTTTACCAAAAAGAAAAACAAAAGTAGATACTAACTCTAAAACATCTCTCTTGCAAAAAATTTCTTTTATAAAATTAAATTATATTGCTATTATTGCTCTTAGTATAGTAATTGGTGAATTAGGAGATAAAACATTTTTAGCTTCTTTAGGTCTTGGCGTTCAGTATCCTAAATATAAGATTTCATTAATTCTTGGTTCTATTTTTGGAATGGTTGCTAGTAATTCTATCGCTCTATTTTTCGGAAGATTTTTAGGAAGTAAATTAAAACCAAAATTTGTAGAAATTTTATCTAATATTATTTTTATTATTTTTGGATTACTTGGTTTTGTTAACATGCTTTTTTAATATATTATAAATTTATACTACTTTTTAGCATTTGTTTTTGTATATAATCTTATATTTTAATTAAAATATAAAATTTTGAATAATAAGTAGTATTTATTTTTTTATTGAATTTTTTGTTTTTTGTTGACACTTTCATTTTTTTGTGTTATTATATTTATTGTCCATTAGATATGGGTCAGTAGCTCAGTTGGATAGAGCACAGGCCTTCTAAGCCTGGGGTCGGGGGTTCGAATCCCTCCTGGCTCACCAAAAACACTATACAAATATGTATAGTGTTTTTTATTTATTTTTATTCCATTGCATTATATATTCCTTTTCTCCTGTCTCATCATCTATTTGTATTTTTGTATTAGTAAATCCAAGTGCAACATAAAATAATGTGGCACTTACATTTTTTTCATATACCTTTAAAATTAAACTATCACGTCTATCCTTGCAATAATTAATAAGTTTTCTTCCAATTCCTTTTCTCTGAAATTTTCTACATACAAAAAGTGCTCCTATATATCCATCATCTAATAAACTTATAAAACCCATAATCTCATTATCTTTTACATATACATATGTTTCTGCATTTTTTAAATATTTCTCTTTTACCTCATTATAATTTAACAACCAATAATCCTTATCTATAAAATCATGAGCTTCAAAATTTCCCTTTGTCCATAGTGCCATAACTCGAGTTGTATCTTCCTCTTTAAATTTTCTTATCATCTGTTTCCTCCTAAACTTTAACAATACACACATTTTTTATTACTTTTAGTATACTCTTATTTCAATCTTTTATCAATATTCTCCTTTTATTTGTCTTTTGCTTTTTTTCCATTTTTTCTAACTCTAACTGTGATAATTCTTTTACCGAGTAATAATCTCCATTGCTAACACATGCAATTACCCTCTTTAAAAAGCATATATATTCTTCATCTTTTATCATTTCTTTCATACCTTCTTTTTTTATATCTATATTTTTTCCTTTTGTGGGTATAACTAATAGTGATACTAAGTTTTTAATGATAGTATCATATTTTACTTGTTAATTCAAGTTTTTTTATCTTTTTTAGAAAAATTTACCATTTTTTTGTTCGCAGTATTACTGTGTTCAACATTTTTATTGCAGTTGTTATACTGTTACTAATACTAATATTTATTATGGAGGTATGAAAATGGACTCTATTTCAAAATCAGATATAGATAAAATTTTCGGTAAAATATTAAGAAAATTTCGCAAAAAATCTGGACTTACTCAAGAACAGCTAGCTGAGCAATTGGGTATTTCTTTAAAATATATATCTAGAATTGAAAATGGTAATAATGGAATTAAAACTCAAACTCTAATTAAATATATGAATATTCTAAAAATTACTCCTAATACATTGTATAAAGAATTTATTACAGACTCTCAAACAAAGAAAAATATTGAATTAACTGAAAAAATCTGTTCTTTATCAGAAGAGAAAAAAGTATTTATTACTTCAGTTATAGATTTATTAAATGATATGTAAAAACCAACTCTACCGAGTTGGTTTTTACTATTTTTATATTATTCTTTCCAAAATGCTTTATAAGTTTTATATGCAGAATAAATATCATATTTACTTGTAACTTCATATGGTGCATGCATAGAAAGAACTGGAACTCCACAATCTATTACATCTGCTCCTTTATTAGCTATAATATATGCAATAGTTCCTCCACCGCCAATATCGACTTTTCCTAATTCTGCTATTTGATATTTAATATCATTTCTTTCTAAAATATTTCTTACCCATGCTACATACTCTGCATTTGCATCAGATGCTCCTGATTTTCCTCTTGCACCTGTATATTTATTTAAGCTAATTCCTTTTCCCAAAAATCCAGCATTATGTTTGTCTGAAACAGAAGCATAAATCGGATCAAATCCTGCATCTACATCAGATGATAACATTTTTGAAAAACAAAATACTTTATCTAATAAATTTGGTCTGTTTACACCTAATTTATTTAATATCTCAGAAATAAAGAAGTCAAACATATGTGATTCCATCCCTGTATTTCCCATACTTCCTATTTCTTCTTTATCTGATAAAATACATACTGCTGTATTTTTAACATTTTCTAATTCCATCATTGCATGAAGTGAAGTATATGCACAAACCTTATCATCTTGGCCATAAGCTGCAACCATACTTCCATCAAATCCTAAACTTCTTGCTTTAAATGCTGGCACTAATTCAATCTCAGAACTTGTTAAATCCGCTTCTGTAATTCCATATTTTTGATTTAAAATATTTAAAATATTTAATTTAACTTTCTCTGAAATTTTAGAACTGCTATATGGAATACTTCCAATTAATAAATTTAAATCTTCTCCATCTACTCCATTTTTTAATTTTTTCTCCATTTGCTCTTGAGCCAAATGTGGTAATAAATCAGTAATTGTAAAAATTGGATCTTCTTCATCTTCCCCAATATTAACTTCAATTTTTTCTCCATTTGCTTTTACAATAACACCATGAATACTAAGTGGAATTGTAGTCCATTGATATTTTTTAATTCCACCATAATAATGTGTTTTAAAATATGCTAATCCTGTATCTTCATAAAGTGGGTTTGGTTTTAAATCTAATCTTGGAGAATCTACATGTGATCCTATAATATGCAATCCCTCTTCTATTGATTTTTCACCAATAATAGCTAAATACATACTTTTTTCTCTATTAACAAAATAAATTTTATCTCCTGGCTTTAAAGTATCAAATTCCATAATATCTTTATATCCATTTTCATTAGCTAATTTTCTTGCATGTTTGATAAATTCTCTTTCTGTTTTTGCAACATTTAAAAAATCCATATATTTTTTTGATAAGTCAAAAACTTCCTCTTTTTGATTAGAATCTAAAGACTCCCATCCATTATCTTTTTTATTAAAAAGCTTTTCTTTTAATTCTTCTTCCATAATAATCCTCCTTTGTTTTTTATTAGTATATCACTCTATAAATTATTTTGCTACATTTTCAATGATTTATTCCAAAAAATTGGTTATACTATTTTAGAGGTGAAATTTTTATGAATTCTTTATGGTTATCTAATAATAAATTAATTAATAATAACTTTATTAAAGGAATTGATACATCTAATACTTCAAATAAAACTTTATTAGAAACTGACGTATGTATTGTAGGTGCTGGAATATTTGGGCTTACTTGTGCTTACTATTTGTCAAATTTAGGTTACAGAGTTACTGTTCTTGAAAAAGATAAAATAGGAGAAAAAACAACTGGTCATACTACCGCAAAAATCACTAGTCAACACGGTTTATTTTATAGCTACTTAGCTAATTCCTACAGTCAAAAATTTGCACAAGATTATTTAGAAGCAAATGAACAAGCAATTAAAAACATTAAAAATATCATAGATAAAGAAAAAATCAAATGTGATTTTGAATATAAAAATAGTTATGTATATACAACAAAAAAAGAAGATTTAAAATTTATAAAAAAAGAACAAAAAGCAATAGAAAATCTAGGTTTTAATTGTGAATATGTAACAAAAACAGGACTTCCTTTTGAAATAGAAGGTGCTATTTGTTTTAAAAACCAAGCACAATTTCATCCTTTAAAATATTTAAATGGTTTATGCCACTGTATTGCAAAAAATAATAATGAAATTTATACAAATAGTACTGTTTTTGATGTACAAAAAGAAAATGATTCTTACATTACTTTTTCTAATAATTTTAATGTAAAATCTAAATATGTAATAGTAGCTACTCACTATCCTTCTATAAATTTTCCTGGATTTTATTTTGCAAAAATGTACCAATCAACATCTTATTTAATTGCTGTTGATACAAAAAAGACATTATTTAACGGTATGTATATTTCTGCTACAAATCCTATACTATCATTTAGAACTGCTAATTACAATGGTAAAGAATTGTTACTAATTGGTGGAGGCGAACACAAAACAGGTCAACCAACTAGTTATCAAAATAGTTATGGTATGTTAGAAGAAGAATCAAAAAAATACTATCCAAATTGTGAAATATTATTTCGTTGGGACACTAGAGATTGTATTTCTTTAGATAAACTACCTTATATTGGTTCATATTCTCATATATTACCACACATGTATGTAGGAACTGGATTTAAAAAATGGGGAATGACATTATCTAATGTTGCAGCTAATATAATTGTAGATATAATTAACAACAAAAAAAATAAATTCTCTTATTTGTTTGATTCTTCTCGCTTAAAGCCTCTTAAAAATGCAGATGAAATGAAAAATATTTTAGTTCAATCTGCAAATTCTCTTTTATTAAATAAATTAAAACGTGCTAACATGAATTTTGATGAAATTGCTAATGATTCAGGTAGTATAATTGAAATAAATAATGAAAAAATAGGAATTTATAAAAATGCTAATGGAAAACTATATGCCGTAAAGCCTATTTGCACTCACTTAGGCTGTTTGCTGTCTTGGAATGATGTAGATAAAACATGGGATTGTCCTTGCCATGGTTCTCGATTTAATTTTGATGGAAAAAGCTTATATGATCCTGCTTTTAAAGATTTAGAAGTTTACAATTTAGATGAATAATTTTCTTTTTTTCCTTGTTTTTTAATTTTTCTTCTTTGTTTTGCTTATTTTTGTTGACTTGTAGCTGTTTTTTTGCTACAATGCAAATAATAAATCATATATTTATATGTTTATTTTTTGTTTATTGAACTAGATTTCTCCTTAAAAAGTAATCTAGTTCTTATTATATTTAAAATATTATCTTTTTTATTACTTTTTAATTTATAGTTTATTTAGTTGGTTATATACTATACCAATAATATGTCCCATCTGTATTTTTTGAATGTATGTTTATATCTTTCCATTTCATTAGAATATTCTTTTTATGCAAAAAAAGAGATATGCGAGTACATGTCTCGTGCAAACCTTTGTAACTTCATTTGATTTGCTAGCTAGTGTTAGCTATAACATTAATTTTATTATATGTCAAAAAATTCGTAAAATCTCTTTTTATAAGCAGAATGCTACCTTACAGACAGCTTATAAACTTCAAAAATCTCATTTAAATAGCTAAAGAATACTACTTTTTAGTACTTGTCAAATGCTTTTGAGATGTTCGTGGTTAGTGTAAAATTAATGTAGGCAAAATATAAAGATTTTGTCAACATATTTTTTTTAAAATAAACAATTATGAAAAAATTATAGACTTTTTAGTAGAAATGTTATAAAATGCTTACCATAGAAAGTAAGTTAAGCAGATGTGTGTGTTGCCCTTCGACCTTGATTTCTTATCAAGAGTTAGGGGGGTGAGGCTATGTTAGAAATTTTTGCATTCCTAGTAATAGGATTAATGATTTCAATAACAATAAATTTAGCCTTGCTATGTATTATATACATACAATGGGTTAATAAGCATATAAAATAAAAAAAGCACTACACATTTGCTAGCAGGCAGTGTAGTGTTTTTCTCAATTAATTTTGGGCAACACACATTTCTGTGTTTGCTTACTTTCTATATTTATTATACTCTAGTTTTATAGAAAAAGTCAAGAAATCCGAAAAAATTTATTTTATGAATATAAAAAGTAGGTGTTAACGTGAAACGATTATTAAGAATAGCATTTAATTCAGCAATATTTTCATTTATACCAATATTTTCATGGTTTTGCTTAGGATTATTAGTAGACAAAAATTTGGCAAATGTTTTTACACTAACCTATCCATTACAATTTATATGGGCATTATTAAAATCGATATTTGGAACAGGAGCTAATATAAGCAAAGAAAAAGACAAAGATGAAAATGCAGTATTATCAGGAATGACAGTAGGTACTATTGTTGGATTTATAGTATTTGGATTATTTGCAATAAATATAAAAAGCTATATAAAATTTATGAATTTGGATTATGGAATATATAAAGAATTTGCATTATATTCTATAATACAATTATATATTCAATTAATATTCTCTTTTGTATTAGAAAAATTATACTTTGAGGGAAAAGAGAAAAAAGCTAATAAATATTGCATACAACTAAATTTATTAAATTTTATTGTATTAATATTATCTGCAATGTTGATAAAGGACAAAGTAAGTATAATAATTATAACATTAGCATCAATATTGATTTACACCTTAGCCGTAACAATAAAACAATATAGAAAATTCAAACTAGAAATACATATAGTCAAATATATAAAATATGAATCAGTAGAAATAGCAAATAATATATTATTTTTCTTAATATTTTTCTTTGGATTAAGTAATGCTTTAGAATTTGGAGAAAAATATACAATTGCATTAAATTTTGTAGCATTAATAACAGATACACAATGGGATTCATTTGAGGCAATATCAACTGTTGCAAAGATTGATATTAGCAAAGGTAAATTTAATTATATAAAACATATAAATAATGCATATAAATTATTAGGAATTTTAATTTCCACAGTATTTGTAATGTTATTAATTTCCTATAAATTTTATGAATTAGATTTAGGAATAACATTAATTTATTTAAGTTTTGAATTAATAAACTTTTTTATATATCCAATTTATAAAATAAAAACATGCTATTTACAATTAGAAAGATTAGCTAAGAAAGTAACAACAAATAAAATAGTAGCAGGAGTAATAAGATTTTTTATTTCATTACTAAAAACACCATATTGTACAGGAATTGGACAAGTTACATCTTCAATATATCAATTTATTACTGTAAATGTGATGTTTCATAAAAATTTTGTAATAGATAAAGAAGGAAAGGTTTTAGAAAAGGAAAAAAGCAATGAAATTGTATGTAATTAGACATGGTCAAACTAACTGGAATTTAAAAGGAATAATACAAGGACAAAAAGATATTGAACTTAATGATAAAGGAATAAATGAAGCAAGAAAAGCAAAAGACGAATTTAATAATTTAAAAATAGATTTAATTATGTGTTCTCCACTAAAAAGAGCAAAAGAAACAGCAAAAATTTTGAATGAAGATAAAAATATAAATATCATATATAAAAAAGAATTAACAGAACGAGGACTTGGCAATTTTGAAGGAGAAAGTTGCATTACTGAGGAAAATGATATATACAATTATAATATGAATAAAACAATAAGAAATATAGAGCCAGTAGTAGATTGGATTTAGGTCAAGTTTTTAGACACATTTTTCTACGAATTTATATATTTCTTTCTAAGCTTCGCTTGGGAGTTGTTATAAATATTAAAGAAAATCTTTAACATTTATAATAACTTTTATATTTATGCTACACCTTCTATATACTCTTTATATTTTTGATTTGGTGTTTTATAATCAAGACTGCCATGTATTCTTGTGTTATTATACCAACCTTCTATAAATTCAAATATAGCTAGTCTAGCTTCATTAAATGTTTCATACGTATTTACATTTACTTCTTCTTTCTTTAATATGGCATTGAAGCTTTCCATACTTGCATTATCATAAGGGTAACCTTTTTTGCTATATGAATGTTTTACATCTTTTCCCATCAATAAATTCTCATATTCATTTGATGTATATTGACTTCCTAGATCTGAATGAAATATCATTCCATTTTCTACTTTTCTTTCTTCTTGAGCTTTTTCAAATGCATCTATTACTAACTGTGCTGTCATATTAATTCCATATGACCATCCTATTATCTTTAAATCAAATAAATCCATTACTATTGCTAAATATGTCCATCCTGTTTCTTTGGTATAAATATATGTTATATCTCCAACCCATTTTTCACTTGGTTTTGTTGCTTTAAAATCTTGTTCAAGTAAATTTTCTTTATTTTTATCATCTACTTTTTTACTACCACTATGATTAAATTTTTTTACAATAATGCTTCTTAATCCAAGTTCTTTCATCCTTCTAGCTACTCTTTTTTTACTCACTTTTATGCCTTGACTATTTAAAACTTTTGTGATTTTGGGCGAACCATATCTTTTCTTAGATTTTTCAAATTCTTCTTTAATTTTCTTATCTAATTCAATATTTGCAGTTTTATAACTGTTTTTTCTATTTTGTTTATGGTAATAATATACAGAATGATGTAAATTTACAACTTTGCACAACATTCTTATATCATACATATTTTTCATTTCATCTATAAATTTTATTTTATCTTCTGTTGTCTTGAGAATATGGCTAGTGCTTTTTTTAGTATTTCATTTTCTGTTTTTATTTCTTGATTTTCCTTTTTTAGTTTTAATATTTCATCATTATTTGTTGTTTCTCCTGTTGATGTTTTTAGTGTTCCATATTTTTTTATCCATGCTCTTACATTTCCTTCTGATGTGCCATATTCTCTAGCTAATTCAGATTTATTCTTATTTCCACTTTCATACAATTCTACAATTGTTTTTTTAAATTCTTCAGTATATGTTTTCACATTTTAGACGCTCCTTTTACATTTACATAATATTATATCATCTTTTTGTCGATTCGTAAAATTTTGTGTCTATATATCTATACTAACACCAGTCTGTATTTTTCATTTCTTCTGTTAAATTACTTTGCTCTTTTAATGATTTTATAATTTCTTCTACTCTTTTTGTTGCAGCTTCCTGTACTCCTTCTAAATGGTCAATTAATTTATTATCTATAAAGAGAATAGTATATTCAGCTTTTTTGTACTTTTTTAGATATTCTAATCTTAATCGACCGTATTTATTTAAGTCAATTTTTCTTTGAGGTTCTATCACTAAATTTGGCAAATAATAATCGCCATTTCTTATATACTCAATTCCAGTTTTTTCATCAATAAATCTATCTTTTAATTCTTTATTTTCCATAATTTTA
>ENA-USUG01004203-USUG01004203.1-human-gut-metagenome-genome-assembly--contig:-NODE-4203-length-18253-cov-18.475847_pt1 | contig 18253 bp, 16 predicted proteins | sample MGYA00250059_ERZ773394 | MGnify/ENA primary metagenome ERZ773394 (study PRJEB29103, sample SAMN06111957) | human gut metagenome | biome: human gut; feature: ankylosing spondylitis patient; material... | reverse complement strand
CATCAGCAGCAAGGAAAGCTTCCGGTATGGCATCTGATGGGGTGTGAAACCAACTGTATGGTAGGTAATCCGGGGGTGTTTTTCCAAAGTTGATCCCTCATAACACAGCCGCCACACAGAAGCGTGACGGCTGAAAGTGTTTGTGATGCAAGTCAGATTTCATCATCGTCCGGGAGCTGGAGCTCGTCGAACGCGCTTTCCGCGTCGTCAAAGATGGCCTGAATGTCGGCAAGCGTCTCCTGCAGACGGGAAAGGCCGGAGGACAGGTCGGCGGTGAGCGCGGAAATTTCCTCGCCCGCGTCGGTGTAGCGGTCTTTGGACTGCTCGCAAAGAAGACTCAGCTGCTCACGAAGCTTTCTTGCCCGCACCATGGCGTTGCGCTCGGCCTGTTCGGCGCGGCGATAGGCGGCAAGCTCCTGCTGGCTGAGATCGACCGGCGCGGCTGCTTCCGGCTGTGCGGTATCTTCGTCGGCGGCGTCCTCTTCGCATGCCGTTTCGGAGGAATCCAAAGAGGCCTGCTCGGATTTCAGTTGCTCGAGTTCCTGCTTTGCCGTCTCCAGCTGCGCGGCGAGCTCGCTTGCTTCATCGGAAAGGGAGACGACCTGCGCCGAGAGCGCGCTGTCTTCCTCTTTCAGCTTCTCGTGCTCTGCGCGCAGATCGGAGAGCTCTGCCTGCAGGCGGGTGTTTTCGGCCAGCAGATGGTCGTTTTCGTCTGCGAAAGCCTGCTTCTCATCCTCCAGCTTTCGGAGCGCTTTTTGATGCGCGGCAGAGGTTTCTTCGATGTAATTGACAACGTCAGTGCGGGAGAACCCGCCGACCGCCGTGCGGAATCGGGAAAAGTCGGACATAAAAGCGCCTCCAATGTTTTAAAAGTAAGCATAGTATATCATGACTTTCCTGAAAACACAACAAAAACAGCGCCCATTCGCCATGCTTTGACGAACGGGCGCGGGGTTATGCGGATTGCTGCAAGCGATTGCGCGGGAATGGCTTGTAGATGAGGACGCACAAAAGCGCGCTCACGGGAATCGCGACAAGAACGTCGAGCATCGAGTGCTGCTTGACAAAGACCGTGGACATGCTGATCAGAAGGCTGAGCGGCAGCATCACAAGGTGAAGTTTTTTGGCCCGCAGCCGCGGCGCGTCGAAGCACGCAAGGGCCAAGGCCGCGGAGCCGATGACGTGCATGCTGGGAATGACGTTCGTGTTCGTGTCGGCGGCGTAGATTCTCTTCACCAGCCAGATGAAACAGTCGTTCTGCTGGAAATCCGTCGGGCGAAGGTCCTGCCCGTTCGGGAAGAGCATGCAGAAGATGATCGAGCCGCCGAAGCCGAAGCCGATGTAGAGCATGAAGCGCTTGAAGGCGGGCGGGTCGGTGAAGATCAGATACGCCGTCATTAAAACTAACAGCGGGTGCCACAGGCAGTACGGAACGATGAAAAACCGGCAGAACGGGATCTGATCGTCGATGGGCAGATACGACACCCAGTAGTTTTTGGTCACGAGATGCTCCGCGAGATAGAACAAAGACAGATAGACAATCCAGATGAGAAGGTACCAGAAATGGTGAAAATCATCAATTGTCCCGATTTTCAGCTTCCTGCGAGGGCTCTTTGACATGGTCAGAATCAGGCTCCTTGTCCGTTTCTTCAATGGTCGGGATGAAGGCCTTTGCAAATTTGCCCTCGCCCCGGTGCTTGAGATAGAAGTAACCGATCACGCTGAACACGGTCGCGCCGATGAAGTTGACAAACAGGTCCTCCATCGTATCGTACAGGCCAATGTCGAGGTACCCGGTAAAGCCGAGGTCCCGGCCGTTGACCGCGACGGAGGTAATGCCGTCAATGGTGATGGGAATGTTGCTGTTCGTGGGGTCCAGCATCACGGACGAAATGGTGTGGACGATCGTGTCCTTCTGCATGTCCGTGTGGAAAAGCCTATCCATCCCGAACTCAAAAAATTCCCACAGAACACCGATCGTCATCGAAAAGCAGAACGCGGCCAGCGCCACATACACGGGCGAGAGCGTAAACTTGATCTTCGCGTCGCGGTTCAGAATGTCGATCAGCGAAAAGCCGACCGCCGCGCACAAAAAGCCGTTCGTTGTGTGAAGCATCGTGTCCCAGTAGGGGTACTGAATGAAGTAGCTCTGGAGCTCGCCTAAGATTTCCGCTGCGAAGATGAAAAGCAGGATGATGATTTCGAGCGTGCTCGGAAGGCAGATGCCGAAGTTTTTCTGGATGAAAAACGGAAGCATGAACAAAAACAGCACCAGCACGCACACAAACGCGCTTTCATATTCCTGCCGGAGGATGGCCGACACGAGCGACGCAAGAACGATGAGCCGCAGAACGAGATAGACGGCAAACACGACGGGCTGACGCCGGATGGCGGACCTGAGCTCGCCGCGTGCGTGCAGGGGCTTGGACGGCTTTTTCATGGGCAGTTCCTTTCAAGGCTGAGTGCATTATCGGTTTTTAAATTATATCCGAAGAAGGAGGAAAATGCAAACCAAAAATAGCCTGTCCGGAACCGCAAAAAACCATACGCCCTGCAAGCATCTCAGGCGGACTTTTTGCGGCGGAAGAAGACCTTCTCCACGCGCTTATAAAGAAGTATCGTGAGGATCGAGACGAGCACGCCCTTTAAAATATTGAACGGGACGACGGCGAAGAGAACGAGCGTCGGAAGGCTCGTGATGGCGGAGTTGACGGCGGTGCCCATGGAGATGATCGCGTCCATCGGCATCCCGAAAAGCTCGGAGAACTTCGGAATGAGATACCAGGCGTTAAACATGCTGCCAAAGACGCTCATGACCGCCGTGCCGAGCGCGAGCGAGAGAATTGCGCCCTTTTTGGAAAGCGTCGCCTGATAGCAGATGGCGGCGGGCAGGACGAACGAGCAGCCAACCAGGAAGTTTGCAAGATCGCCCACAAACGCCGTCGACGTGCCCTTGATGAGAAGCTTGAGCACGATTTTCACGAACTCGCACGTGACGCCTGCGACGGGGCCCATGTAGAACGCGCAGATCATGACGGGAAGCTCGCTGAAGTCGAGCTTGTAAAAAGACGGCGCGAAGAAGAGCGGGATATCTACGATGTGCAGGACCGCCGCAATGGCCGAGAACATGGCGATGAATGTGATGGCGCGCGTTTTTTTGAGGCGGTGGCGCTTTTTCATGACGAGGTACTCGGAGCCGAGCGCCACAAGCAGAATCACCGCGACAAGGGCGAGACTGACGCCGAGAAACGAGAGATTTTCCTGAAGCAGCTGAAGGGTTGACGTTTTCATATGTATCACCTGACAATAAAAAATATGCGTCCGAAGAAGCTTCTCCGGGCGCTCAATAGGCAGGCAGAAACTGGATGCATGCAAATCCAGAATCGGCCTGCGGCTATCTTCTTTCATCCAGACTATACTGTCGGTACCGGAATCACACCGGTTCAGCTTTCGCGCGCGGACTTTACCGCCGGTCGGGAATTGCACCCTGCCCTGAAGACATATGGTGGCAGCATTGCGCTGCCATGTTAAATTTCTTTGGACGTATTATACTTCTAATATGGCCAGTTGTAAAGAGGTATTTTTTCTGTTAAGATAGATTTTCAGAAATTTCTTCGCTTTCGGGGCTTTCGGGGAGAAACGCACCGGACGAGGGCTGGGCGGCGGGCATGGAAAAGCCGTGCATCACGCCGTTCTGGCGGCTGGAGGCCACGTCTCCGCCGACGACGCTGTCGTTGTAGATAAGAAGCGTCGCAAAATACACGCCGTCGCTGCCGGGGTAGTTTGTGATCTGGTAGACGTAGCGTGTGAGAGTCTTGCCGCTGTAGGAAAGAAGATCGTACCCCTGCGACTGCTGCAGATCGTTGTAGCGAAGGAATACCTCCGACGGGTCTTCGGGCACGCGCACCTGCTGGGTTTGGACGGGCTCTTGCTGCACCTCCCAGCCGAATTGCTCTAAAAATGCGACGCGCGCTTCGTTGGTGGCAACCTCCGTGATTTCCTCGGCGGTATCCGGCGGGGTATCGGAGCCTGACGATTTTTTCAGACATGTGATGAGCACCACGACGGCGAGGATGATCAGCAGCCCGATGAGAAGTATCTTTCGTTTGGAGACTTTGGCGGTCATGATTACCATACGGTTCCCTCCAGTTTTTCAAGATCAGTCTGGTACAACCTATTGCCGCATGGACAAAAATATTCCGGGAGAAGGGGACAAACATGCAGAGACTGGATAAAATTCTATCGAGCGCCGGAGCGGGCTCGAGAAAGGACCTGCGCGCCGCCATCCGGGCGGGACGTGTGCGGGTCGACGGCGCGGTTTGCTGCGATGAGAGTGCAAAATTTGACGAGCAGGCGGCGAAAATTACGTTGGACGGTGAAGCGGTCGAGCTTCTGCGCCCGGCGCTGATTCTTCTCAACAAGCCCGCAGGCTTTTTGACGGCGGCGGACGATCCCCGGCAGAAAACCGTCATGGAGCTCATTCCGGAGCGCTACCGGAAATTCGGCGTCATGCCGGTCGGGCGGCTCGACAAGGACACGGAGGGACTTTTACTTCTGACGAACGACGGCCAATTGGCGCACCGCATCATCAGCCCCAAACACGGTGTCTGGAAAACCTATTACTGCGAGCACGAGGGGCAGGCGGCGGAAGAAGATGTGCGGGCGTTCGAAGACGGACTACAGCTCGCGGATGGGCTTTCGTGTCTTCCGGCTGTGCTCATTCCTCTTGGCGCGGGACGAAGCGCCGTGCGCGTGCAGGAGGGAAAGTTCCATCAGGTGCGCCGGATGATGGCCGCGCGGGGGCTTCCGCTTTTTTATCTCAAGCGCGTGGCCGAAGGCGGGCTCTGGCTGGGAGGGCTCACGCCCGGGGCCGTCCTGGAACTGGATATGGGGGAAACGGAGCGGCGCATCACAAGTCCTTGTGATTTTGACGAAAAAAAGCTGCTTGCGAATTGCGTAAGAAATTCCCAGCCCTTTGGCGGGAATGACGAAAAACTATGAAAAAGATACAAAAAAGAGCGGCCATTTTGAAATAAAATGTCAAGACCCTCTTGCGCAAATGCTAAATCCGTAGTATTATGTCAATGGTTGTTTGTGTAAAAGGTAATCAATTAGGAGGGGCTCACCATGTCCAGTCGCATTTTTCAGAGTGTCATCGTACAGATGAAGGAAGCTACCGACCGTATGATCGGCGTGATCGACGCCGACAGCAACGTCATTTCCTGTAGTGATACGTCCCTGATCGGCGAAAAATGGCCGGAGGCGGTCATCCGGCTCAACAGCGCGCCGGATTCCATTGTCGTGGTCGACAAGAAGACCTTCAAGCCGCTGGTCAGCTGGAGCGCGTATTTCGACTACGCCGTCTTCGCCGAGGGCGACGACGAAATCGCAAGAAGCCTGTGCGTCATGGCCTACGTGGCGCTCAACGGCGCGAAGACCTATTATGAAGAGAAACATGACAAGGGAACGTTTGTCAAAAATATCATCACCGACAATATTCTGCCCGGCGATGTGTACATCCGCGCCAAGGAGCTGCATTTCGTGACTGACGTGCCGCGCGCGGTGTTCCTCATCCGGCAGGTCGGAAGAGCCGACGTCGCGTCCGTGGACGTGGTGGCAGGCATGTTCCCCGACCGACAGCAGGATTTCGTGCTGTCCATCAACGAGACGGACATCGCGGTCGTCAAGCAGATCCAGCCGAACACCGAGCGCGAAGAGCTCATCAAGATCGCCCAGACGATCGAGCAGACGCTGCATTCTGAGCTTTTCATCAAAACCGTCATCGGCATCGGCACTGTGGCGAGCCACTTGAGAGAGCTTGCGGACTCGTTTAAAGAGGCGCAGGTCGCCATCGAGGTCGGCAAGGTCTTCGACACCGAAAAAACCATCATCAATTATGAGAACCTTGGCATCGGCCGGCTGATCTACCAGCTGCCGACGACCCTGTGTGAGATTTTCCTGTCTGAGGTCTTCAAGAAGAACTCCATCGACACGCTCGATCAGGAGACGCTCTTTACGATCAACAAGTTCTTCGAGAATAACCTCAACGTCTCCGAAACGTCCAGAAAGCTGTTCGTTCACAGAAACACGCTGGTCTACCGTCTCGAGAAGATCAAGAAGCTCACCGGGCTCGATCTGCGCGAATTTGACGACGCAATCATCTTCAAGGTCGCGCTGATGGTCAAGAAGTATCTGGTTTCGCGGGAAAACCGCATCATCTGATGCGCGCGCCCGGAAGCCTTACGTCTGGAGAAGAATATGATCGAGTTAACAAATGTGGTAAAGACATACGATACGGGCACAAGAGCCCTGAACGGCGTGTCTTTGAAAATTGAAGACGGGGAGTTCGTCTTTCTGGTCGGCCCGTCTGGCTCCGGAAAGTCCACGATTATCAAGATCCTCACCGCCGAGCTTCAGCCGACCGAGGGCAGCGTCAATGTCAACGGCTTCGCGCTCGAGAAAATCAGAAACCGCGCCATCCCGTATCTGAGAAGAACGCTTGGCGTCATCTTTCAGGATTTCCGGCTGATCGAAAACAAGTCCGTCTATGACAACGTGGCCTTTGCCATGCGCGTCATCGGCGCACCCGAGCGCGAGATCAAAAAGCGCGTGCCGTATGTGCTGGAGCTGGTCGGTCTGGAGAATAAGGGCCGGCGGCTTCCCAATGAGCTTTCCGGCGGCGAGCAGCAGAGAGTCGCCATCGCGCGGGCGCTGGTCAATAACCCCAGCATGATCATCGCCGACGAGCCGACGGGAAACTTAGACCCCGCGCGGTCGCTGGAGATTATGATGCTTTTGGAGCAGATCAACGCCCTCGGCACGACAGTCATGGTGGTTACCCACGAAAAGGAGCTTGTCAACCGCTTCACCAAGCGCGTTGTCGCCATCAACGAGGGCAAAATCATCAGCGACGGAATGGATGGGTATTATCTCAATGAAGAAGAATAATATTGGTTATCTGCTGCGAGAGGGATTCAAGGGCGTGTTCCTGCACGGCTTCATGTCCTTCGCGGCCATCTGCGTGACGGTGGCGTGCCTGATCATCATGGGTACGTTCAGCCTGATCCTCTATAACCTGCATGTGATGATTCTCGACCTCGAGCAGGAAAACGAAATTCTGGTCTACATCGACGAGAATTACTCCGAGGCCAAGGCAAAGTCCGTCGGCTCGCAGATCAATCTCATTTCAAATGTTCATGAGGCGAAGTTCGTCTCCCGCCAGCAGGCGCTCGATGAATTTGTCGCCACGCAGAATGACGCGGAGCTCTTCGCGGGCATCGAGGCAGACACCCTGCGCGACCGGTTCGTCGTGACATTGGAGGACAACAGCCTCATCACGCAGACCAAGCAGATGCTCGAGCAGATCGACGGCGTGTCGGAGGTCGTGGCGCACGATGAGATCGCAAACGGCTTCCAGACGGTGCAGAAGGTCCTGAACATCGCGGCGATGGTCATCATCGTGGTGCTCTTCGTCGTGTCGATGTTCATCATCTCGAACACTATCAAGCTTGCCATGTACTCGCGCAGTCAGGAGATCGCGATCATGAAGATGGTCGGCGCGACGAACAGCTTTATCCGGCTGCCGTTCGTGGTCGAGGGCCTGATTTTGGGCTTTATCAGCTCGCTTGTCGCGTTCTTTCTCGAGTGGGGGCTCTATGACTTCCTCGCGTCCAAGATCGCGCAGATCGACACCCTGCAGCTCATTACGGTTGTGCCCTTTGCCGAGTGCATCGAGATCGTCGCGATCGCCTATGCCATCACGGGCTTTATCGTCGGCGTGTTCGGCAGTATGCTTTCCATCCGCAAGTTCCTGCGGGTGTAATGGGTAATTTGGAGGAACAATATGAATTCTGGAAAACGGAACACGGCACGAAAGGTCATCTGCCTTGTGCTGGCGGTCCTGATCCTTGGCTCGCTGGTATCGGGCGCACTTATCATGACGGTTGGTGCGGCGAGCTCAAAGGAAATTGAAAAGGAGCTTATTGCGCTGCGCGAAGAGCAGGCCGAGCTCAAAAAGCAGAGCGATGCGCTCCAGTCGTCCATTAAGGACAATCAAGCCAAGACGCAGACGCTCGTAGAAAAGAAGGCGGATATCGACCAGCAGATGGAGATGTCCCGCCAGTCGATCGAAAATCTCAACGAACAGATCCAGCAGTACAGCCTTCTTATCGCGCAGAAGCAGGACGAGCTCGAGCAAACCGAGGCCGAGGAGGCGCGGCTCAACGAGCAGTACAAGACCCGCCTGCGCTCGATGGAGGAGACGGGCAAGATCTCCTACTGGTCGATCCTCTTTGGCGCCAGCAGCTTCTCCGACCTTCTCGACAAGGTCAACATGATCAACGAGATTGCCGAGTCCGACAAGCTGATGCTCGAAAAGATGGCAGACGTTGCCGCGCAGATCGCGACTGAGCGCACAGAGCTCGAGACCCAGATGGATGATCTCGAGCAGGCAAAGAACGATCTTGCTGAGCAGCAGACAGAGATGGAGAAGCAGAGAGCCGAGTCCGACCAGCTGATTTTGCAGATGGCCGCAGAATACGACTCCATGTCGGAAGAGTATCAGAACTACGAAAAACTCGAGGACGAGATGTCCGCGCAGATCAAGAAGACCGAGACGGACTACTTTAACGCCCTTTCCAAGGAAGAGGCGGCGCGGCAGGCAGAGCTGAACCGGCAGAACAACAATAAGGTCCCGTCGAACAGCGGAAACTCCGGCTCCGCAGCATCTTCGACAGGAGGCTTCCTGTATCCGCTTCCCTACGCGGTTTCGATCACCGACGCGTATGGCTACCGCATCCACCCGCTGAGCGGCAAGTATAAGTGGCACAATGGCGTGGACTTTGCGGCAGGCTCCGGCACGGCAATTTACGCCACGCAGTCCGGCACCGTGACCTCCGCCTGCTACAATGAGGCCTACGGCAACATGGTCACGATCAACCATGCCAATGGCTATTCGAGTCTGTACGGCCACATGACGAACTACATCGTCTCCGTGGGCGACTATGTGACGCAGGGTCAGACCATCGGCTACGTCGGCTCGACCGGCTGGTCGACCGGCCCACATCTGCACTTCACGATCTACTACAACGGCTCGGACGTGAACCCGATGAACTACGTGTCCATGCCGTAACGAGAACCTCGCTTTTTCCGCACCCACAGCCCGGATCCGGGCTGTGGGGCAGATTTTTACTGGGATATATTCTTCAAACCGGGAGGGCTTATGAAAAAATCGCAGAAGATTCTGTTTGGCGTGCTGTGCGTGTTCGCGCTCGCGGCGATTCTGGGGATTACGTGGATGACGGCGTCCCGCGTGACCTCCGCGCAGATTTACGAGGAGCTTCAGGCCATGCCTGTCACGAATAAGACGAGCGAAATTTCCGCGTATCTGGACCGGTTCTTTATCGACGACTACGACGAGGAAACGCTCGCCGACGCGGCGGCCAGCGCAATGGTCACGGCGACGGGCGACCGTTGGAGCTATTATCTGACTGCCTCTGAATACGAAGCCTACAAGGAGACCATGAACAACGCCTACGTCGGCATCGGCATTACGATTATTGTTGATGAGGACGCGGGCGGGCTCCGCATTGAATCGGTCACGGCGGATAGCCCTGCGTATAAAGCAGGCCTTCAGGTGGGCGATATCGTCCTCGAGGCCGAGGGACAGAAGACCATTGACCTTGGCACGGCCGGCACGCGAGATATCGTCCGGGGCGAAGAGGGGACGAGCGTGCATTTGAAGGTCCAACGCGAAGACGAGACGTTCGAGTGCGATGTGCTGCGCGAGAGCATCAAGGTCGACGTGGCGACCTGCCGGATGCTGGAGAATGATATCGGCTGCGTGAAGATCAACAACTTCGATACGCGCTGCTTCGAGGAGACGAGCGCGTGCATCGACAAGCTGCTTGCGCAGGGCGCGAAGGCGCTTTTATTTGACGTGCGCTTCAACGGCGGCGGATATAAAGACGAGATGGTGAAGCTTCTCGATAAGCTCCTGCCAGAGGGAACCGTCTTCCAGAGCGAGGACTACGCGGGCAAAACGCAGACCGATACGTCGGATAGTGCGTGCATCGAGCTTCCGATGGTCGTGCTCGTGAACCGGGACTCTTATTCGGCGGCGGAATTTTTCGCTGCGGCGCTTCAGGAATACGACTGGGCGAAGGTCGTGGGCGAGAAGACCTGCGGCAAGGGCAATTTCCAGACCGGCTTTCCGCTTTCCGACGGCTCGTATCTCAATATTTCCATCGGCAAATATTACACCCCGCAGGGAAGGAGCCTGACCGATATCGGCGTGACCCCGGACGAGGAAATCGAGTATGACGACGAAACGTACGCCAAGCTCTATTATGGCCAGCTGCCGGACGAAGAGGATACGCAATTGCAGGCGGCAATCGGCATTTTGACGGACGAAATCTCTTGACATCGCGTAGTGCGGATTATATAATCTATTCGCTGTCAATTCAGGCTTGTAACCGCGAAAAAAGCGGATTTTTACCATGGAGGTTGATATAAAAATGGCAAAGGAATTCAAAATCAGCACGCTGCGGCTCAAGGAGCTCGAGCAGGAGCTGTTTTATCTCAAGACGACCCGCGAAAAAGAGGTTGCCGAGCAGATCAAGGAAGCGCGTTCGTTCGGTGATCTGTCCGAAAACAGCGAATACGACGAGGCCAAAAACGAGCAGGCCAAGCTCTATGGCCGCATTGCGGAGGTTGAGAACATTCTTGCGCACGCTGTGATCATCGACGAGAACGAGGATGCGGAGGGAAAGATCGGCCTTGGCTGCACGATCAAGGTGCTCGACATGGAGACCGAAGAGGAAGAAATCTACGCCATTGTCGGCTCGCAGGAGGCAAACCCCATGGAGTGCCGCATCTCGGATGACTCTCCGTTTGGCAAGGCGCTGCTCGGCCATACGGTCGGCGAGATCGTCGAGGTCGAGGCCCCGATCGGCACGCTGCGCTATAAGATTTTGAGCGTGGAACGATAAGAAAAGAACAAGAATTTACGATAGAATTGAGGGAAAACGATGGAGCAGGAAAAGAAGAACCAGAACCAGCCTGCCGCGCAGGAGCCTTCCGTCGGCGACCAGATCAAGGTGCGCCGGGAGAAGCTGGCAAGCTTGCAGGCCGAGGGGCGAAACCCGTTTGAGATCACGAAATTTGTCCAGACCACCAACAGCGCGGAAATCAAAGCGCATTTTGACGAGATGGAGGGCAAGCCTGTTTCCATCGCCGGACGGCTCATGTCCAAGCGCGGCATGGGCAAAGTCTCCTTCTGCGATCTGCAGGACAAGGAGGGCCGCATCCAGCTCTACGCCCGCAAGGACGAGATGGATGAGGAGGAGTATAACCGCTTCAAGAAGTACGACATCGGTGATATCGTCGGGATTGACGGCGAGGTGTTCCGGACGCAGCGCGGCGAAATGTCCGTGCGCGCGAAGAAAATTACGCTCCTTTCGAAGTCCCTTCTCCCGCTTCCCGAGAAGTTCCATGGCCTCACGGATAAGGAGACCCGCTACCGTCAGCGCTATGTGGACCTCATTGTGAACCCCGAGGTCAAGCGGAACTTCATCATCCGCTCGCAGTTTATCAAGCACCTGCGCGATTATCTCGACAACATGGGCTATATCGAGGTCGAGACCCCAGTTCTCAACACCATTGCGGGCGGTGCAGCGGCAAGACCCTTCATCACGCACCACAATACGCTCGATATTGATATGTACATGCGTATCGCAACGGAGCTCCCCTTGAAGCGCCTGATCGTCGGCGGCATGGACAGAGTCTACGAGGTTGGCCGCATTTTCCGTAATGAGGGCATGGACCCGAAACACAACCCCGAGTTTACGACCGTCGAGCTCTATCAGGCCTACGCCGATTTCCACGACATGATGGACATCGCCGAGGGCGTTTACACGACGTTTGCCCAGAAATACCTCGGTACGTATGAGCTCGAGTGGATGGGCGAAAAGGTCGACCTGACGCCCGGCTGGCCGCGGCTGACAATGATCGAAGCTGTTAAGAAGTACGTCGGCATTGACTTTGGCGCCATCTCCGACGATGCGGAGGCTGTTGCGGCGGCAAAGGCAGTCGGCGTGGAGCTGGCGGAGGCTGCCGAAAAGACGTGGGGCAATGCGCTCTATGCCTGCTTCGATCAGAAGGTCGAAGAACAGTTGGTCCAGCCGACGTTCATCACGATGTACCCGGTCGAGGTCTCGCCGCTTACCAAGCGCAGCCCAATCGACCCGAGACTCACCGAGCGCTTTGAGTTCTTCATCTGCCGCGCAGAGATGGGCAACGCCTACTCCGAGCTCAACGACCCGATCGACCAGCGCGAGCGGTTCATGAAGCAGGTCGAGCAGCGCGAGCGCGGCGACGATGAGACCGAAATGCTCGACGAGGATTTCCTCACAGCGTTAGAGTACGGCATGCCCCCCACGGGCGGCATGGGTATGGGCATTGACCGCGCGGTCATGCTCTTTACCGGCGCAGACACCATCCGCGATGTCATCCTCTTCCCCACAATGAAGACCCTGGACCCAAAGAAGGCTGAAAACAAAGCCGAAAAAGCAGTGGTAAATGGTTCTGCAGAGGATGCAACCGTGTCCGCGCCAAGCGTACAGATTGATCTTTCCAAGGTGAAAATCGAGCCGTTGTTTGCAGATGATGTAGACTTTGAGACATTCAGCAAGTCTGATTTCAGAGTGGTTAAGATCGAAGCCTGTGAGGCAGTGCCGAAGTCCAAGAAGCTCCTGAAATTCACACTGAATGACGGAACAGACCGGAAACGCACCATTTTAAGCGGTATTCACGAGTATTACGAGCCGGAAGAGCTGGTTGGTAAGACCTGTGTGGCAATCACAAACCTGCCGCCGAGAAAGATGATGGGTATTGATTCCGAGGGTATGCTGATTTCCGCAGTGTACGAGTATGACGGACGGGAAGGCTTAAATCTTTTGATGCTGGATGACAGTATTCCGGCAGGAGCAAAGCTGTACTAAAGAGGTCATTTACTACAAAAAATCGCGTTACTACAACTTTTCTACAACTTTTGCGCGAGACCCTACGAAACCGGATGAAGCAATATGAAAGGCGGATCTGCTTATAAAATGCAGATTCGCCTTTCTTTTTTACATCAGCTTCATGTTCACACTAATGTTTTTTGCCTTCTCCTGCATATTCTCTTGTGTGATATGGGTGTAGATGTCCATTGTAGTAGAGAAATCGGCATGCCCCATGACTTGCTGAATGAATTTAACATCGTTGGTGCTTTCGCAGAGCCGGGTACAGAAGGTGTGCCGCAAGTTGTGAACACTAAAATGAGGGAGCAGATCCGGTTCACGGTCTTCCAGTTCAGCCTGATCCATTTCCTCCATGTTGTAAGTTACGCTGATTCTCTCAATCGCCCGATTGATATTGTGGGCGCTCATGAATGAGCCGGTTCGGTTGCGGAAAACAAAACCGTGAACTCCTCCTAACACCAGTTGATCGTCTGGATACAATGCGTCGATGGTTTCAATCTGGAGGCGAAGCTGCTCGGCCACCTCTGGATAGAGGATAGGGATAATTCGTGTACCGCTCTCAGTTTTGGGAGTGGTAATGTGAAATCCGGCTTTTCCGTCAATGACCCGGTAGATTAAGTTGTGGTTGACCGAAATCGTGTTTTCACTCAAGTTGATATCGCTTTTGGTAATGCCGGTACATTCTGCTACACGCATTCCTGTTCCAAGGAGCACAGTCATGATGGGGAGCCAATGGCTGTATGTAGGGGACTTGGCAATAAAACGCAGGAAATTCTGCTGTTGCGTTTTAGTGAGTGCGATCCGCCGTTTAGGCTTTGGAGCGCTGCCATCCGTCTTGAGCTTGCGGTAAATGCCTTTGCTGGGATTCTTGCGGATGTAATCGTCGTCCACGGCCATTTCAAGCGTAGGGTGAACAATGGTGTTGATGCTCTCCAGTGAGTTGATAGCAAAGCCGTGTTTCAGCAGTTTGGTATAAAACGCGAGAATATCACTTCTGTGGATTTGTGGCAGAGGCATGTTAGCGAAAGGCTCTTCTTTCACATAGAAGTCCCACAGGTAAAGATAATTTGCTCTGGTAGAGGGCTTCAGTTTGATGTTGTTATTCATGTAGACCTTGAACATATCATTCAGGGTAAGCTTCATGGCTTCCTGAGTACGGATGCCATCATCCTTATCTTTGTTGATCTGCTTTTCTTTGACACGAAGACTTGCGAGATCGGAGTCGTAAAGATATTTCTTTTTAGTGCCTAATTTGTAGACATACATATAGCTGCCATCTGCCCGTTGTGTTTCTCCGGGCCGAAGATTTCGTCCTTTGTTGTCTTTTCTCACTTTTGCCATTACTGGTACCTCCTGATTATAAAAGTGTAGTGCGCCTTATTGGCATGGTTATTTAGCCGGAAATATCATAAAGATATTCTTTGATACGCTGGACACTCCATAGGACACGGGTGTTCATGGTAATGCGTGCATTGGCAAGATCCCCAATCTGTACTGCAGTGTGCCTTCCACAGCACAACAGTTTGCAAAGGGTATCGGTATCAACAGCCAAGCACTGCTCCGGCGGTAGGTCATTCGGTTTTCTTTTCTCCATAATCGTCCTCCTTTTTTCGATTACAATGATCCCTTACGATTTGTAGAAGAAGGTTTTCAACAAAAACAATGAAAACGGTCTTGAGGTCAGGAGGTATTGAAATAACAAAAGAACTCTAATGGGGCCATTTCCTACGCCAGAACGGTTCTGCCGTGTATTTCAGGCTGCTGCTGTGCAGCACTTCGATTATGGGCGCGCTTCTGTGGTCATCGCACACTGTCCAGAATTCCTGTATAACTCCCCATAGAGGTTATGAACTTGTCAAGGTACTAAAAGAGCGTAGGGATCATCCGGTATTACCAAATGATCCGATACATCCTATAAATAGGCGGGGAAGAAAGAACTTCTGCAAAGAGGAAAGAAAATTTAAAGAAAATCCAAAAATCAATATATAGAATGTTTGAATTGACAAACACTATATATTGTGTTAGAATTGCAATGTAATTGATTTTTGTGCGTTGCCCGTCAGGGTACACAGGCTTTAGGGCTTGTGTTGCGGAGTAATGACTGCATTGCACACGCTGTTAATTTTGTACTTGTGTCAGTAGTATCACTGCGCCTTTTCAGGCCGGTATATTGCTGGCTTTTTTTATTTTACGGGATTTACCCACCATTGCGAGAATGACATCGGTTCATAGGCAACTATGGACGCCAGGCTTTATGCCGTCTGTCATTCTCGCTTTTTTATTGCCTGTAAGCCTGAAAGGGCTTTAAGGATAAATCAAAACTGAGAAAGGCAGGTCATGTACATGAATGTGAAGCAGAAAAGAAAGCAGAATGGTCGGCGGGTCAAGCCGGCACACTCCACGGACTGGAAGATGAAGAGACAGGCAGTATCTTCGCTCCGGCCCCGAAATGTTGCACCAATGGCGAGGGCAGTTATTTTGCCCCGAAGATCACGAAGGGGGATTTGATATGTCTGGCAGCAATAGTGCTGAACGAAAGCGGCATGAACCGCTGGTGCTGGTAGAAACGGCAGATCTTTCGGAAGAAGACTGGCTGGATTACCGGCGCCGTGGAATCGGCGGCAGCGATGTATCGGCGATCTTTGGCACTTCTCCATTCCGGACAGCCAGGGATCTGTACTACGACAAACTGAACATAGCGTCAGTGGAAGATGATGAGGGCAACTGGGTTGCCATGGAAATGGGGCATTTGCTGGAGCCTCTGGTAGCAAAGATATTCGAGCGGAAAACCGGATATCGGGTCTACCAAATCAAAAAGATGTTCCAGCACCCACAGTATCCTTGGATGCTGGCTGATGTGGACTACTTTGTGGAACTGCCGGATGGCACCACAGCGATCCTTGAGATCAAGACCACAAACTATAATGCCAGAGATAACTGGTGGATGAATGGGAAGGAGACTGTTCCAGTCTACTATGAATCTCAGGGGCGTCATTATATGGCAGTAACGGATCTTGACCGATGTTTCTTTTGCTGCCTGTATGGTAACAACGAGGAGGAAGTTATTATCCGGGAGGTCAAGCGTGATTTCGAGTATGAGGCTGAGATGGTCTTTTTGGAGCAGTATTTCTGGGAAAACCATGTGCAGCGCCATGTGCCGCCGCCCTATACAGAAAGTGGGGCCTTGATTATTGAGAGCGCACGCAAACACTTTGGCCCGGCAGATAAAAATGCCCCGGCCGTTGCACTCGACCTGGATATGACTGCAAAACTCATGCAGTATTTGCGGCTTTTGGATGAAAAGAAAAATGCAGAGGTGTACTCCAAAGAAATCGACAAGGATATTCAGCGTCTGAAGGCACTGTTGATTGCGGAAATGGGTACCAGCTGCACTGCAGTCTGTGAGCAGGAGGGAGTGAACTATACGGTTACCTATACCCCTGTTCGCAAGTCCATCATCGACAAGGATAACCTGCTTCGGTTGAAACTGGAGCATCCGGATATTTACGAGCAGTTTGTTACAGTATCCGAATCCAGACGGTTCAGTGTTAGAGCCTCGATTATGGAGGCCGCTTAGTGAGGTGAAAAAGGATGAATTGTATTGGTACCTACGACGGGACGATTTTTTATAATCCTGCCAATAAGTTTTGTATCGTCAGTGTAAAAACCGCAGATCAGAGCGTGCCAGCCGAGGCCAGGTCAAACAGGCGATACAAAGACCATTTGATTCGCTTTACAGCTGTGGGGTATGAGATTCCACGGACAGATGCGGTAGAGTTGGAACTGGATGGTGAATGGACAAAGGGCAAGTATGGTGTCCAGCTCCAGGTGGAGCAGTGGCGTGAAATTGTGCCCAGAACAAAAAACGGCGTAGAGGGCTACCTTGCCTCCGGGCTTATCAAAGGGATTGGTCCCAAAACTGCCGCAGACATTGTGGAGCGGTTCGGTGTGGACACACTGGATATTCTGGAACACCAGCCGGAGCGGCTGTTGGAGATCCGGGGCATTACGGAAAGTAAATTGGAGGACATCAAAGCTTCTTATGCAGAAAACCGTATGCTCCAAGGAATTATGACCTTGCTGGCACCGTTTAAGATTACTCCCAAGACGGCATTGAAAATATATCAATATTTCGGCCCGACCAGCGTAGAGATTTTGGAAAAGAGCCCATTTGAGCTTTGCCAGATCTCCGGCTTTGGATTTCGGCGGGTAGATGCAATCGTACAAAAGAGCGGGGGCAATCTCCATGACTCTATGCGTATCAAAGGGGCTGTCTTTTGTGCGCTGGATGAGGGCAAGAGTAAACGAGGCCATCTGTACATCAGTTCTGAAGAACTGGAGAAATCAGCGCTGAAACTGCTCAATGAGAAGATACCTGTACCGGAGCTTCGCCTGCATCAGCAGGAAGTCAGGGATATGATGCAGGAAATGATCCTGAATGGAGCAGTCGTTTCCGTGAAGGATAATATCTATCTTCCCAGAGTGTTTGCCCAAGAGGACGAAACGGCGCGCCGGATCGCCCAGCGTCTGGTCGCCCAGATGCCAGTAGAGCATATTGCGCCGATGCTGGAACAGGTCAAGGTTGAAATGGGACTGCGCTTGTCTGCACAGCAGGAGGCTGCGGTCTATGCAGCATTTAGGCATGGCTTGTCAGTAATTACGGGTTCTCCTGGTACTGGTAAAACAACAGTGCTACGGACGATACTTGAGGTTTACCGGCGGCTACACCCTGATGGCAAAATTGCTCTTATGGCACCTACCGGTCGGGCAAGCCGCAGGATGTCGGAGAGTACCGGCTTTGAGGATGCCCGAACATTACACAGTGGTCTGGGACTGACCAGTGAAGAGGATGAGGGTAGCCGGAACAGAAAGTCAGAGCCACTGTCGGCCGATTTAATCATTGTGGATGAGTTTTCCATGGTGGATATGTGGCTTGCTGAGAAATTTTTTGAACGCATGAAGATAAATGCCAGAATCGTACTGGTAGGCGACCCAGATCAGCTTCCGAGCGTAGGAGCCGGAAATGTGTTCCGTGAGATCATCGAAACCAAAATCGTCCCAGTAACGGTGCTGGATCAGATTTTCCGTCAGTCGAAGGATAGTCTGATTGCCTATAATGCCAAATTTATTAACGAGGGCAATACCAAACTGTTTTACGGACCGGACTTTGTTTTCGTGTCTGGTGATAGTCAGGAAGACACCGCTGAAAAGATTACAGAACGGTATTGTTTGGA
>ENA-USUG01004188-USUG01004188.1-human-gut-metagenome-genome-assembly--contig:-NODE-4188-length-18319-cov-5.130139_pt1 | contig 18319 bp, 19 predicted proteins | sample MGYA00250059_ERZ773394 | MGnify/ENA primary metagenome ERZ773394 (study PRJEB29103, sample SAMN06111957) | human gut metagenome | biome: human gut; feature: ankylosing spondylitis patient; material... | reverse complement strand
AACTCCAGTTTTGCCAACCGTAAAGCAATCGCGAAGGAAAATGGTATCACAGGATACATCGGATCGGCAAAACAGAAAATCAGCGGAACCTGAAGGAGTTTAAAGAACAGTATAATGACCGCGGCAGCGTCCACTTTTTAAGGCCGCCACACATGTTGATTATAAAATAGTATCGGGCAGACCTATCAGATTCTATGACAAATCTAACAATATTATCGGCTATTTGGCAATTACGCAAGTGATAATCCACCAGCCTGAAAAATCTGCTGCCCCTGAAGCGTTTTCTTTCCCGGCGGTCCATGACTGCATTTAGCAATCCTGATAACCCTGCCCCACGCCATAATTCGAGAAACAAGATAAGGAGTGAACTATATGTATTATAATTATTCCGGGAATATCCATATTCCCTCCTCAATGCCTTATACCCAAACTGACCCTTATGGAATCAATTGTAACACCATAAACAGCGGCTGCCAGCCGCCCTGTCCTAATCCCGGATGCTGTCCTCCCTGGCCCGGTCCTGACTGCTGCCCAGACAGATGTCCCACTGGCCCCACCGGACCTCAGGGAATCCCCGGCCCAGCCGGCGTTACTGGCCCCGCTGGTCCTGCTGGCCCTGCTGGCGCGACTGGCGCTACGGGTGCAACTGGTGCCACCGGAGCTACCGGCGCCCAGGGCCCCGCCGGCCCGACCGGCCCGACCGGCCCTGCAGGTGAAGCAGGCGCAGTCGGCGCTACCGGCCCGACCGGCCCCGCAGGTGAAGCAGGCGCAGTTGGCCCAACCGGCCCGACCGGTCCCACCGGTCCCACCGGTGCAAGTCCGGAACCGGCGGCATCGGTAGCAGACGCAACCGGTGCGGACGACATCGTTGCACGGTTCAACGAGCTGCTCAACAGTCTGCGCGAGGCGGGACTGCTCAGGCTGCCGTAACCGAACAGAAAGGGAGTGGAAACACTCCCTTTTTCTTTGCGCCGGCATTCGACTTTATGCGCGGCTTGTGCTATACTGATAGCAGAAATATAACAGCAGGAAAGCAGGAAGTATAATGACAATTCTGAATTGTGAATGCGGAAACGAGATTTTCATCATGGACGAGACCGAAGCAACGGCCTGGCAGTGCGAGCAGTGCGGTCAGTGGTATGATTTCTTCGGTGTAAAGGTGCCCGACCCGGCATCTGTGCAGCCGAAAAAGTCGCCTCATCTTGTCAACTGGAGTGCAGGCGAGGATTTGTAAGGCAATACCGCATAATTGAACAAGAGCAATTTGCAAGCAAATGTTGCGTGCTGACAAGGCGCGGTGTTGCCGTAAGTCTGCCGTCAGAAAAGGACAAAAAAGCGCGGACGGAAGCTGTAAAAAGTAACAGAACTGTAACCTCGCTTTGTGTCGAAAGGTGGTATACTTATATCTTAGCAGCATATATTATAAAAAGGATAGGAAGGATGACAAAAATGGCATATGAATCGGCGCGGCAGGCGCCGCGCAGCCCGCATAGAAGAAGGCGCAGACGCAGACGGCGCAACAGTCACTACGGTGTGCTGTTTGCCCTGATCATTCTGATCATTGCGGTCATTTTCTTTGGTGTGCGGGCGGTCCGCTCGATTGTCGGAAACGTGGTCAGCAGCAACAACGTGCTGGTGTATCAGGTGGGAAACACGAATGCATATAAGAACGGCAAGACGATACAGGTTGACGCTGCGCCCTACCGTGACAGTCAGGGCAACGGCATGGCGTCCATCAGCTCGCTGTGCGATAACCTCGGATTGGAGCTGAACTGGGACGAGAATGCCAAATCCGGCACGATCACGCTCAAAAAGACCGTGCTGACAATCAAGCTCAGTGATACAAACCTGCAGGTCGGTGACGCGACCGAGACCTTTGCCTCCGCACCGGTGGAGAAGAACGGCGTGGTTTATGCGCCGGTCAAGGATATCTGTCAGGCACTTTCGTGGCAGACCGGCGAGGTTGCCGCTGAAAACGGCGATCTGATCATCATCAGTCAGGCGAAAAAGGCGCTGACCGATAAGAAGATCGGTGAAATTACGGATGATGCGCTCAAGGTGCTCGGCCCGGCCGAGGGACAGGTGATGAGCGGCAGCATTGTTATGCGAACCGGCTCGGATCAGCTGCTCTATGAAGGCAGCACCAAGCACATGGTGGAAGAAGGCAAAAAGCTGGGTGCAGGTGTGCTCGATCAGGACGGCACGGCGTATATCCCGCTCAAGGCTGCGATGACCGCGCTCGGCGGCAAGGCCGAGGACGACGGCAAGGGCGCATGGAATGTCACCTGCGGCGAATCCACCGCGACCGTGGATGCGGATGACGGCAAGACCAAGGTGGACGGCAAGCGTGCCTCCGGCAATGGCTTCTCCACCTACACGGATCAGGACAAGAACCGTTTTTACGTTTCTCCGCAGGTGCTTGCGGCGATCCTTGGCAAGACGTATACCGATCTCGGTGACGGCGTATTCTCGTTCACCGGCGTAACGCTTGACGGCTTTGACAGCCAGAAGGCCTACCTCAAGAACATGAAGGATAAGCTGGGCGATGCCGTGGACGGCGATATTCCGGAGGCCGATGTTTATATCGCGCTGACGTTTGACGACGGTCCGACCGGCAAAAAGGACGGCTATCCGAACGGCCTGACCAACTATCTGCTGGACGGCCTCAAGCAGCGCGGCGCGGTTGCTACGTTTTTGATGATCGGTGAGCGTGTCTCCGAGGTATCGGATGTGCTGCCGCGCATGGTAAACGAAGGCCATGAGCTGGGCAACCACACCATGAATCATCCGATGTGCCACCTGACCGGCCTCGGCACGGATGACATCCGCAGCCAGATTGACGATGCGACCAATGCGATCAAGGATATTGCGGGGCAGGCACCGCAGGTGCTGCGTCCGGTAGGCGGCGGCGTCAACTCGGATGTCAAGGCGGTAGCCGCAGAGCTTGGCTATCCGATCATCAACTGGAGCGTGGACACCGAGGACTGGAAGTACCGCGATGCCGATCATGTGAAGAAGGTCATCGTGGAGCAGGCGCAGGACGGCGATGTTGTTCTGATGCACGACCTGTATGAGACTTCGGTTCGGGGTGCGCTGGCAGCGATCGACGAGCTGCAGAGCCGCACGGATAAGACCTACGCGTTTGTAACGGTCTCTCAGCTTGCCGCAATTCACGACATCACGCTGGAGCCGGGCGTTGTCTACAACGGCCTGACGGATGAAGTCGCGCAGCAGATCGCGGACGGCAGCTATTCGCCGACGGAGTTTACCTAAACTATATGAAAAAACCCGAATCGTTTGACTCGGGTTTTTTTGTTGGTATAAAATAAATTAAATTGTAGGGCGGGATGACCTCATCCCGCCGTTGTAAATCATCTGCATGTCGTTATATACGGCATACCGCGTTATTGTTCGGAATTCTCTGCCATGCGGTAGCCCACGCCGACCTCGGTAAACAGATACTCCGGTTCGGCAGGATTTTTTTCGATCTTGCGGCGGATATTTGCCATATTGACGCGCAGGATCTGGTTGTCACCGCCGGCTCGCGGTCCCCAAAGCTCCTTGATGATGTAATCGTAGGTAAGCACCTTGCCGGCAAATTTGCCGAGCAGCGCAACGATACGGAACTCGCTGAGCGTGAGGTGGACATTCTCGCCGCGGACGAGTACCTGATGCTTGTTATAGTCGATGGTCATTTCACCGACCGTGTAGGTGCCCTCGCGGGCAATTTCGCTGTTCGCGGAGGTGGTTCTCGTGTGGCGGATGGCGGTGCGCACGCGCGCGAGCAGTTCGGCGGTGCCGAACGGCTTGGTCAGGTAGTCGTCTGCGCCGAGATCGAGCGCCTGCACCTTATCGTGCTCATGCGAGCGGGCGGAAACCACCACCACCGGCAGGCTCGACCACGAGCGCAGCTCGCGCAGGACGTCAATGCCGTCCATATCCGGCAGACCGAGATCGAGGATGACCAGATCCGGACAGTGCGAGGAGATCATGGTCTTCGCCTCGCTGCCCGAGCGGGCCAGCAGCGTTTCGTAGTCGTTGGAGTTCAAAATAGTGGAGATAAAGTGCGCAATGCTCTTTTCATCCTCCACGATGAGTATTTTTTCTCGAATGTTCATTGCAGTTCCGGCTCCTTTTCTATCATCGGCAGACAGAAGATAAATTCTGCACCGCCGTCCTTATTTTGTGCGTGCATCGTGCCGCCGTGTGCGCGGACAATGGCGTTGCATACAGAAAGTCCCAGCCCCATATTGCGCTTGCCGTCTCCGGTGGGCGTGTCGCTGTGGCGCAGCGTTCCGCTGAACAGCACGGGCAGCAGCTTGGGCGGGATGCCGCCGCCGTTGTCCTGCACAGCAAAGACAGCGTTTTCGCCATCCTGATGCACAGAGAGCGCAATATGAGTGGTGTTTTTGCCGTGTCGAACGGCGTTTTCAAGCAGATTGGTCATGACCTGCTCAATGAGGATCGCATCCATCGGCACGATGAGCAGCTCATCCGGCACAGCAACCGATATCTTGACGCCGGGATAGTGCTTGCGAAATTTGCGTGCGACCTCGCCGAGCACCTCCTCGGCGGCCTCAGGCTGCTTGGTAATCCGGGTGTCCTCGCCCATGCGGGTGATGGAGAGTAGGTTTTCCACCACGCGGACCAGCCACTGCGCGTCATCGCGCACATCCTCGAGCAGCTGATGCTGCTGTTCGAGAGACAGGTCGGGCGTTTCCAGAATGGCCGAGGTTGAACCAATGATGGAGGTCAGCGGCGTGCGGATGTCGTGCGAGACCGAGCGGAGCAGGTTGGCGCGCATTTTCTCGCGCTCGCTCTCCATGCGAAACTGCTCCTGCTGCTTGATCTTGGTGGTCATCGTGCAGGTGATGAGCGATACGCACAGCATGACGAAAAACGTCAGCGGATAGCCGGTCATTGTGAAGTTAAATTCCCAGTAGGGAAAGGTAAAGATGTAGTTGATGCCGATAACGCTCAGGAATGCGGCAAGCGTGCCGAACAGGTATCCGTTTGTGAAGCGCGAGGTGAGCAGCACTGCGAGAACAAATACCGGAGAGGCGAAGCCGTCACTGATGTCCGAGCGGCGCAGCAAGGTGCAGAGCACCAGTGCACAGATAAATATCGCCGCGAAAATAAGGAAATCCCGCAGTGTAAACGAGAATAAACGCGGTTTCCCGTCCTGTCGTTTCATGTCGAAGCCTCCAAGTGCATAAATGTACAAGTTAATTATAGCAGATAATCCGTTAATGTGCTGCTAAAACTTACTGAGTGGAGAATTATGCAGCAAAGATATGATCCATTCGGTAAGTTATCATGCAGGGCAGGGCACTCCGGAGCGCCCCGCCCTGCGATTAAACGACAAAATCCTGCCGAATGTTGTACAGAACAAATATTCGGGTGACAACAACCTCTATCCGTGTTATAATAATCCATTATAGGGTAATATAGAATCAGAATCACTGCAATAATGGAGGAAACAGCTTGCTTTGGAGAGCTTTGATGAGCGGCGATATCCGCTCCGCATTTATCACACTGGCGCTTTCGCTGCCCGCGATCGTGCTGTGCCTGTCCATCCACGAGACCGCGCACGGCGGTGCTGCCTATCTGCTCGGTGACCGTACCGCGCGTGATTCCGGCCGCGTAACGCTGTCGCCGATGGCGCATATCGACCCGATCGGCTTCCTGTGCCTGCTGCTGTTCGGCTTCGGCTGGGCGCGTCCGGTGCCGGTCAATATCGCCAATTTCAGGAACAGACGCTGGGGCATGGCGCTGACTGCGCTTGCCGGTCCGGTATCCAACTTTATTACCGCCTTTATCGCGTACTGCCTGTATTTTGTGGTGCGCATGAACATGACGAATACATTCCTATGGTCGCTGTCGCAGTTCCTGCTCATCGTTGCGAGCATGTCGATCGGTCTGGGTGTGTTCAACCTTGTTCCGGTGCACCCGTTGGACGGCTCGCGCGTCGTTGACGCTTTTCTGCCGTTTTCGTGGTCACTCAAGCTGCAGAAGTACCAGAATATCATCTTTTTCGTGTTTATCGTGGCGCTCTGGTTCGGCTGGCTGGACGGCATTATGGACTGGGTCGGCAACGGCGTTCTCATGCTGGCGGTAAACTTCGTCAGCCTGTTTCTGTAAGCTATGGATTTTCATTTAGACAACTTTGACGGGCCGCTTGACCTGCTGCTGCACCTGATTTCCAAAAACAAGGTGAGCATTTACGATATCCCCATCGCGGAAATCCTTGAGCAGTACATGGCAGTTCTGCATGAGGCCGAGCACATGGATTTGGACGTTGCCGGTGACTTCATCGCAATGGCGGCGCAGCTGGTGTACATCAAGTCCAGGATGCTGCTGCCGAAGCACGAGGAGGACGAGGCCGAGGAGGACCCGAGAGCGGGTCTGGTCGAAATGCTGCTCGAGTACCAGAGACTCAAGAGTGCGACCGCGTTTTTTGCGGAAAAGAACGAAAACGGCCGTGATATCTACGTCAAACCGCCCGAACGGCAGAATGATGCGCCGGTGGAGTATCACCACACGGTAAACGATCTCATCCGCGCGGCAAACAAAATGCTGCGCCGAACCAAGCGCCGCCTGCCGCCGCCGGTGACCTCGTTTCAGGGCATTGTCGGGCGGGAGCCTGCACCGGTAGAGGGACGCGTCACCGCAATCCTCAAGCGCTTTATGTACCGGATGCGCGTGCCGTTTATGCGGCTGTTCGACGATGCGAGAAACCGCTCGGAGATTGTGGCTACCTTTCTGGCAGTGCTGGAATTATCCAAGACCCGCCGAATCCGTTTGGAAGGGGACGGCGAGGAGACGGAGCTGATGCTGACAAATGACAACACAAAATAACGGCAGCATGACGGCGCTCGAGGCCGGACTGGAGGCCGTGCTGTTCGCGGCAGGCGATGCGGTTACCCTGGAACGGCTGTCCGCGGCGCTTGAGGCCGCACCGGCGGAGCTGCTGGACGCGGCGGCTGCACTTGAGAACCGCTACGACTTCGAGAACCGCGGCATCATGCTGCTGCGTATCGAGGATAAGCTGCAGCTGGCATCCCGGCCGATGTACGGGCCGTATGTGCGCCGCGTGACCGAATCGCGCAGACCGCCTGCGCTGTCGCCTGCGGCGCTTGAGGTGCTGACCATCATTGCATACCGCCAGCCGGTGACGCGTGCGTTCATCGACCAGCTGAGAGGTGTCGATTCATCGAATACGGTGAGCAGTCTGGCGGAAAAGGGGCTCATCGAGGAGGCCGGACGGCTGGACATGCCCGGAAAGCCTATGCTGTTCCGCACGACCGACCAGTTCCTGCGCAGTTTTTCACTGGCAAGCATCGAGGACCTTCCGGCGCTGCCCGCACTCGAGGAAAACGAGCAGATGGAGCTGAACATGGACGGCACGCTGCACGAGACGCCGCCCGGCGAGCAGCTGCGCTTCTTGAACGGCGAGCCTGTGCCGCCGGAAACGGAGTGACCGCCTATGGGAACGGTTTTACTCTGGATTTTAGGCATTCTGCTTGGAATTGTGCTGCTGGCATTGGTGATTGTGCTGGTGCTGCTGAACATTCGGGCAGGCATTGAAGCCGTCGGCGTGACCGGCGAGGTGAGCGTGGAGGCACGGTATGGGCCGGTTCGCATTCCGCTGTATCCGAGACCGCGCCACCTGAAAAAGAAAAAAGAGGAAACGGAAGCGGAGCAGAAGAAATCCGAGGAAAACGAAAAGAAAACGAGCGGAAAGCTCGGTCTCTCGCTGCCGAAGGACGGACTGGATGTCGGTGAGATCGCAGGCACGGTGCGCGATTTCCTCAGCGACCTGACCGACCGCCTGCGCATCAGCAGACTGCGGGCGCGCGTAGTTATCGGCACAGACGATGCGGCGCAGACCGGCATTCTGCTCGGGCAGGCTGCGGCGCTCTGCGGAATCATTGTTCCATTCTTGGAGAATACTTTCGATATGCAGGATTACCATGTCAGCGCGGACGCGGACTTCAACGCCGACCATACCGAGTGGGCGTTTACCGTAAACTGCTCGATACGGCCGATATCGCTCATCAGAGTGCTGCTGCGGCATGGCAAGCCAATGTATCAGCTGTACAAGAAATATTTCAAATGATCAGTTAAAACGTATAAAGGAAGGCGAAAATTATGAGTGAACATCATCCTATCAGTGATTTGATGACCGAAACCATGTCCAAAATCAAGGAAATGGTGGATGTTAATACCATTATCGGCAATCCGATCGTAGCGGCGGACGGCACGACCGTTATCCCGGTCTCCAAGGTGTCGTTCGGCTTCGGCGCAGGCGGCAGCGAGTTCGCGTCCAAGCACGCGGCAAGCGGGTCTCCGCTTGCGTTCGGCGGCGGCAGCGGCGCCGGTGTGACGGTTTCGCCGGTGTGCTTCCTTGTCATCGGCAGGGACGGCAGCGCCAATATCCTCGGCATCAACGCACAGGCGTCCGACACGGTGGACCGTCTGGTCGAAATGATCCCGGGTGCGATCAACAAGGTGTCCAATTTCGTCAGCGGCTTCAAGGGCAAGACCGAGGACGCAGCGGCTGCTGCAGAACCCCTGTCCGGCGACGAATAAAACTGCGTTTTCCCGCAAAACCTACTCGCGTGAATGCTGAGTAGGTTTTGTTATGCGGGGAGTGGTGCAATGTGAAAAAGCTGTTTTGCGTGCTCGCGCTTTTGCTCGTGCTGCCGAGGGCAGGCGCGGTGAGCGCACGGGCGGCCGTCGTGATCGATGCAGACACAGGTGAAACGCTGTTCGAGCAGAACGCGGACAGCCGCCTGCCGATGGCGTCCACCACCAAGATCATGACCGCGCTCGTCGCGCTCGGCGAGGGCGACCTTGACCGCGTGTATACCGTAAAGCCGGAGTACGCCGCCGTGGAAGGCTCGTCCATGTACCTGAAAACAGGTGAGACACTCTCGCTGCGGGATACGCTGTACGGACTCATGCTCGCGTCCGGCAACGATGCGGCGATCGCCATCGCGGGAGAGTGCGGCGGCATGAACGCCTTTGTGGGCAAAATGAACGCCAAAGCGGCGGAACTCGGTCTGATGGACACGCATTTCGACAATCCGAACGGCCTGCCGTCCGACACGCACTACACCACCGCACATGAGCTGGCCAAGATCACCGCGGCGGCCCTTAAGGACCCGGTGTTCCGGCAGATCGTCTCGACAAAAAGCTGCACGGTCAGCGGGCATGCGCTGAGCAATCACAACCGTCTGCTGAGCATGTACGACGGTGCGATCGGCGTGAAAACCGGCTTTACGCGGGCGGCAGGGCGGTGTCTGGTCTCGGCGGCCGAGCGCAATGGGCGCACCATCATCGCGGTGACGCTCAATGACCCGAACGACTGGAACGACCACATGGAGATGCTCGACGCCGGCTTCGCACAGTACAGCGAGGTCACGCTGCATAAGGCAGGAGACACGATTGCAAACGCACGCGTGTTCGGCGGCGATACCGCGTCCGTGCCGCTCGCGGCGAAGAATACCGTGACGGCGTATCTGCTGCCCGGCGAGAAAGAGAAGCTGCAGCGCGTGCGCTACGGCGAAAAAATCTGCTATGCACCGGTCGTGAGGACGGCGCAGGCGGGTTCGGTGGAGTATCGGCTTGGGGATTGCGTGATGGCTCGGGATACACTGGTCTATGGCGGGGAATCCTTGCTGCCGGCGGAGGAAAAGGGTATCGTTGAGAAAATTTTAGAGCGATTTACAAATTAGCAACACACTTTATTGTAGGGCGGACTGACCGCATCCCGCCGTTCCCCAATGAACCAATGAGTGAAATGGGGATTATTGAGATACCGGTTTTCATTTTTACGGTATCCGTTGTTGTTGATACGGCGATTGTCGTTAGACGGCGGGGTGAGGGCACCCCGTCCTACGGAATAGTGTTACATAATGCAATAATTGAGAAAGAGGAATTATACATGGAAGAAAGACTGCAGAAATTACTGGCGCAAGCAGGTTTGTGCTCCCGCCGTGAGGCGGAGCGCTGGATCGATGACGGCCGCGTAACGGTAAACGGCAAAAAGGCTTCGGTCGGTGACAAGGCCGATCCGCGCCGTGACAAAATTTTCGTGGACGGCAAGCCTATCGGCGGTGCCGAGGAAAAGGTGTACTTAATGCTGTACAAGCCGCGCGGTTACGTCACCACCATGAAGGACGAGCACGGCCGCAAGACGGTTGCCGATCTGGTGCGCGGCTGCGGTGCGCGTGTCGTGCCGGTCGGCCGTCTGGACTACAACTCCGAGGGTCTGCTGCTGCTGACCAACGACGGCGATCTGCTTAACGCGCTGACCCATCCGCGCCACGAGGTGGAAAAGCACTATGAGGTGCGCGTGCGCGGCAATCTGGAAAACATCCCGAAACTCGCAGAGCCGATGGAGATTGACGGCTACAGCATCCGTCCGGCAACGGTTGTTACCATTGACCGTGACGAAATCAGCGCCAAGCTGCGCCTGACCATCCACGAGGGCCGCAACCGCCAGATTCGCAAAATGTGCGAGAAGTGCGGTCTGGAGGTCCGCCGCCTCAAGCGCGTGGCAATGGGCACGATGCCGCTCGATCCGCACCTCAAGAGCGGCGCATGGCGCGAGCTGACCGACGAGGAGATCGGCTATTTGCAGGACATCGCTGCCGACGTGCAGGAGAACCTCTGATTTTTTAAGGGAATCCCTGTCTTTTTGCAATTTACACCCATATGCTCTTGCATTTTTTTGCAGGTTCACTTAAAATAGTATCGTGCAAATGCAGGAATGTATGCAGAGAATGCAATGCAGGAGAGAATATAATGAATGACCTGATCACAAAAATTCAAAGCGAGCTGCCCGGCTTTTCCAAGGGTCAGAAGCAGATCGCGCGTTTTATCTTAGAGCACTACGACAAGGCCGCGTTCATGACCGCGAGCCGTCTGGGTGTGACTGTCGGTGTGAGTGAAAGTACGGTCGTGCGCTTTGCGACCGAGCTTGGCTATGACGGCTATCCGCACCTGCAGCGCGCTCTGCAGGAGATGATCCGCAACAAGCTGACTTCGGTGCAGCGCATGGAGGTCGCGGGCGACCGCATGGGCGGCCGCGATGTGCTGCAGACCGTGCTGCATGCGGACACGGATATGATCCGCGTAACGCTCGACGAGATCGACCGCGATGCCTTTCAGGGTGCGGTGGACGCGCTCATGGGCGCTAAGCGAATCTACATCCTCGGTGTGCGCTCCTCGAGCGCTTTAGCCAGCTTTCTGGGTTTTTACTTCAACCTTTTGTTTGAAAATGTGACGCTTGTACATACGAACAGCGTCAGCGAGATTTTTGAGCAGGTGCTCCGTGTCGGACCGGGTGATGTGCTGTTCGGCATCAGCTTCCCGCGCTACTCCAAGCGCACGCTGAGTGCAATGAAGTACGCCCGCGACCGCGGTGCCCGCGTTATCGCACTGACCGACTCGCAGCTGTCGCCGCTGGCGCGTGTAGCTGATCATGTGCTGCTCGCACGCAGCGATATGGCGAGCTTTGTCGATTCGCTCGTGGCGCCCTTATCGGTCATCAACGCACTGATCGTGGCTGTCGGCATGAGCCGCCGCGATGAGATTGAACATACATTTAATAAGCTGGAGCGCATCTGGGAAGAATACGACGTATATGAAAAACCGGAGGACGATATAAATTGAACATTATCGTAATCGGCGGCGGCGCAGCCGGTCTGATGGCGGCAGGTACTGCCGCGGAGCAGGGCGCGCAGGTGACGCTGCTGGAAACCAACGAAAAAGTTGGCCGCAAGCTGTTTATCACGGGCAAGGGCCGCTGCAACGTGTGCAATAACTGCGATGTGCAGGAGGTTCTGCGCAACGTGCCGGTCAACCCGCGCTTTCTGTATTCCGCGCTCGGCGGCTTCGGTCCGGCGGACGTGATGGATTTTTTCGAGAGCCGCGGCGTTGCCCTCAAAACAGAGCGCGGCAACCGCGTGTTCCCGCAGTCGGACAAGGCAGCCGACATCATCGATGCGCTGTTCCTGTGGGTGAAAAAGGCGGGCGTGACCATCGTACATACGACCGCAGACGAGCTGCTCATCGAGGACGGTGTGCTCACAGGCGTTCGCGCCGGTCACAAGACGTACAAGGCGGACCGCGTGATCGTAGCGACCGGTGGTGCATCCTATCCGCAGACCGGCTCGACCGGTGACGGCTACCGCTTTGCCAGGCAGGCAGGGCACACGGTCGTGCCCGCAAATCCGTCGCTCGTGCCGCTCGTCGAGGACGGCGACACCTGTCAGCAGCTGATGGGACTCAGCCTGCGCAACGTGCAGCTAACCGTGTATGAAAACGAGAAGAAGCTCTACTCGGACTTTGGTGAAATGCTGTTCACGCACTTCGGTCTGTCCGGTCCGCTGGTGCTGTCCGCGAGTGCGCATATGCGCCATTTCGGCAGCAAAAAGTACCGTGTGGAGATTGATCTCAAGCCTGCGCTGGACGAAAAGACGCTCGACAAGCGTCTGCTCACGGACTTTGACAAGCACAAGAACAGCGATTTTATCAACGCGCTCGGTGAGCTGCTGCCCAGGAAAATGATTCCTGTGGTGATCGAAAAGAGCGGTATCGACCCGCGCGAGAAGGTCAATTCCATCACCAAGGCACAGCGTGCCGCGCTGCTGCGCGTACTCAAGGCGTTCCCGGTCGAGATTTCCGGCAAGCGTCCGATCGCTGAGGCGATTATCACTACGGGCGGCGTATCCGTCCGCGAGGTCAGCCCGAAAAGCATGGAGTCCAAAAAGCTGCCGCACCTGTATTTCGCAGGCGAGGTGCTCGATGTGGATGCCTACACGGGTGGCTTCAACCTGCAGATTGCGTGGTCCACAGGCCGTCTGGCGGGTCTGTCGGCTGCGGAGGAGGAATCATGATGAAGTATATTTCGGTTGCCATTGACGGCCCGTCCGGGGCCGGAAAATCCACCGTGGCGCGTGCTGCCGCGGCAAAACTCGGCTATGTATATGTGGATACGGGTGCGATGTACCGTTCCATCGGTCTGGCGGTGTGCCGCAGGGGCATTGCCGGAGAGGATACGGCAGGCATTATCGCAACCCTGCCGGAGATTGCCATTCAGCTGACCTATCAGGACGGCGCACAGCACGTTCTCCTGAACGGCGAGGATGTCTCCGAAGCCATCCGCACACCGGAGATTTCGTACTATGCGTCCAAGGTATCCGCGGTGCCGGAAGTACGCCGGTTTCTGCTGGAAACCCAGCGCAATATGGCGAAAAACGGCAATATCCTGATGGACGGCCGCGACATCGGCACGGTCATCCTGCCGGATGCGCCGGTCAAGATTTTCCTGACCGCCTCGGCACAGTCCCGTGCGGAGCGCCGCTATAAGGAACTGATTGAGAAGGGTCAGCAGGTGACGATGGACGGCATCCTGCACGATATCAACGAGCGCGACAGGCAGGACATGACGAGAGCCGTTGCGCCGCTCAAACAGGCGGACGACGCGGTTCTGCTGGATACGAGCAGCCTGACGCTCGAGGAGAGCATAGCAGCCGTTCTGCGTATTATTCGTGAAAAAACGGAGGAAAAAGCATGAAATTCAAATACCACCGCTGGTTCCAGGCTCTGGTTGTGCCGCTTGTAGCGCTGGCGTTCCATATTTTCTTTGGTTACCGCGTGATCGGACGCGAAAACATCCCGGAGGGCGGCTGCGTTGTCTGTCCGAACCATGTGCAGCTGTCTGACCCGCCATTTGCGGCGGTCGCACTCGGCGGCAAGACGCCGCTGCGCCTGATGGCGAAAAAGGAGCTGTTCCGGAAGAAGATATTCGCGTGGCTGATCGCGGCGCTCGGCGCTTTTCCGATCGACCGTGAGGGCGCGGATATCACTGCCATCAAGACCGCACTCGGCTCGGTCCGTGCCGGTCAGAAGCTGATCATTTTCCCGCAGGGCACGCGCCATGCTGCCGAGGGCGAAACCAAAAAGGGCGCGGCTATGTTGGCAGTCAAGACCCGGGCGCCGATCCTGCCGATGTATATCACCGAGGGCAAGCGTTTCCGCTGCAGAGCCACAGTCGTGATCGGCAAGCCGTTCACGCCGGATCCGAAGCAGAAGGACTACGGCCTGATCGCGGATGATATCCTGCGCCGCATCTACGCGCTGAAGGAGCAGGTATGAGCGTAACGGTAGCTAAAACCGCCGGATTCTGCTTCGGTGTACGCCGTGCCGTGGACCTTGCCGAGCAGCAGGCGAAAAAAAACGGAAAAATTTATGCCTATGGTGAAATCATTCACAACATGCACGAAATCGAGCGGCTGGAGAAGCTCGGTGTGTACACCGCGCATGCGCTGGAGGACATTCCGGACGGTGCCGGCGTGCTCATTCGGGCGCACGGTGTACCGCGGAATGTATACACGCTGCTTCAATCAAAAAAGTGCGAAATCTTTGATGCAACCTGCCCTTTTGTGCGGAAAATACACAAAATAGTGGACAAAGAGAGCGCGGACGGACGACTGATTGTCATTCTCGGAAGCGCCGGACATCCGGAGGTTGTGGGCATTCAGGGCTGGTGCGGCGAGTCGATCGTGCTTGAGGGTGAGGAGCAGGCGAGAGCCTTCTCGGAACGGCTTGAAATGGAAGATAAACCCATTTCTCTGGTCGCACAGACCACCGTCAACCGGTCAATTTGGAATATTTCCGTAGGACTTATAAAAAAAAGGTGTACAAACCTCAAAATTTTTGATACAATATGTAAAGCGACGGATGAGCGCCAGTCGGAGGCTCGTCTGCTTGCCGGTGTATCGGATCAAATGATCGTGATCGGAGATAAGAAAAGCTCCAACACCAAACGGCTGTATGAGATCAGCCGGTCGCTGTGCTCGGATGTGCGCTACATCGAAGACGCGGCAGAGCTTACTACGCAGGAGCTCGGGCAGCACCAGCACATCGGGATCACGGCGGGAGCGTCCACACCGGCATGGATAATTAAGGAGGTCAGTAACATGATGAGCGAAGAAACCAAGATTGAAACTGGTGAGGACTTTGCAGCAATGCTGGAGGAGTCCTTCAAGACTTTAAATAATGGAGAAAAGGTAACCGGCACCGTTGTAGGTATTTCCAATAACGACGTACAGGTAGATCTGGGCGTTAAGCACACTGCGTATATCCCGCTGGGTGAGCTGTCTGACGACCCGAACTATGACGTAGCTGCCAACATCCACGTTGGCGACGAGATCGAGGCTGTTGTTGTTCGCGTAAACGACGGCGAGGGCACCATCACTCTGTCCAAGAAGCGCGTTGATCAGCTCAAGGGCTGGGAGACCGTTGAGAAGGCTTACGAGGAGCACACCCCGGTTGAGGGCACCATCGTTGAGGAGAACCGCGGCGGCGTTGTAGCAACTGCATTCGGCGTACGCGTATTCATCCCGGCATCCCAGACCGGCGTACCGAAGGATCAGCCGATGAGCCAGCTGGTTAAGACCAAGCAGTCCTTCTATATCACCGAGATCAACCGTCAGCGCAAGCGCGTTGTTGGTTCTATCCGTCAGATCCAGCAGGAGGCTCGCAAGGCTGCTGCTGAGCAGATCTGGAACACCATCGAGATCGGCAACGAGTACGACGGCACCGTTAAGTCCCTGACTTCCTACGGCGCATTCGTAGACATCGGCGGTGTGGACGGCATGGTTCACATCTCCGAGCTGTCCTGGGGCCGCATCAAGCACCCGTCCGAGGTCGTTTCTGTTGGCGACAAGGTAAAGGTATTCGTTATCGGTCTGGATAAGGAAAACAAGAAGATCTCCCTCGGCTACAAGCGCGAGGAGGACAATCCGTGGAACGTATTCAAGTCCAAGTACGACATCGGCTCTGTTGCTGAGGTTAAGATCCTCAAGTTCATGCCGTTCGGCGCATTCGCTGAGATCGTACCGGGCGTTGACGGCCTGATCCACATTTCTCAGATCGCTGATCACCGCATCGCAAAGCCGGAGGACGAGCTGGAGGTTGGCCAGGTTGTCGAGGCTAAGATCATCGACATCAACGACGAGAAGAAGAAGGTATCTCTGTCCATCCGTGCTCTGCTCGAGGACGGCGAGGATTACGAGGACTAATTCCTCATTTAGCTGTTAAGCGCAAAGAAGCACCTGATTTATCGGGTGCTTCTTTTTTGTTAATTGGTGATTGTGAATTGGTAATTAGTAGTCAGTAATTAACGTGACGGTTAAGCGGTCATGTAAAATAACCGTCCTAATGTGTCCTAATCTGTTGAAAGGGGAATATATATTGGTAGATAATAATAGTAAAACAGTTTAGGACGGTTTAGGACAGTTTTTTAATAGAGAAATATATTGTAACGCTTTACCGCAGGGTGCGACAAGGTGATTATGCAAACGTATGCCGCATACGCTGAATGGGGTGGTATTATGCGGCGCAGACGGAAAAACGGCAGGAGACTGGCACTTGTCATACTGATACTGATAGTAGCGGTTGGTCTTGGCTTGCTGACTATACGCTTTCAGCGCATTTTCATGGAGTACGCCGTCAACGTCTGCGAGGACAGCGCCATCAAGGAGATCAACACCTTGATGGAGGATGAGGTTTTCTCCCATCCGGACGAATTTGCCGACCTTGTGGTGCTTGAGCGCGACAGCGACAACCACATCACGGCCTTGCGTACGGATATTATCGCAGTCGGAAAGGTGAAGGCGCGTATCGTCAACGGTCTGTTTGACCGGCTGGATTATCTGGAGGAAACGCAGACTGAGGTGCCGCTCGGTACGGTATTCGCGCCCAATTTGTTTACCGGAATGGGCCCGAGGGTGAAGGTCGGTCTTGCGGGGCTTGCTCAGATGGAGGCGCAGTTCGTCAGCGCGTTTACCTCGGCGGGCATCAACCAGACGCGCCACCGGATTCTCATTGAGGTACACGCCGGCTTCCGCATTCTTACGCCGTTTGGCGGGGAAGACCGGGAAATCGTCTCGACATACCCGGTCACGGACACGGTTATCGTCGGCACGGTGCCCGAACGGTACGCCTATATCGGCGGCTCCGGCTCTGATCTGCTCGGCGAAATCCGCGATTACGAGGAAAATTCGGATATTTCTCACGAAATCGGAAAATAATACTTCAAAAACTGCTCGTCATTTGGTATACTTAATCTGTGTGAGTATTTGCTCACACCAAAGGAGTTTTATTATGGACGTGCGTGAGCAGATTACCGCGCTGCGGGAGCAGCTGCGGTATCACAACGAAAAATACTATAACGAGGACGCACCCGAGATCACCGACTATGAGTACGACATGCTGCAGCGTCAGCTTCGCACGCTCGAGGCCGAGCATCCGGAGATGGCGGACGCGAACTCTCCGACCCAGCGGGTCGGCGGTACGGCGAGCAGCCGCTTTGCCAAGGTGACGCACGCCTACCCGCTCGAAAGTCTGCAGGATGTTTTCTCGTTTGACGAACTCGGCGAGTTCTATTCCCGTGTGGAGAATGCCGTCGGACAGGCGGAGTACGTTGTCGAGTACAAGATCGACGGCCTTTCGGTCGCGCTCGAATATGTGGACGGCGAGTTCGTCCGAGGTGCGACACGCGGTGACGGTCAGGTGGGCGAGGACGTAACCAAGAACCTCAAAACCATCAAGGACATCCCGAAAAAGCTGGAGAACGCGCCGCCGCATTTGATCGTGCGTGGTGAGGTCTACATGAAAAAGTCCGTGTTCGATGCCCTCAACGCCGAACTGGAGCTGCATGAAAAGCCGCTGCTTGCCAATCCGCGCAACGCGGCGGCGGGTTCTCTGCGGCAGAAGGACAGCAAAATTACGCGGGAAAGAAAGCTGTCCATCTTCTGCTTCAACATCCAGAACAGCGACGAGCTGCCGATGGAAAGCCATGTGCAGGCGCTCGATTACCTCAAGAGCCTTGGTTTTCCGACAAGTCCGCGCTATCCGGTCTACACCGACCCGCAGGACGTGCAGCGCGAGATTGAGAACATGGGCGAGACCCGCGGTGAGCTGGATTTCGACATTGACGGTGCTGTTGTTAAGGTCAACTCCTTCGCGCAGCGTGAAACGCTCGGCTCGACCGCGAAATTCCCTCGGTGGGCGGCGGCGTACAAGTACCCGCCCGAGGTCAAGCAGACGCTTCTCAAGGATATCGTCATCACGGTGGGACGCACCGGCGTGCTGACGCCGAATGCCGTGCTTGAGCCGGTACGGCTTGCGGGCACCTCGGTGTCCCGCGCAACGCTGCACAACCGCGATTTTATCCGTCAGCTCGATGCCCGCGTGGGCGACATTGTTTCCGTCCGAAAAGCCGGAGAAATCATTCCGGAGA